>ERZ761609.549-NODE-549-length-42614-cov-766.779389_pt1 | contig 42614 bp, 35 predicted proteins | sample MGYA00511163_ERZ761609 | MGnify/ENA primary metagenome ERZ761609 (study PRJEB28899, sample SAMN02445070) | bioreactor sludge metagenome | biome: EBPR sludge | place: Australia: Brisbane, Thorneside Wastewater Treatment Plant | collected 2011-12-16 ...
GAAGAGCCGGCTCCTCACCCGCGACATCTATGCGCGGCTGTCACCCTGGCAGGTGTGCCAGGTGGCACGGCATGCGCAGCGGCCCTACACGCTCGACTACCTGAGCCTGATCTTCACTGACTTCGAGGAACTGCACGGCGACCGGGCGTTTGCCGACGATCATGCAATCGTCGGCGGCCTGGCGCGGCTTGACGGCGAGTCGGTGATGGTCATCGGGCACCAGAAGGGGAGGGATACCAAGGAGAAGCTCTTCCGCAACTTCGGCATGCCGCGGCCCGAAGGCTACCGCAAGGCCCTGCGTCTGATGCGTCTGGCCGAGAAGTTCGGCATCCCGGTGCTGACCTTCATCGACACGCCCGGCGCCTATCCCGGGATCGATGCCGAGGAGCGCGGTCAGTCGGAGGCGATCGGACGCAACCTCTACGTGATGGCCGAACTGCAGGTGCCGATCGTCGTCACCGTCATCGGTGAAGGCGGTTCGGGCGGCGCGCTGGCGATCGGCGTCGGTGATGCCCTGCAGATGCTGCAGTACGCCACCTATTCGGTGATCTCGCCGGAGGGGTGTGCGTCGATTCTCTGGAAGAGTGCCGAGAAGGCGAGTGAGGCGGCCGAGATCATGGGCATCACCGCGCAGCGGCTGCAGTCGCTCGGGCTGGTCGACCGCATCGTCCCGGAACCGGTCGGTGGCGCGCATCGCGATCACGAGGCGATGGCGGCGAGCCTGCAGCAGGCCCTGCGGGCCTCGCTGCAACAGCTCAGGGGGATGCCGTTGGCCGATCTCCTGCGACGGCGCCTTGACCGTGTCCTGTCGTACGGGGCGGTCAGGGAGCTGCAGCCCGGCTGAGCCGGCGCACGGGAGAGCTCCCGGGGAGCCGGCGACGTTGCCGATTGGTCACGCAACCGATGAATCGAGTCCTGCAGGGCAGGCGAGCGCTACCTTAGAGCCGGCGCTGGCAGCGATTCTCCGGCGTTTTCTCGAGCCGCGGCTGGCGCGTGGCCGACGAGTCTGCGTCGCTCTCTCAGGTGGTCTTGACTCGGTCGTGTTGCTGCACGGCCTGAGCGGTCTGCGCGCGGCGGGGCTGGGTTGCGAACTGTCGGCGGTGCATGTCCATCACGGTCTCAGCCCGCACGCCGACGCCTGGGCGGACTTCTGTTGGCAGCTCTGCGAACGGTTCGACGTGGCGCTGGCGGTCGAGCGGGTCGAGGTTCCCCTGGCCACTGGCGAGGGCCTCGAAGCGGCGGCACGGCGGCAGCGACACGCGGTCTTCGCGCGCTGCCCGGCGGACTGGCTGGCGCTTGCCCACCATCGCGACGACCAGGCGGAAACCGTGCTCTTCCGGCTGCTGCGCGGCGCCGGCGTGCGCGGAGCGGCCGGCATGCCCGGCGAGAGAAGGCAGGCTGCCGGTCCGCGGCTGATCCGGCCGCTGCTCGGCGTGCCGCGGACGACGATCGCAGCCCATGCGGCCGAGCAGGCGCTGTGCTGGGTCGAGGACGAGAGCAACGCCGATCGCCGTCATCGCCGCAACCACCTTCGGCACGCGGTCCTGCCGTGCATCGCGCAGCAGTTTCCGGCGGCCGCACAGGCGCTGGCGCGCGCCGCTGGCCATTTTGCCGAGGCGGCACAGTTGCTCGATGAACTCGCCGTGATCGATCGTTCGCTGGTCGCCGGCGGGGAGGGCCGCATCGATCTGCGGCGCTTCAATCGCCTGAGTGCCTCGCGGGCGCGCAACCTGCTGCGCCACGAGCTGCAGGGCGCCGGTTTGCGGGCGCCGGAGACGCGCTGGCTCGATGAAGCGCTGCGGCAACTGGCGAGCGTCGGTGCCGCCTCGGCAACCTGCATCGGCACCGTCGACGGCGAACTGCGCGTCTATCGTGGCGAGCTGTACGTCGTTGGCCGGCGGCCGCCGATCCCCGCCGTGCCGCTGACCTGGCACGGCGAGGCGGAACTGGCCTGGGGTGGCGATCGGCTGTCGTTCGTGGCGACGGTCGGCAGCGGCATCAGTCGTCGGCTGCTCGGCGCCGAGGCCGTCTGCCTGCGGACGAGGATCGGCGGCGAAGGACTGCAGCCCGACCCGCGGCGGCCGCGGCGCGCCCTGCGCAAGCTGTTGCAGGAAACCGGGGTGCCGCCCTGGGAGCGCGACCGCCTGCCGCTGCTGTGCTGCGGCGAACGCGTCGCCTGGGGGGCCGGCCTCGGTGTCGATGTCGCGTTCGCCTGCGCGCCGGGGGAAGACGGGATCGTCGTCACGGTGCAGCCTCCGGCGGAGTGTGTGCCCGCGGTTGAGCTGGAAGCGCCGCAGGAACCAGGTTGAGGCGGCGCGCTCGATCCGCCTTCGGGTCCACCTGCGCACCGGCGCCGCGGGCAGAACAGTATCACGGGGATAGCGAAGGTCAGCACGCGAGCATTGCTGGCGGTTGCCGGGCGCCCTATAATCAGCGCCGATGCTGCGTTGCAATAACAGGCGCTCACGAAGCTGGACGAGAAATGGATCAGCGACTGACCCGGCTCGCTGGCGAGCCCCCTGGGGACGGCTTCGCTGTGACGGCATTCTTCCTGGGGGGCACATGATTGCAGATGCGGCGCCGCACGGCGAGACGACGGGACTGGCAACGAGGGCACTCGCGGCGATGGGAGTCGTCTTCGGGGACATCGGGACCAGCCCGCTGTACACGATGAAGGAGGTGTTTGGCGGCCATCATCCGCTGGCGGTTACCGAGGGCAACGTCCTCGGGATCCTGTCGCTGGTCTTCTGGGCGCTGACGATCACCGTCTCGCTGAAGTACGTGCTGTTCATCATGCGTGCCGACAACAAGGGCGAGGGCGGCATCATGGCGCTGACGGCGCTGGCGCTGCGTACCGCCAATGCGTCGCCGAAGGTCCTCTGGCTGGTGTCGGCGCTGGGGATCTTCGGCGCCGCGCTCTTTTACGGCGATGCGGTGATCACCCCGGCGATGTCGGTGCTGTCGGCGGTGGAGGGGCTGGAAGTGGCGACACCGATGCTCAAACCCTACGTTCTGCCGATCACCATCGCCATTCTGGTGGTGCTGTTCGTCTTTCAGCGGCATGGCACGGCGGCGGTGGGCGCCCTGTTCGGCCCGGTGATGATGTTCTGGTTCACCACGCTCGGCGCGCTCGGCTTGTGGAACGTGGTTCAGCATCCGTCGGTGCTGGTCGCAATCAATCCCTGGTACGCCCTGTCATTCTGCCTCGAACACGTCGGCATGGCCTTCCTGGCGCTCGGCTCGGTGGTGCTGGCGATCACCGGTGGCGAGGCGCTGTACGCCGACATGGGACACTTCGGCCGGCGGGCGATCAAGTGGGCCTGGTTCGCCTTCGTCTTTCCGCTGCTCTACCTCAATTATCTCGGCCAGGGCGCGCTGATCCTCGCTGACCCGAAGGCGATCGAGAGCCCCTTCTTCCTGCTCGCCCCGGACGAACTGCTGCTCATCCCGCTCGTCATCCTGGCCACGACGGCAACCGTGATCGCCTCGCAGGCGGTGATTTCGGGTGCCTTTTCCCTCACCAGTCAGGCGATGCAACTGGGCTATTGTCCGCGCATTCAGGTCAAGTTCACCTCGGAGCGCGAGAAGGGCCAGATCTACGTGCCGAACATCAACTGGCTGCTCCTGCTGACGGTGATCATCGTCGTCCTGGGCTTCCGCTCCTCATCCAACCTGGCGTCAGCGTACGGCATCGCCGTTACCCTGACGATGATGATCGATACCGTCCTCGCCTTTGTCGTCGTGCGCGCGCTGTGGCACTGGAGCTGGCCGCGCGCGGCACTGTTCCTCGTCTTCTTCGTCGTCATCGATTTCGCCTTCTTCTCTGCCAACGTGATCAAGATTCTGGATGGCGGCTGGTTTCCACTGGCACTCGGCTTCACGGTGTTCGCGCTGCTGTCGACCTGGCGGCTGGGCCGCAAGCTTCTGTACGAACGGTTGCAGAAGGATTCGGTACCGCTCGAGGCCTTCATCGACAGCCTTGCCGCCGGGGGACCACATCGCGTCGACGGTACCGGGGTCTTCATGACCGCCGAACCAAGTGGGGTGCCGCGGGCGCTGCTGCACAACCTCTACCACAACAAGGTCCTGCACGAGAGGGTGGTGCTGCTCAATGTCGTGACCGAGGACGTGCCGCATGTCGAGGACCAGAGCATTCGCATCGAGCCGCTGCCGGCGGGTTTCTACCGTGTCTTCGTCCGTTACGGGTTCAAGGATGATCCTGACGTGCCGCGGGTGCTGGAACAGTGCGGGGCCCTCGGACTGTCCTTCGAGATGATGGAAACCTCGTTCTTCCTTGGGCGCGAGACGGTGGTCACGATGCCGATTTCCGGGCGTGCGCGGATGGCGTACTGGCGGCAGATCCTGTTCACCTGGATGTTCCGCAACGCCGACACGGCGACGGCGTTCTTCAAGATCCCGCCGAACAGGGTCGTCGAACTGGGCGCGCAGGTCGAATTGTCATAGACTTCGCTCGGTACGCAGGTGGCGGGGAGGGTGCAGTGGCACTGATCATTACGGAAACTCGGGACGCGGTCGGCACGATCGTCATGAATCACGCGGCGCGGCGCAACGCGCTCGGCGAGGCGCTGATCGGCGAGATCACGACGGCGCTGGGGGCTTTTCGCGAACAGGCGATGCGGGCGATCGTTCTGCGCGCCCCCGCTGGCAGCAAGGTCTGGTCGGCGGGGCACGACGTCAGCGAGCTGCCTGCCGGGGGTCGCGATCCGCTCGGCTGGAGCGACCCCTTGCGGGTTCTCATTCGGGCCATCCAGGAATACCCGGCGCCGGTTCTCGCGCTCATCGAGGGTGGCGTCTGGGGCGGTGCCTGTGAAGTGGCGATGGCCTGTGACATTCTGGTGGCGACCCCGGAAGCCACTTTCGCGATCACGCCGGCCAAGCTCGGTGTGCCGTACAACCTCGGCGGTCTGTTGACCGTGCTCAACATGATTCCGCTGCCGGTGGCCAAGGAGATGCTGTTTACTGCCCAGCCGATCCCGGTTGCGCAGGCACTGAACCTCGGCGTCGTGAACTACACACGGCCGGCAGACGAGATCGACTCCTTCGTCTACCGAGTGGCCGAACAGATCGTCGCCAATTCGCCCCTGAGCATTGCGGTCATGAAGGAGGAACTGCGCCTCCTGTCGAGTGCGCGTTCGGTCACCCCGGAGTTGTTCGAAAGGATCCAGGGGCTGCGCCGCGAGGTTTACGACAGCCACGATTATCAGGAGGGACTGGCAGCCTTCGCCGAGAAACGCAAGCCGCGTTTCCTCGGCCGCTGAAGCAAGCGCTGCCGGGCTGCACGTGGCCACGGCGGGGACCATTGCGGGGGCAGGTGCGGGTGGACGTGGACCCGGTCAGCGTTTGCCGGCGAGCAGTTGCGCGAGTTCGACCGCCGTCCGGACGCCCATTTTTTCGAACAGATTGGCGCGGTGGACTTCAACCGTGCGCATGCTGATCTGCAGTTCGTCGGCAATCACCTTGTTCAGCTTGCCTGCCAGAATCAGCTCCATGACCTGTTGCTCGCGCGTCGTCAGGCGGTTGACCCGGGCGTTGACCGAATCGGCACCCGATGCCGCGGCGCGCCGGTTTTCGTCGAGTTTCAGCGCCTCGATGACGCGATTGACGAGTTCATTGTCGTTGCACGGCTTCTCGACGAAATCGAAAGCGCCCTTTTTCAGCGCCGAGACGGCCATCGGCACGTCACCGTGGCCGGTCAGGAAGATGACCGGCAGCGTGCTGCCGCGCTCGCACAGAATGTCGAACAGCTCCGGACCGCTCATGCCGTCCATGCGGATGTCGAGCAGCAGGCAACCGGCGAGTGAGGGCTCCCAGGTGGCCAGGAAATCCTCCGCCGAAGGGTAACTCTCGCAGGCAACGCCACGCGATTCGAGCAGCCAGCCGAGTGAATCGCGGATCGCCTCGTCGTCATCGACCAGGTAGGCGCGGGCGCTCATTGGCGGTCGATCGGCAGCGTGATGACGAAGATCGAGCCGCCCTCGGGGTTGTTCTCGACCCACAGACGGCCGTGATGGAACTCGATGATCGAGCGGCAGATGTTGAGGCCCATCCCCATGCCGTCGGCCTTGGTCGAGAAAAGCGGCGTGAAGAGTTTCTCGAGCACCTCAGGCGGGATGCCGGGGCCGCGGTCGATGACCCGGATTTCCATCTGCGCCTCGACCTGGCCAAGCTTGATCGTCAGCCGTCGGCGCTCGGGCGGCAAGCCGTTCATCGCCTCGATGCCGTTGCGCATCAGGTTGAGCAGGACCTGCTCGAGCATCACCGGGTCGGCCATCAACTCCGGGCGCATGCCCTGGATTTCGCGGACGATGCGGACGCCGCGATTCCTCGCTGCAGTCTCGATGAAACCGACGCTGTCATCGATCACCTCGGCGAGATCGCAGGGCGCGAGCTTCGGCTCGCTCTTGCGCACGAAGTCGTGCACACGACGGATGATCTGCCCGGCGCGTTGCGCCTGCACCGCCAGCTTGCCGAGCGCCTCCCTGATCTGCAGCGCGTTGAAGTTGCCGGAGTCGAGCTTGTTCAGGCAGCCGGCGTTGTAACTCGTGATCGCCGCCAGCGGCTGGTTCAGCTCATGTGCCAGCGTCGAGGCCATCTCGCCCATGGTCACCAGGCGGGCGGTGACCTGCAGCTTCTCCTGCTGCTGGCGGGCGACTTCCTCGGCGTGCTTGCGTGCGGTGACGTCGATGATCGATCCCATCCAGCCGGTCTGCCTGCCATCGGCGTCAATCAGCGGCGCCTCGTAGATCAGGGCATCGAAGCGGCTGCCGTCCTTGCGCATCAGACGGATCTCGAAGCCCTCGTGCGGCGCCTTGCCCTCGAGCACCTTGTTGTGCAGGAGCAGCGTCCTCTCCATTTCTTCCGGCGCCCAGTAGGGCATCGGCGGTTCCCGGCCGATCAGTTCTTCGGCGCTGAAACCGACCATCTGCAAGAAGGCCGGGTTGACGTAGGTCACCCGGCCTTCGAGGTCGCGCGCGCGCATGCCGACCATCAGCGAGTCTTCCATCGCCTTGCGGAAGGCGTATTCCGAGCGCAATGCCTGTTCCGCCGAGAGGCGGCGCTGGATCAGTCCACGTACCGCCCACAGGCTCCAGAAGACCGCCGCGGCAAGGATGATGATCAGCGTCGCAATCAGCGTCTGGGCCAGGTTGTCGGCACCGCGATAGGCCGTGACCTGCAGCACCATACCGTACCCTGGCGGGTCAAGGCTGACCGGGTAGCTGAGCGTGGTCGCCGAGGCATCGATCTTCGACTTGCTGGCCAGCAGGCTGCCGTTGCCGTCGACCACGCGTACCTGGTACTTCTCGGCGAACCACCAGGGAACCTGATGCTTGAGCAGGCCTTTGAGCGAGTACACACCGAGCAGGGTTCCGCGGTACTGGCCGTCGTCGAAGATCGGCACGTAGACCTCGAACTGGGCCGCTTCAGCGGTGCGGTAGGCATCGCTGTAAACGGGCTTTCCCAGCCGTGCCAGTTCAACCGAGCGGCCGACGGGGTTCTCGCCGGAAGCCTCGTGTACAGGCCGCGGCAGGGTCTGCGTTGGCATGCCGTGCAACGTCCTGGCGGCTGTGTCGAGCCACAACAACTGCCGCAGATCCGGGTTGTTCTTGAGGATGTGACGGGCGCGCAGATCGAAGAGTTCGCCCGGGTTTCTGGCGCGGGTCAGGTCGAGCGCGAGCTGCTGCAATTGCTCCGAGTTGCCATCGAGGTGGAAGCGGACGCTCTGCTCGAGCCAAAGGACATCGGCAATCAGCGTCGAACGCTGTTCGTCGATCTCGTTGCGGTGCAGCAGCCACAGCAGCGTGACCAGCAGCACCAGCAGCAGCCCGACCGCCAGCTTGAGGATCGACAGGTACCAATTCGACCATTTCAGCGAAGCAGGGCGCCGGCGGCTGCGCCGGCGTTCATAGGGGTAGGGGAGGGAGGCTTCCTTCATTCTGGCTCATCTTACCGAAGTTCCATGGCCAGCGGGTACTGCGCCGAGGCTGCATCCGTCGTCCGGAAGGACTCTGCCGGCTGCTGTGCGGCCTGGCCCGCGATGGCGGACAACGGCGCTTCTTGGCGATCTTGCGGATTTCCACAATATGCACAAGCAGTCTTTCTTGTGATATTGACGGTCGCAAGTCGGGCACCGCCCAAGTTCAAACCAACTACTCTCTATGGAGGAGACAATACATGAAGATTTCCACCCTGCTTTTTGGTCTGGTTGCCGGCGCACTGTCGGTCATGCCTCTCGGGGCAATCGCGCAGCAGCCGATCGTCATCAAGTTCAGCCACGTCGTTGCGGCGGATACGCCCAAGGGCAAGGCAGCGGAGTTCTTCGCCAAGAGGGCCGCCGAACTGACCAAGGGCAAGGTCAAGGTCGAGGTCTACGCGAACAGCACGCTGTACAAGGACAAGGAAGAAATGGAGGCGCTGCAATTGGGCGCCGTCCAGATGCTGGCGCCCTCGCTGGCCAAGTTTGCTCCGCTCGGTGTCAAGGAGTTCGAGCTGTTCGACCTGCCTTACCTGTTTGACGATTACAACGAACTGCATGTCGTTACGGAAGGTCCGGTCGGCAAGGCCTTGCTGCAGAAGCTCGAAACCCGCGGTCTGGTTGGGCTGGCCTACTGGGACAACGGTTTCAAGGTGATGAGCGCCAACAAGCCGCTGAAGATGCCGGAGGACTACAAGGGCCAGAAGATGCGCATCCAGTCGTCGAACGTGCTCGACGCGCAAATGCGTGCCGTCGGCGCGATTCCGCAGAAGATGGCGTTCTCGGAGGTCTATCAGGCGCTGCAGACCGGCGTCGTGGATGGTACCGAGAATCCGCCGTCGAACCTGTACACCCAGAAGATGCATGAGGTGCAGAAGCACGTCTCGGTGACCAACCACGGCTATCTCGGCTACGCGGTCATCACCAACAAGAAGTTCTGGGACGGCCTGCCCGCCGACGTTCGCGGCCAGCTCGAGCAGGCGATGAAGGAGTCGACCAAGTACGCCAACGACATCGCCAAGCAAGACAACGACAAGTCGCTCGAGGAAGTCCGCAAGTCGGGCAAGAGCCAGGTCTACGTGCCGACCGACGCCGAGAAGCTGGCGCTGAAGAAGGCCATGGTCAAGGTGCACACGGAAATGGCCGGCCGCATCGGCAAGGAAAACATCGACGCCATCTACAAGGCGACCAACTTCGATCCGTCGAAGCTCTGATCTGGGAAGCATGACGGTGGGGGCTGCGGCCCCCAATTTTTTTCAGGGAGATAAGCCGTGAAGTATCTCGACCACCTCGAGGAATGGATCATCACCTTCCTCATCGGCGCGGCGACGCTGATCATCTTTGTCGCGGTGATGCACCGCTACGCGGCCGGGATGCCGATTCCGGGAGTCCAGGACTGGCTGCTGCAGGTCAACCTGACCTGGGCGCAGGAACTGTGCATCATCATGTTTGTCTGGATGGCCAAGTTCGGCGCCGCCTATGGCGTCAGGACCGGTATCCACGTTGGCGTCGATGTGCTGATCAACAGCCTGTCGGGCCGCATGCGGGCCAAGTTCATCGTCTTCGGCCTGCTCGCCGGCGCCTTGTTCACCGGCATCGTCGCCACACTGGGAGCGCACTTCGTCTGGGACAACGGCGCCCACTACGCGTTCTTCAACGCGCTGGGCATCGCGGCCGAGGGTTTGTACCCGGGACCGACCACGCCCGACCTGGAATGGCAAACCTGGATCGTCTATTCCGCCATTCCGCTCGGATCGTCCCTGATGTGTTTCCGTTTCCTCCAGGTCACCGCGAGCTTCATCAAGACCGGGGAATTGCCGTCGCACGATCACGGCCACGTCGATGGCATCGAGGAGGGTGAAGTTCCAGTCGATGTCAACCCCTACCAGATGGACGATGAACTGCACCCGCACGACCTCAAGTACAGCAAGCGGCATCCCGAAACGAAAGTCGGGGCTGACGATAGAGCGGCTGGCGACAAAGGAGACACCAAATGAGCGCCCTGATCATCTTTGCCCTGCTCACCTTCCTGATGCTGTCGGGCATGCCGGTATCCATCTCGCTCGGCCTGACGGTGCTGACCTTCCTCTTCGCCTTCACGGAAACGCCGTTGGATGCGGTTGCGCTCAAGCTGTTCACCGGCATTGAGAAGTTCGAGATCATGGCGATTCCGTTCTTCATCCTCGCCGGCAATTTCCTGACCCACGGCGGCGTCGCCAAGCGCATGATTTTTTTCGCGACCTCGATGGTCGGCCATCTGCGCGGCGGCCTGGGCCTCAGCGCGGTGTTCGCCTGTGCTCTGTTCGCGGCGGTGTCGGGCTCGTCGCCGGCGACCGTGGTGGCGATCGGCTCGATCCTGCTGCCGGCCATGGTCAGGGCGGGCTACCCGAGGAAGTTCGGCGTCGGCGTCATCGCCTCGTCCGGCGGTCTCGGCATCCTGATTCCGCCGTCGATCGTGATGGTGATGTACGCCGTTTCCACCAACAGTTCGATCGGTGCGCTGTTCATGGCGGGCGTCATTCCCGGTCTGCTGCTGGCGCTGATGCTGGGAGTGTGCACCTGGTGGGTGGCGCACAAGGGCAACTACCCGCGCGAACAGCCGATGTCCTGGGCGCAGCGCTGGGAGGCCTTCCGCAAGGCGATCTGGGGTCTGCTGCTGATCGTGGTGGTGATGGGTGGCATCTACAGCGGCCTGTTCACGCCGACCGAGGCGGCGGCGATGAGCGCGGTGTACGCCTTCTTCATTGCGGTGTTCGTCTACAAGGACATCGGTTTGAAGGACGTACCCAGGGTACTGCTCAACTCGGCGAACATGAGCGCGATGCTGCTCTACATCATCACCAACGCGGTGCTCTTCTCCTTCATCCTGACCAACGAGCAGATCCCCCAGAGCATCGCCGAATGGCTGACCCACTCGGGTGTCGGAGTGATCGGTTTCCTGATCGCGGTGAACATCCTGCTGCTGGTCATGGGCAGCTTCATGGAGCCCTCGTCGATCATCCTGATCACGGCGCCGATCCTGTTCCCGATCGCGATGAAACTGGGAATTGATCCGATCCACTTCGGCATCATGATCACGGTCAACATGGAAATCGGCATGATCACGCCTCCGGTGGGGCTCAATCTGTATGTCGCCAGCGGCATCGCCAAGATGGGCCTGACCGACTGCTCCAAGGCGGTCATGCCATGGCTGCTGACGATGCTGGCGTACCTCATGATCATCACCTATGTGCCGGCGATCACGACCTGGCTGCCGACGGCCCTGGGGATGATGTAGCGGCGGCAGGCTGTTGCAGTTGCAGCAGAGCGCGCGCGCGGGGCAACCCGTACGCGCGCTCTGCATTTTGTGTCGAGGCCGGCATTCCGCGCCTTGTCTTGGTATAATTCTCCGATTGTGTATCTAGCGATATGATTTGTCGTTGTTTTTCTTGATCTGCCGCCTTTTGGAGAAGCACTCATGGCCATCGAACGTACCCTTTCCATCATCAAGCCCGACGCCGTTGCCAAGAACGTCATCGGCAAGATCTACTCGCGCTTTGAGACGAACGGTCTGAAAGTCATCGCTGCCAAGTTGGCTTGGTTGTCGCCGCAGGAAGCAGGCGCCTTTTACGCCGTGCACAAGGAGCGTCCCTTCTTCAAGGATCTGGTTTCCTTCATGATTTCCGGGCCGGTGATGATCCAGGTGCTCGAAGGCGAGGGCGCGATTGCCAAGAACCGCGAACTGATGGGCGCGACCGACCCGAAGAAGGCCGAGCCGGGAACGATTCGCGCCGACTTCGCCGAGTCGATCGACGCCAACGCCGTGCACGGTTCGGACGGCGAGGATACGGCGAAGGTCGAAATCGCCTTCTTCTTCCCGGCGATGAGCGTTTATTCGGGTCGCTAGGTCGGGTCAGCGCGCCCAGATGACGATCAACCTGCTTGATCTCGATGCCGCCGCGCTGACGGCCTTCTTCGCCGACCAGGGCGAGAAGCCGTTTCGCGCGCGGCAGGTGCTGCGCTGGCTGCATCGCTTCGGCCAGGCAGACTTCTCGGCGATGACCGACATCGCGCGCAGCCTGCGTGAGAAGCTGGAAGTCCTGACGGTCGTGCAGCCGCCGCCCGTCATCGCCGACCGGCTGGCCGACGACGGCACGCGCAAGTTTCTCTTCGATGTGGGTGGCGGCAACGCCGTCGAAGCCGTTTTCATTCCCGAGGAGGAGCGCGGGACGCTGTGCATCTCGACGCAGGCCGGCTGCGCGCTCGACTGCTCGTTCTGCGCCACCGGCAAGCAGGGTTTCAACCGCAACCTGACGGTGGCGGAGATCATCGGCCAGCTCTGGCAGGCGCGGCATGCGCTGGGTGCCTGGCCGGAACATCCGGCGAACGGCGAGCGGCTGATCAGCAATGTCGTTCTGATGGGCATGGGCGAGCCGCTGGCGAATCTCGACAACACCGTGCGGGCGCTGCGACTGATGCTCGACGACAACGCCTACGGTTTGTCGCGCCGCCGGGTCACCGTGTCAACCTCGGGTCTGGTGCCGGCGATGGATCGTCTGCGTGACGAGTGTCCGGTGGCGCTGGCGGTTTCGCTGCATGCGCCGAGCGACGCACTGCGCGACGAACTCGTACCGATCAACCGCAAGTATCCGTTGCGCGCGCTGCTGGCCGCCTGCCAGCGCTATCTCGAGCGGGCGCCGCGCGATTTCATCACTTTCGAGTACGTCATGCTCGATGGCGTCAATGACTCGGATGCGCACGCCGGCGAACTGCTGGCGCTGACGCGTGAGGTGCCGTGCAAGTTCAACCTGATTCCTTTCAACCCCTTCCCGGGCTCGCCGTATCGGCGCTCACCGGCGACGCGGGTGCGTCGTTTCGCCGAGATCCTGCTCGCCGGCGGCGTCGTCACGACGACGCGCAGGACGCGTGGCGACGATATCGCCGCCGCCTGTGGTCAACTGGCGGGCCAGGTGCGCGACCGGACGCAGCGGAGCCGCCGCAGCTTTGTTCTCGAGTTGGTGCCGCAAGGGGCGCGCGCATGAGACGGACGTTCCTCTGTCTCGTCGTCTGCCTGGGCCTTGCTGCCTGTTCTTCGGGCTCGGTGTCGCCGGTGGCGAAGAAGCCCGTCGAAGACGATGTCGATTCGCGGCAGCCGACGAAGCCGCGCGACCCGCGCACACGCGCCAAGTTGCACACCGAGCTCGGCGCAATGTATCTGCAGGCCGGCAACCTGACGGTCGCACTCGAGGAACTGAGCATCGCCATCCTCATCGACCCGGACTACGCGACCGCCTACAGCATGCGCGGACTGGCGGCGTACCGTATCCGCGAGCTGCAACTGGCCGACCAGGATTTTCGCCGTGCGCTCAGCCTCGACGGCAAGGATCCGGAGATCAACAACAACTATGGTTGGTTTCTCTGCCAGGTGGGACGCGAGAAGGAGGCGCTGGGCCACATCCAGGCGGCGATGCGGAACCCGCTCTACAAGACGCCGGAGAAGGCCTACCTCAACGCCGGCAGCTGTTATGCCAAGATCGGTGACCTCGCCACTGCCGAGGGTTACGTGCAGCAGAGCCTGCGCATCCTGCCGGGGAACCCGCAGGCGCTGCTCGAGCTGGCGAACATCAACTATCGCAAGGGCGATCTCGAGCTGGCGCGCCAGGAACTCGGCGATCTGCTGCGTCATAACGAGCCCAACGCCGAGGCGTTGTGGCTCGGCGTGCGAATCGAACGGGCACTGGGCAACCGCTCGGCCGAGGCCCGCTACATCAGTCAGTTGCGGCGAAAGTTTCCGCTTTCGCCCGAGGCGCAGGAATTGCTGAAGGGGAAGCCGGAGTGAGTGAGCGATGAGCGAGCAGGGAATCTTCGCGTTGCCGCAGGAAGCGCGCTCGTCCGCCACGGGCGCAGTGGCCACGAGCGGGTCGCCGACGCTGGTCGCCGGCGGTGTCGGGCAGCAACTGCGGGCAGCGCGCGAGGCACGCGGGGCGAGCCTGGCCGAGGTGGCGCTATCCCTCAAGCTGGGGCTGCGGCAGGTGGAAGCGCTGGAGAACGAGGAGTGGCAGCTCCTGCCCGGGAACACGATGATTCGCGGCTTCGTGCGCAACTATGCGCGTCTGTTCCATCTCGATGGCGAGCAATTGATGCGCTCTCTCGATGCGGCAGAGCTGCAGCAGACGCCACAGCTCGCAGCTTCGGCCGGAACCAGTGCCAGCCTGCCGCAGACGGTCGGGCGGCGCGCCGAGCGGCGGGACTACCTGGCCGTCTTTGGCGGTCTGCTGCTCCTGGGTCTGGCGCTGTTGGTCTACTTTTTCGCTCCGCTCGAGTCGTGGCAGGCGCAGCTCAACGAGATGATCGAGAGCCGGTCGGCGGCGTCGCGCTTGGAGCGCCCGCTGCCGGTGCCGGTGGCGCCGGCAGCGGGCGAGTCGACGGTGCGTCCGGCTGGTTCGGAATCGGTGACTGCCGTCACCGCGCCCAACGCGACCGTTCTGTCGGCGGCGAACCCATCGTCGTCGGTCGGGGCGGCGGGCGGCGACGACCTCAGGCTGTCGTTCGCCCAGTCGGCGTGGGTCGAAGTGCGCGATGCCATGGGTCAGATCCTCGTTTCGGGGATGATCCCTGCGGCGAGTCAGCGCGAGATCGGTGGCCAGCCACCTTTTTCGCTGGTGATCGGCAACGCGACGCAGGTGACGGTGCAGTATCGTGGCCGCATGATCGATCTGGCTCCACACAGCAAGGGTGACGTTGCCCGGCTGACGGTCGAATGAGTCGGCGGCAAGTGGTGAGCGGACCGTGAGCGCTACGTCCGAAGGCACGCCGCGCCGGCCGACGCGGCCGGTTCGGGTGGGGCAGGTGACGATCGGTGGTGCGGCGCCGGTGGTCGTCCAATCGATGACCAACACGGACACGGCCGACATCGTCCGTACGGCGATCCAGTGTGCCGAGCTGGCACGCGCCGGATCGGAACTGGTGCGGGTAACGGTCAATACGCCGCAGGCGGCTGCCGCGGTGGCGCCGATCCGCGAGCAACTGGCCCGTATGGGGGTCGATGTGCCGTTGATCGGCGACTTCCATTACAACGGACACCGCTTGCTTGCCGACCATCCGGAGTGTGCGGAGGGGCTTGCCAAGTATCGCATCAACCCGGGCAACGTCGGCCACGGTCGCAAGCGCGACGAGCAGTTCGCGCAGATGATCGAGATCGCCTGTCGCTACGAGAAGCCGGTGCGCATCGGTGTCAACTGGGGCAGCCTCGATCAGGATCTGCTGGCACGCATCATGGACGAGAACGCGCGGCGCGCGGTGCCGCAGGATGCCGTCGCCGTGATGCGCGAGGCGATGGTCGTCTCGGCTCTCGAGTCGGCAGCGCGGGCCGAGGCGCTCGGCATGCCCGGTGAGCGCATCGTCCTGTCATGCAAGGTCTCGGGCGTGCAGGACCTGATCGCCATCTATCGCGAGCTGTCGCGGCGCTGCAATTACGCCCTGCACCTGGGCCTGACCGAGGCCGGCATGGGGTCGAAAGGCATCGTCGCGTCGACGGCAGCGATGGCGGTCCTGTTGCAGGAGGGGATTGGCGACACGATCCGCGTCTCGCTGACTCCCGAGCCTGGCGGGGCACGGACGCAGGAGGTCATCGTCGCGCAGGAGATGCTGCAGACGATGGGCCTGCGCGCCTTCACGCCGATGGTCGTCGCCTGTCCGGGTTGCGGCCGGACGACCAGCACCTTCTTCCAGGAACTGGCGCAGTCGATCCAGGAGCATGTCCGGCGGCGGATGCCGCTATGGCGGATCGAGCACGACGGGGTCGAGAACATGACGCTGGCGGTGATGGGCTGCGTGGTGAATGGGCCGGGGGAAAGCAAGCATGCCAACATCGGCATCAGCCTGCCGGGTACCGGCGAGGTGCCGGCGGCGCCGGTGTTCGAGGATGGCGTCAAGACGGTGACGCTGCGCGGCGAGCACATCGCCGAGGAGTTCACCGCCATCGTCGATGCCTATGTGGCGCGTACCTACCAGAGAAAGTCTGCCGTTCGATGAGCACGAGCAAGATCCAGTCGCTGCGCGGCATGAGCGACATCCTGCCCGACGAGGCGGAGTTCTGGGACCGTTTCGATGAAACGGTCCGTTCCTGGCTGCGGAGCTACGGTTACCGACCGATTCGTCTGCCGATCGTCGAGCCGACGCCGCTTTTCAAGCGGGCCATCGGCGAGGTGACCGACATCGTCGAGAAAGAGATGTACTCGTTCATCGACAGCCTCAACGGCGAGCAGCTGACGCTGCGCCCGGAGGGGACGGCGGGCTGCGTGCGGGCGGTGATCCAGCACAACCTGATCGCGCAGCAGCCGCAGAGGCTCTACTACTCGGGTCAGATGTTCCGCCATGAGCGGCCGCAGAAGGGGCGCTATCGCCAGTTCCACCAGGTGGGCGTCGAAGCGCTGGGTTTTCCCGGCCCCGACATCGACGCCGAACAGATCCTCATGGGGGCCCGCCTGTGGGATGACCTAGGGCTCGCAGGCATCGTCCTGCAGCTCAACACGCTCGGACAGCCGGCGGAGCGCGCACGCCATCGCGCCGAGCTGATTGCCTACTTCGAGCGGCACGGTGCGCTGCTCGACGAGGACAGCCGGCGGCGCCTGTACAGCAACCCGCTGCGCATTCTCGACAGCAAGAACCCATCGCTGCAGGAAGTGATTCTCGGCGCGCCGCGGCTGCTCGATCATCTTGGCGACGAATCGCTGGCGCACTTCGCTGGCGTGCAGCAGGTGCTGCGCGATGCCGGCCAGCCATTCGAGATCAACCCGCGCCTCGTGCGAGGACTCGACTACTACAACCTGACGGTCTTCGAGTGGGTGACCGATCGCCTTGGCGCGCAGGGAACGGTCTGTGCCGGAGGTCGCTACGACGGGTTGGTGGAGCAACTGGGCGGCAGGCCGTCGCCCGCCTGCGGTTTTGCCATGGGCGTCGAGCGCCTGCTGACGCTGATTCGCGACGCCGGCGGTGCCGCCGGGACGCAGCCGGTGGATGTCTATCTGGTGCATCAGGGCGAGGCGGCTTCGCGCCTGGCGGCGCGGGTGGCCGAGTCGTTGCGCGATCGTGGCATCGATGTCCTCTTTCATTGCGGCGGTGGCGGTTTCAAGTCACAGATGAAGAAGGCCGACGCCTCGGGCGCTGCCTTTGCCGTCATCATCGGCGACGATGAGGCGAGCGCCGGCGAAGCGAGCCTGAAGCCTTTGCGCTCCGTCGGCGAGGAGCCCAACGAGCAGCGACGCATCGGCGTTGACCGGCTCGCTGACGAGATCATCGATTCAATTGTGGATTGGGAAGACGCCTGATGGCTACTTACGACCTCGAAGAACAGGAACAGATCGCCGAGCTGAAAGCTTGGTGGAAGCAGCATGGCAATCTGGTGACCGGCATCATCACCGTCGCTGCACTCGCCGCACTGGGCTGGCAGGGCTGGAACTGGTATCAGCGCAATCAGTCGGCACAGGCGGCGGTGGTTTTCGGTGGGCTGCAGAAGGCGATCGCCAGCAACGATTCGCAGCGCATCAAGGCGGCGAGCGGTGAGCTGGTGGACAAGTACGGCGGCACCGTCTATGCGCCGCTGGCTGCGCTGAAGACCGCACGGGCAATGGTCGACGCCGGTGACAGCAAGACTGCCCGGGTGCAGCTCGCCTGGGTCGTCGAACATGGCAAAGAGGAACTGCGCGATGTGGCGCGCCTGCGACTGGCCGCCCTGCTGCTTGACGAGAAGGCTTACGACGAAGCGCTGAAGGTCCTCGATGGACCACCGACTCCGGGTTTCACGGCAAGGTTCTCGGATGCCCGCGGCGACGTCCTCGCTGCGCAGGGCAAGGCCGGCGAGGCGCGCGCTGCGTACCGCGCTGCGCTGGCTGGACTCGATGCTGCGGACGGCAGCGGCAAGGGCCGGAATTCGCTGCAGGACAGTCAGGCGAATGCCGCCTATCGGGAGTCGCTGCAACTCAAGCTCGATGCACTCGGGGAGCCGGGCTGATGCGGCGGGTGCAACTGCTGGCAGCGGCGGCGCTTGCTGCACTGGTCGCTGGCTGTTCGACGCTCGATGCGCTGAATCCCTTCGCCAGCAGTGGGCCGAAGATGGCCGAGTTGCAACCGATCCAGGCGAGCGCCGAGGCGCGCGTGCTGTGGTCGGAGGGGATCGGCAAGAGCGAAGACTACACCCTCGTGCCGGCGGTCGTCGGCTCGACCGTTTATGCCGCGGCGCGCGATGGCAGCATTGTGCGTCTCGACGACGGTCAGCCCGCGTGGAGGATCAAGGTCGGGTCGAATGTTGCGGGCGGTGTCGGCGCCGATGCGCGGATGGTCGTCGTCGGCACGGCGAAAGGTGAGGTACTCGCCTTTTCGGCCTTCGACGGTACTCCCTTGTGGAAGGCGAAGGCCAGCAGCGAGGTGGTGGCGCCACCGGCGATCAGCTCCAACCTGGTGATCGTGCGCACCGTCGACCATCGCCTGGCCGCCTACGATGCCAGCGACGGCAAGCGCCGGTGGCTCTACCAGCGTCCAAGCACGCCGCTGTCGCTGCGCGTCACCGCCGCCCCACTGGTCGTCGAGAAGTACGTCTTCGTCGGCTTTCCCGGCGGCAAGCTGATGGCCGTCAGCCTCGACAACGGTGCGCCGCTCTGGGAGGGGACAGTCGCGCTGCCGAAGGGAGCGACCGAACTCGACCGTGTCGCCGACGTCACCAGTGCGCCGGTGATCGACGGACGGATGATCTGTGCGGCAGCCTTCCAGGGGCGCATCGCGTGCTTCGATCTCGGCAACGGCAGCCTGATCTGGTCACGCGACATCTCGAGTGCTGCCGGTCTGTCGATCGACAGCCGCTACGTCTACGTCTCCGACGACAAGGGCGCGGTGCATGCCCTCGACAAGGGAAGCGGCGCCAGTCTCTGGAAGCAGGACAAGCTCTTCCTGCGTCGCCTGACCGCACCGCAGCCGCAGCGCAGCATGGTCGTCGTTGGCGATATCAAGGGCGTCGTGCACTTCCTGAGCCGTGACGATGGTTCCTTCGTCGCGCGTCTGACCACCGACGGCAGCCCGATCCGGGCGCCGCTGCAGCGTCTCGGCAGCAATTTGCTGGTGCAGACCAGCAAGGGTAGCGTCCTCGCGATCGACGCGCAATGAAGCCGAGCATCGTCCTCGTCGGGCGCCCCAATGTCGGCAAGTCGACACTCTTCAATCGCCTGACGCGAACCCGTGACGCACTCGTGGCCGACATTCCCGGCCTCACGCGCGACCGCCACTACGGGCACGGACGGCTTGGCAGCAAACCCTATCTGGTCGTCGACACCGGTGGTTTCGAACCGCTCGCGCGCGATGGCATCGTGCACCAGATGGCACGACAGACCGAGCAGGCGATCGACGAGGCCGACGTCATCGTGTTTCTGGTCGATGGCCGCAGCGGCGTCACTGCGCTCGACAAGGAAATCGCCAACCGCCTGCGACGTTCCGGTCGCAGCGTCGTGGTGGCCGTCAACAAGGCGGAAGGTCTCAGTCACGGCATCGTCGCCGCCGATTTCCACGAACTGGGTCTTGGCGAGCCGCTGCCGATTTCGGCGGCGCATGGCGAAGGGGTGCGGGCGCTGATGGATCAGGCCCTGCAGCCGTTGCCGGAGCCCACGCCGGAGGAGGCGACCGGCGATGTGATCCGGGTGGCGATCGTCGGCAGGCCGAACGTCGGCAAGAGCACGATGATCAACGCCCTGATCGGCGAGGAGCGCGTCATCGCCTTCGACCAGCCGGGAACGACGCGCGATGCGATCGAAGTCGAGTTCGAACGTGGCGGCCGCCGCTACAGCCTGATCGACACCGCCGGTCTGCGGCGTCGCGGCAAGGTCTTCGAGACGATCGAAAAGTTCTCGGTGATCAAGACCCTGCAGGCGATCGAGGGGGCGCAGGTGGTGATTCTCGTCCTCGATGCCCGGCAGGACATCGCCGATCAGGACGCGCACATCGCTGCCTTCATTCGCGAATCGGGGCGTGCGCTGGTCGTCGCGGTGAACAAATGGGACGGACTCGATTCCTACGCGCGCGAGCAGATCAAGGGCGCCCTCGAAAGCGGCATGTCGTTCATCGACTTCGCCCGCTTTCACTACGTCTCGGCGCTCAGGGGGCAGGGGCTCGAGCCGCTCTTCCGCTCGGTCGATGCCGCTCATCAGGCCGCCACCGTCGATCTGCCGACGCCGCAGCTGACGCGTGCGCTGATCGACGCCGTCGCCCGGCAGGCGCCGCCGCGCAGCGGCCAGTTCCGCCCGAAACTGCGCTACGCCCATCAGGGAGGCAGGAATCCGCCACTGATCGTGATTCATGGCAACGCACTCGACAAGGTGCCCGAGTCCTATCGTCGCTACCTTGAACACGCCTTCCGGCAAGTCTTCAGGCTGCAGGGGACGCCGCTGCAGATCCAGTTCAACGTCAGCACCAACCCCTTTGCCGACAAGGCAGCTGCGGCGTCGGGCCGACGCAGCCCGCCACCCGGCGAGCGACGCAAGGCAGCGGCGGCGCCACCCCGAGCGAAACCGGGGCCAGACGCACGGGCGCAGGCCCGGCGCAAGATCCCCGGCGACCGTAGCTGACAGACGGCGCTGGCCCGCTCGTTCACGCGTCGCCCGTCAGGCGGCCATGACGCGTCGCTGGCTACGCGCGCCTTGCGGCTCGGCAGCTCGCGACGATCATGGCATGGCCCGGGCGCTGATTGATCAGCCCTTGGCGGCGGTGTCGCTGCCGGCAGGGGTCTCGGGATCGCTGCCGGCACTGCTCCCTGGGGAACCGGCACTGCTTTCGGAGCCGTCGCCGACGATGCTCTCGCTGGCGCGGGCGAGGGCGGCTCGCGACTTGTCGAGCAACTCGCTCGCCTCGCCGATCAGCGTCGCACCGAGTTCCTTGCCGCTATCGGCCGCCTCGGCAGCCAGTTCGATGGCCTTGCCGGCCGTCGCGCTGACGCTGTCGGCGACCGCGGCGCCGGCTTCCTGGGCGAGTTCCTTCGCCTTTGCGCCAGCCTCTCCGACTGCTTCCGCCGCCGAGCCTGCCACTTCCATTGTTTTTTCGAGCGCTGCCGAGGCAGCTTCCTTGGCCTGATCGAGAATGCTCATCGTGACCCCCCTGGCGTACGACACCTGTCAAAGCGGAAAGCGCATTATAAGCAGCGCCGTCGGCATGTGTCGCGCCTCTCTGCGCCGACGGCGAAGCACTGTGCCGCCCCACCCGCGCAGGCCGAGTCGATTGCGCCGCGTGTTGGCCGACAGCCGCAGGAGTCCTGCGGGGTGCTACGCCTTCGTGAGTACTCGCCCGCGGCTCGCCGGCGGCTGCGGATCGGCGTCGCACGGGTGTCCGGACTGCCTCGCGGAGTGCGGGAATGCGGCGCCAGAGTTGCGCTGGAGCGCGTTTCCGTCGATGATTACGCCTTGGCCAGTCGCGCCTGCATCCGGGCGTGCGTTCCTCTGCTGCCGCCGTTCGGGCTGCATCGACCTGAGGCAGGCTTCACGGCATCCGGAAAACTGAAGGTGATCAAGGTTCTGTTCGTCTGCATGGGAAACATCTGTCGCTCACCAACGGCAGAAGGTGTTTTTCGCCACATCCTGCGACAGAAGAATCTCGAGGACCGGGTCGAGGTCGATTCGGCGGGGACACATGGCTACCACGCTGGCGAGGCTCCGGATCAGCGTACGCAGCGCGCGGCTGCGGTGCGCGGCTATGATCTCTCGGAGATGCGGGCGCGCAAGGTGGCGTCGCAGGATCTTTCCTATTTCGACCAGATCCTCGCGATGGACCACAACAATCTCGACGTCCTGAAGCGCATCTGTCCGCTGGACAGGCACGACCGGCTGGGTTTGCTGATGAGCTACTCGAAGAGTTTCGACGACGACGAAGTGCCCGATCCCTATTATGGACTCGGTCATGGTTTCGACCTCGTCCTCGACATGATCGAGGATGCGGCGCTCGGGCTCGTCGAGAGCATCGAGCAGCAACTGCGCGAAGGCACCGCTGCGGAGCCGTCGACCGAGGCAGACACCGCCCGCCCGCCGAGCGACTGAAGGCTGTGCGCGGGAAACGCGCCGGCGCTGCAGTCGTTCCTCAGCCGCGGGTCTTCGCGGCAGGCGGCAGCGCTTGCGGATTGCGGATCGCCGGTGCCGCCGGCCGCCCTGCGCCGAGTGTCCGCAGGCAGTCCGGACAGACGCCATAGACCACATTCAGGCTCGCGGCAGTCGGTAGGCTGGCGGCGCGCAGCGCTTGGTCTAGCTCGCACCACTCTTGACGAACGCGAATCCGGTTGCACATGCTGCAGCGCTTGATGAAGGTCGTCGCGGCAGCGTGCGCTGGCCTGACGATCGGCACTGGATGCGGCCACGGATCCTGGCGAAGCTGGCGATGGCAGACATCGAGCGCATCGTCGGCGCGCGGCGTGATGGTCATCTGCAGCAGGCGCTTCATCTGCGGCGAGTCGCAACGATACGGGCGCTGCACCTCGCGCCGGAGAGTCCTTGCCGACATCAGCATGGTGCGTACGAACATCCGGGTGACGTCGCCGGCGATGAAATCGTCAAGCCGGCGGCCGATGATCCGTGCCGCCAGAATCGCCTCGCCGCCATTGGCCAGCGCGAAGCGATCCCAGTCGCCGGCGACCGCAACGATCGCGTCGTTCGCATCAAGGGTGTAGCGCAACGGGGTCGCGGCCGGCGCCGCAGCCGGCGGCTGAGCGGTGTCGCAACTGCTGCCGGAGCACCGGTCGTCCATCACTTCACCTGGCGTGCCTGTAGCCACTGCGCAAAGTCGTCGGCTGCCAGTGGCCGGGCATAAAGAAAGCCCTGGCCGTGATGGCAGCCCGAGGCGTCGAGTTCGGCATGCTGGTCTGCCAGTTCGACTCCCTCGGCGACGACGCTCATCCCGAGATTGCGCGCCAGCGCGATGATCGCCGAGCCGATCGCGCGGTCGTCGGCGCTGCTCGAGATGCCATCGACGAAGCTGCGTGCGATCTTCAGTTCGTGGATCGGGAAGCGCTTGAGGTAGGACAGCGACGAGAAACCGGTTCCGAAGTCATCGATGCTGATCGTCAGGCCGCAGGCCACGAGTTCCGCCAGCATCCGCTGTGCGCGCTCGAAGTCCATCAGCACGCCTTCGGTGATTTCGATGCACAACCGCTGCGGAGCGATGCCGTGCGCGTTGACGATCTGCATCAGGTCGCCAGCCATGCCTTCCTTGCGAAAATGGCGCGCCGAGATGTTGACGCTGATGCGCACGGGCGCCACTCCGCGCTGGTCCCACGCGGCGATCTGACGGCAGACCTCGCCGAGGACCCATTCGTCGAGCGCAATGATCAGGTTGCTCTGCTCGGCGACCGGGATGAATTCCACGGGTTCGACCACGTCCCCGTTGCTGTTCCAGCGCACCAGTGCCTCGGCACCGATGACCCGCTGGTCGGCGAAATCGATCTGCGGCTGGTAGTGGACCGTCAGTTCCCCGCTCTCGATCGCACGCCGCAAGCCAGCCTCGAGCGTGAGTCGGCGTGCGGCATGTCTGGCGAGATCGGCGGTGAAGAAGCGGAACGCGTTCTTGCCGTGGTCCTTGGCACGGTACATCGCCGAATCCGCGTTGCGCATCAGCGCGCCGGCATCGGCGGCGTCTTCGGGGAACATGCTGAGGCCGATGCTGGCACTGACGAAACACTCGTGCTCCTCAAAATGGTAACTGGCGCTGAGTGCACTGAGCAGGCGTTCGGCAGTCCGTGTCGCCTCCCGGCGGTCGGTCGTTTCGAGGAGCACGACGAACTCGTCGCCGCCGAGTCGGGCCACCGTATCTTCGGAACGAACGCAGTCGAGAAGCCGCATCGCCGCCTGTTTCAGGAGGCGGTCACCGGTGACGTGACCGAGCGTGTCGTTGACGACCTTGAAATTGTCGAGGTCGATGAAAACGACACCCATGTTCTCGCCCGAGCGCTCGGCGCGCGCCAGCGCGAGGTGCAGTCGGTCGTTGAACAGCGCCCGGTTGGGCAGCCCGGTCAGTTCGTCGTGTGTCGCCAGGTATTCGATTCGCTGCTGCGACTCGCGCGCCTTGGTTATGTCGCTGAACATGCCGACGTAGTTCACCACCTTGCCGTTCTTGTCCTTGACCGTGTTGATCGACAGCCACTCGAGGAAAGGTTCGCCATTCTTGCGCCGGTTCCAGATTTCGCCTTGCCAGACGCCGAGCCGGTTGATGCGGTCCCACATGTCCTGGTAGAGCTCGGGCGGCGTCAGTTGGCATCGCAGCAGGCTCGGTTTCTCGCCGATGACTTCCTGTCGGGCAAAGCCGGTAAGGACGGTGAAGGCATCGTTCACCGTCAGGATACGCTGCTCGGTATCGGTGACCATGACCCCTTCGGAGGCGCGGTCGAAAACCATCGCCGCCAGCCGCAGGCTGTCTTCGGCCTGCTTGCGCGCGGTGATGTCGGTCGCCTGGAAGCAGAGGCCGGTGATCGCGCCATCGTCGTCCAGCAGCGGGAAGCGCACGGCCAGGAAATGACGGGGGCCGTCGCTCAGCGGCAGCGCTTCCTCGCGCTCGATCCCCTGCCGCAGGCGCATTGCCTCGAGTTCGCTCTCGCGGAAGACCTCGCAGACCTCGGCCGGGAAGAGCTGCAGGTCGGTCTTGCCAATCAACTCGCCGCTGGCAAAACCGAAGGTCGCCTCGAATTTCGGATTGGCGAACTGGTAGCGCCCGGAAGCGTCCTTGACGGCCATCAGCGAGACCGAGTTGTTCATCACGGCGAGCAGCCGCACCTGCGTCTCACGCGCCGAGCGCTCGATCTCGTAGAGGTTGGTGTTGTCGGCGAAGAGCAGGATGACGCCGGCGATGCGCTGCGTGTCGCGCAACAGCGGCACGATGTGCAGCGCATAGTGCCGGCGGTTGGCGTTGACGATCTGGCAGTCGAGTGCGTTCTGCGTCTCGATCACCTGCTGACTGTTCGTCACCAGATCGGGCATGCCGGGCGGCAGCGGCAGGTCGCGCAGGTGGCGGCCGCTCTGCGCCGCACCGAGCTTGAAGAGCCGTGCCGCGGCGCTGTTGAAACGCTGCAGGCCGAGATTGCGGTCGAGGACTAGCAGCGGGTAGTCGACGCTGTTCTGGATGCACTCGAGTTCGATATTGAGTTCCTGCGTCTCGGCCGTCTTGATCTGCAGTTCCTCGTTGACCGTCGCCAGTTCCTCGTTGGTCGACTGCAGTTCCTCGTTCGACGCCTCCAGTTCCTCGTTCGACGCCTGCATTTCCTCGTTCGACGCCTGGATCTCCTCGTTCAGCGCCTGCATCTCCTCGTTCGAGGTCTCGAGCTCCTCGACCAGCGTTTGCAGGTGTTCGCGGGTTGCCGCGAGTTCGTCCTCGAGTTCCTTGTCGGTGGCGTTGTTGCTGTCCTCGATCGCGTTCTTGCCCGCTGCCGGCTGGATCCATTCGATGCAGACCATGAACAGGGCTTCGCTGTCGATGGCCGCCAGCGGGTGTACCGACAGGCGAACGCCGCGACCCGGGTCGAGCGCCTTGATGTGGCGCGGACGTCCGTAGGACACGGTCTGCTTCACCTGTGCCTGGCGCATCAGCACCTGCACCTCGGTGCGCAGTTCGCGCCGGATGAGCGAGATCAGGTCGAAGGCCGGCTTGCCCGGCGAGACGTTGAGCAGGCGGCTGGCGTCGCCGTGAATGTGGCGGATCTCGAACTTGCCGTTGATCAGGATGCTGGTCGGGATGAAGTAACGCCCGGCGGCATCGAGCAGGATGTTCTCGAAAGCCAGTGGTGTCGTTGGTTTGACGACCCTCTGATGCTGGTTGAGACCGGCGGCGGGCGGCTGCATCTCCGAGCGCAGCAACGGCAGCCGGGCACTCACCCCATGTCGGCGGTACAGGCGCCCATCCTTGTCGACGACTCCGAACAGCGCTTCCTGCTGAAAGATTCCCTCCGACTTGCCGAGGAAGAGATAGCCACCGGCGTTGAGCGCGTAATGGAAGACCGACAGCAGCCGCGCCTGCAGCTCGCTCTGGAAGTAGATCAGGACGTTGCGGCAGCTCACCAGGTCGAGCCGCAGGAACGGCGGATCCTGCACCAGATCCTGGCGGGCGAAGATGACCACGTCGCGCAGGTTCTTGTTGATCTCGTAGCGATCGCCGTGCGGCGTGAAGTGGGCACGGATGCGTCCGCGGTCCATGTGCGCCAGGCTCGATGCGGCGAAGACGCCACGGCGGGCGAGCGCCATCGCGTCGAGATCGATGTCGGTGGCGAAGACCTGCAGACGGTACTGGTCGAACGCGGCGCCGAGGCGCTCGGAAAACAGGATGGCCAGTGAATAGGCCTCCTCGCCGGTGGCACAGCCGGCAACCCAGACGCGGATGTCATCACCCGGCTGCTTGCCGGCAAGGATCTCGGCGACCACCTTGTCGAGCCGGAGAAAGGCATCGGTGTCGCGGAAGAAGGCGGTGACCGAGATCAGGATGTCCTTGCACAGCTTGTCGAGTTCGACCGGCGTCTGGTCGACGACCTGCAGATAGTCGTGCAGCGTGCTGACGTGGTTGGCCGCCATCCGCCGCTCGATTCGCCGCCACAGGGTGGGCTCCTTGTACTGCGAGAAATCGACCTTGGTGCGGCTGCGCACCTTGCCGAGCAGCGTCTTCAGCGTCGCTGGAGCGCTCGCCGCCTGCGTCGCTACCGGAATCAGGCCACGGTTGAGGACGATCAGGCTGATCTCGGCACCCATGTTCTCGGGCGGCAGGATCCAGTCGACGCTGCCGGTATCGATCGCCGACTGCGGCATTCCACTGTACTTGGCGGTCTCGGGATCCTGGGAGAAGGTGAAGCCGCCCGCCGCCTTGATCGCGTGGATGCCGGCGGCGCCGTCGGAACCGGTGCCGGAGAGGATGATGCCGATCGTCGATTCGCCGATCTCCTCCGCCAGTGAGGCGAAGAAACGGTTGACCGACGGCTTCGGCAGCGATTCGCGGGCCGGTTCGACGAGGCGGAACTGGCCGGACATCAGCGTCAGGTTGCGATTCGGCGGCGTGATGTAGACGGTGTTCGGTTCCGGCAACATGCCGTCCTCGATATCCCTGACCGGCATCGTCGTCTCGCGACCGAGCAACTGCGACATCATGCTGCGGTAGGTCGGCGAGAGGTGCTGCACGACGACGTAGCTGAGCCCGAGGTTCTTCGGCAGGCCCGGCAGCAGCAGGCTCAACGCCTCGAGGCCGCCGGCCGAGGCACCGATGCCGATGATGAACGGCCGCTCGTCGGCGCGTGCATGCTGCCCCTCGCTGTCGGCGGGCTTGCTGCCCGGCGCCGCGCGTCGCGAAGTCGAGCGCCTTTTCTTCGGTTGTTCTTCGTTGGCGATACTCATCAGCTTCTCTTTCGGTTCCGGCAGGTGCCGATGGGCTTGCGAGCTAGCCCATTGACACGCGCCTCAGGTGGCCGGTTCCCTGCCGCTGCGGCGCGACGCTTGTCGCCACGTGCCGGTGCCAGGTTTCAGTGCCGGCGATTGTACTTCGCACGCGCGCTCCGCGGTGTCGCATCAAGGTCGGAATCCGGGCCCCTGCGGGGGGCAGAGACCACCGGCGGAGCAAGCCGCCCTTGGGCAGCGCACGCACTTCTTGCGACGAAAGCCGTTCCGCCACCCGGACTGCCGGCGTGCCGGAACGCTTGCCTGCTCTTCCCGTGCGCACTGCCCGGACGGCCGTCGGCGACTCCCTGACGACGGCTCAGGGCGCACCAAGGACGAGCCGGAAACCGGTGCTGCGCGGACGGTAGGCGGGCTCGATGCGGCTGCGGGTGGCGGCACGCGCGTAGCGCGCGGGGTCACTCCAGGTACCGCCGCGCAGCACGCGCATCTTGCCGAAAGCCGGTCCGCGCGGATCGATCTGCGGCTCGTGCGGGTAATCGGCGTACCAGTCTTCGCACCACTCCCAGACGTTGCCGTGCATCTCGTAGAGTCCCCACGCGTTCGCCGGCAGCGTGCGGACCGGCAGTGGGCGCTGACGATAGGCGCCCGGCGCGCCGCCCGCGTAGGGGAAGCCGCCATGGTAGTTGATCTCGTCGGTGGTCACCGTGCTGCCGAAGGAGAACGGTGTCGTCGTGCCGGCGCGGCAGGCATACTCCCATTCGGCTTCAGTTGGCAGCCGCGCGTGCACTCCCGACAGCCGCCGGTTGAGTTCGCCGATGAAACGCTGCGCGTCGTGCCAGGCGACGTTCTCGACCGGATTGCGGGGATCGTCCTGGAAATGACTCGGATTGACCGGCCAGACCGCCATCCAGAGTGCCTGCGTGCAGGCCGTGTCGGCGATCCAGAAGCCCCGACTGAGGGTGACTTCGTGCAGCAGTTCGGCACTGCCGCGCTGCGGCTCGTCGGCGGGCGACCCCATCAGGAAGCTGCCGGGGCGAAGCCAGCGGAAGGTCTGCCGTGCGCGGCCGATGGCGAGGGTCAGGGAGAGCCCGAAATCGTCCTCGACATGCCATTCGGCGCCGGGTACGGCGAAAGGTACTCCGGCTGCGTCCGGGGTGCTCGCGGAGGGAAGTTCGGGGGAGGTCATCGTTCGGCGTCGCTGCGATTGGCGGAGCTGCCGACCCGGCGGGTGTTCGTGGCCGGGCCGCAACGCGCACTATACCTGAAGCACTCGCGCGTGGTCCGGGCATTTCTCACGGCCGGCCCGTCGCCGACGCGCCGGCGGCCGATCTGCTGCGCCGGCGGTGCCTGGCGTCGGCCGCTGTCGCCGGCTGCGGCGGGGCGATGTCAGGCGGCCGTTGTCGCTTGTGCGTGCCGGCGGTCCATGTCGTCGGCGCTGCGTTAAGATGCGGCCCGTGGAGGATGCACCGATGAACATGCCGCGTTTTCGCAGCGCTGCCGCAAGCGACGAACACCCCGGCTCGCCGCCCGCCGCCGTGACACGGCCGGCTAGCCCCTGGCTGTCGGTGATCGTGCCGGTGCTCGACGAGGCGGCGACGATTTCGGCGCACCTGGCGGGGCTGCGCGGGCTGCAGCGGCAGGGGGGCGAGTTGCTGGTGGTCGACGGCGGCAGTGTCGACGAGAGCGCCCGGCTCGCGCGCATGCTGGCTGACCGGGTGCTCGAGTCGGCGCGGGGCCGGGCGGCGCAGATGAATGCCGGCGCCGATGCCAGCAGGGGCGAGGTGCTGCTCTTCCTGCATGCCGACACCGTCTTGCCCCCGGTGGCCGCCGAGCTGATCCGGGCGGCTGTGGCGGCCGGCGCGACATGGGGCCGCTTCGACGTGCGAATCGACGGCCGGCAGCCGCTGCTGCGCGTCGTCGAGTGGATGATGAATTGGCGTTCGCGGCTGACCGGAATCGCCACCGGCGACCAGGCCGTTTTCGTCCGCCGCGATGTCTTCGAGCACGTTGGCGGCTTTCCCGACCTGCCGTTGATGGAGGACATCGCGCTGGCGAAGCGCCTCAAGCGTGTTGGCCGGCCGGCGTGCCTGCGCCCGCCGGTGCTCACTTCCGCCCGCCGCTGGCAGAAGCACGGGGTCGTGCGAACGATCCTGCTGATGTGGCGGCTGCGCGCGAGCTACTTCTTCGGTGCCGATCCACGGCAGCTGGCGGTGCGCTATGGTTACTCGCCGCGACAGGATTGAAGCAGTGGCGATCGCCGTCTTCAGCCGTGCGCCGCTGCCCGGGACGACGAAGACGCGATTGATTCCGGCGCTCGGCGCTGCCGCTGCGGCACGGCTGCAGCGTCGTCTGACGCTGCGCACGCTGGCGGTCGCGCAGCAGGCGGCGATCGGCAGCGTGCGTGTCTGGGCGGCACCAGACGAGCGGCAGCGCTTCTTCCGCGCCCTCCACCGGCGCTGCGGCGTCGATCTGCGGCCGCAGCCGGCCGGCGATCTCGGCGAGCGGATGGCGGCGGCCTTTGCCGACGCCAGCGGCCCGCTGCTGCTGATCGGCTGCGATTGTCCGGTGCTGCAGCCGGTGCATCTCGTTGCTGCCGCTGCCGCCCTGCGGGACGACGCCGGGAATGACGCGGTCTTCATCCCGGCCGAGGATGGCGGCTATGTCCTCGTCGGGCTGCGCCGTCCGCAGCCGTCGCTCTTTGCCGGGATCGACTGGGGCAGCGAGCGGGTGATGGCGCAGACGCGCCACCGTCTCGCCGGCGCCGGGCTGAGCTGGCTTGAACTGCCACCTCTGTGGGATGTCGATCGGCCGGGCGATCTGATGCGCCTGGCCGGTTTCGCCGGGTTCCACGAGTTCGCCGGGTTCGCCGCATGGAGCGGGGGAACGGCCGACGGTGCCGCGACGGGCATGGCTGACGGGGCAGGGGCAGCGGCAAGTGGGCTATAATCCGCCGCCAGGGTTTCCTCCCCCTTTCTCTTCGCCAGGGCACGCCCGCGGGAGTCTCGCCGATGCGCAATGAACCACTGCCGCCAGATGTCATTGCCGGTTCGCCGGCCGGCCGCGCGACCTTCTCCTCGCGCGAGGGGGCCCTGGACTTTTCGCGGCAGGCGCCGGGAAGCCTCATCGACAAGTACGGGCGGCGGGTCAGCTACATCCGGCTGTCGATCACCGATCGTTGCGACTTCCGCTGCAACTACTGCATGGCCGAGGAGATGACTTTTCTGCCGCGCGCGCAGGTGCTGACGCTCGAGGAGTGTCTGCGTGTCGCCAGCACCTTCGTCGAACTCGGTGTGAGCAAGGTGCGGGTTACCGGCGGCGAGCCGCTGCTGCGGCACAATGTCGTCTGGCTGCTGGAGCGGATTGCGCGCCTGCCGGGTTTGCGCGAACTGGTGATGACGACCAACGGTTCGCAACTCGAGCGTTTCGCGCCGGCGCTGCGGGCGGCCGGTGTCGGACGGATCAATATCAGCCTCGATACCCTGCAGCCGGAGCGCTTCCGGCAGATCACCCGCGTTGGCGACCTGACGAAGGTCCTGCGTGGCCTCGACGCGGCGCAGGCCGCTGGCTTCGATCGCGTGAAGATCAATACGGTGATGATTCGCAAGCTCAATGACGACGAAGTGATCGATCTCGTCGATTTTGCCGTCGGCCGCGGCATTGACATCTCGTTCATAGAACAGATGCCGCTGGGTGACGTCGGCGATGCGCGCGACAACCGCTTCTTCAGCAGCGACGAGGCGCTGGCGCGACTGCAGACGCGCCACGTTCTCGTGCCCTCGGCCGAGAGCAGTGGCGGACCGGCCCGTTACTGGCGCATTCCCGGCCAGCAGACGCGCGTCGGCTTCGTTTCGCCGCACAGTCACAACTTCTGCGATAGCTGCAACCGCGTCCGCATCACCGCGCGCGGCGAGCTCTACCCCTGTCTCGGCAGCAACGACGCCGTGCAACTCCTGCCGGTCCTGCGGGCACATCCGGCCGAGCAGCAGCCGCTGCGGGCGGCGATCGTCCACGGCATGGGGATCAAGGCCAGGGGCCATGATTTCGGCAGCCAGATGAACTCGCCGCAGGTGGTGCGCTTCATGTCGATGACCGGCGGCTGAGCGCGCGTGACCGGATCGTCACCGGCAGCGGCTGCCGCGGCCTGCCGCACGCCACTGTTGGCGCCGCCCGGCGGTCCGTCGAATCACCCTTGCCAGTGGTCAGGGAGTTTGCCATGAGCCTTTCCTCCCGTTTCAGTTACCTCGATGGCCACGACCCGGACGCCCTGTCGGTGGAGCAGGCGCGCCGCTTCATCCGCAGCCAGTTGCGGCCGCTGTCGATGTGCGAGCGCGTCGCTCTGCGCAGCGCCCTCGGTCGTGTTCTCGCGCGTGACCTCATCGCGCCGTGCAACGTGCCCGCTGCCGCCAACTCGGCGATGGATGGCTACGCGCTGCGCCATGCCGACCTCGAGGCCACCGGCGCGACGTCGCTGCGGGTCGTCGGCACGGCCATGGCCGGCAGGGCCTGCGCCGATGTGCTGGCAGCCGGCGAATGCGTGCGCATCATGACCGGCGCGGTGCCGCCGGCTGGCTGCGATACCGTCGTGATGCAGGAGGTCGTCCGTGTCGAGGGTGAGCGCGTCGTCATCCCAGAGGGCCAGCTCAGGGGGCAGAACATCCGCCTGGCGGGTGAGGATCTGGCCGTTGGCCGGCCGGCGCTGCGTGCCGGACGACTGATCGGCCCTGCCGAACTCGGGCTGATGGCTTCGCTCGGCTTCGCCGAGCTCAGCGTCTTCCGGCGATTGCGGGTTGCCTTCCTGTCGACCGGTGACGAGTTGTGCTCGATCGGCACGCCGCTGGCTGACGGGGAGGTCTACGACAGCAACCGCTACACGCTGTTCGGCATGCTCAGCCGGATCGGCTGCGAGCTCCTTGATCTGGGCGTCGTCCGTGACGATCCCGTGTTGCTCGCCGAAACCTTCCGGCAGGCTGCTGCGGCGGCAGACGTGGTGATCAGCAGCGGCGGTGTATCGGTCGGCGAGGCGGATTTCGTGAAACCACTGATGGCGGAACTCGGCGAAGTCCTGTTCTGGAAGATCGCCATGAAGCCCGGGCGGCCGCTGGCCTTCGGCCGTATCGCTGCCGGCGGCGGTGGCGACGGCGGCGCCTGGCTGTTCGGTCTGCCGGGAAACCCGGTGGCGGTGATGGTCACTTTCTACCAGTTCGTCCGCGAGGCGCTTCATCTGCTGATGGGCGCCGATCCGCCGCCCGTCGTGCCGCTGCTGCCGGCGGTATGCGAGTGCAAGCTGCGGAAGGTGCCGGGGCGCAGCGAGTTTCAGCGCGGCATTCTCAGCCAGACCGACGGTGGCTGGCGGGTGCGGCCCGCCGCTGCGCAGGGCTCGGGAATCCTGCGCTCGATGGCGGAAGCAAACTGCTTCATCGTTCTCGGGCATGAACGCGGACCGGTCGCTGCCGGTGATGTGGTCGAAGTGCAACTCTTCGACGGGCTGGTCTGAGGTTTTCTCGACGTCTTTTGGCGCCGCTTGCGGCAGCGAGGCAACGCGGCGGGGCGACCACTGCGCGGGGGAAGGTGAGCGATGGATAGCGTGCTGCACAGAATTTGGTCCTACTTCTGGTTACCGGAGACGAAGTACCTCATCGCGGCTGCCGTCATCCTGACGTTGCTGTCGCTGCGACTGCTGGCCAGGGAACGACAGCGCGTCGCGGCCACCTTCGTCGCCTTCGTCCTCTGCCTGCTCGGCCAGTTGATCGGCGCCGTGCTCGAAGCGCTACAGTATTCGCGGCTGGCGGTGATGGTGCACGAGGTCTTCGTCATCGGTTCGGGTATGGCGCTGTTCCGGCTGGCGGCGATCTTCGTCTTCCGGGCGATCCTGCCGCGCGTCGGCATCGTCGTTGCGCGCATCGCCGAAGACATCAGCGTGCTGCTGCTGTACGCGCTGTTCATCATTGCGCGACTGCACTTCGTCGGCCTCGACCCGTCGAGCCTGCTGACGACGTCGGCGGTGATCACCGCCGTGCTCGCCTTCGCCATGCAGGATACGCTGGGCAACATCCTGGCCGGAGTCGCCCTGCAGCTCGACAACTCGCTGCGCACCGGCGACTGGATCCGCATCGACGACCTGACCGGCCGCGTGGCGCAGGTCCGCTGGCGACAGACGACGATCCGGACGCGCAATGGCGAGATCGTCGTGGTACCCAACAGCCAGTTGATGCGTGGCCGTTTCACGGTATACGGTCGGGCCGATGTCGCGAGCTGGCCGTGGCGGCGCTGGGTGTGGTTCAACCTGACCTACGATTCGCCACCGACGCAGGTGATCGCTGCCGTCGAGGCGGCAATCAGCGCTGCCGAGATTCCCAACGTTGCCGATGACCCGCGGCCATCGTGCGTCCTGATGGAGTTCGGTCCGGGTTACGCGCGTTACGCTCTGCGCTACTGGATGCTCGATCCGCAGGCCGACGATCCGACCGACTCGGCGGTGCGCGTGCATGTGCTCGCCGCCCTGCAGCGCGGTGGCATGGAGCTGGCAGTACCGGAGCAGTCGCTGCTGGTGACGAAGGAGAACGAGGCCCATCGCAAGTCGATCCGGCGGCGCGAAGGCGAGCGGCGGCTGGCCGACCTGCGCCGCTTCGAGATTTTCTCCAGCCTGCAGGAAGACGAGCTGCTGACCATCAGCCAGCACCTCATCCATGCGCCCTTCGTCAGTGGTGACGTGATCTACCGGCAGGGCGACGTCGCGCACTGGCTGTATCTGTTGACGGCTGGCGAGGCGGAGGTCTGGCTTGAGTTTCCCGAGCAGCCGCGGCAGCTTTTTCGCACCATCGAGGCCGGCAGCACCTTTGGCGAGCGTGGTGTGCTCACTGGCGAGCACCGCCGCGACACGGTCACCGCGCGCAGCGACCTCGTCTGCTATCGACTCGACCAGGCGACGGTCGAGCAGCTCATCCAGTCGCGGCCGGAGATCGCCGAGGCCTTTGCCCACATCCTCGCCCGACGCGAGCAGGAGATGAACGAGTTCTCGCAGCGCTACGTGGAGCCGCCGCCGGGCGGGACGAAGGCCGACGCTGGCATGCTCGACAAGATCCGCGACTTTCTCGGGATCTGAGAACCGCTGCTGCCCGTTCCTCAGGCCGGCAGGCGCCCGCCGGCTTCGCCACCGATCCGCATGCGCGTTGCGTAGCCGGTCATTTCGAGGTAGCCGCGGCCGCTGAGGCTGCCGTCGACGCGGACCAGCCCCTCCCAGTAGGCGACCGGCGTCGGCTGGCTGGTCGATAGCTCCTGGTCGTCGACGATCGGTCGCGTGCGGATGCTGTGCTCGCCGAAAGCGACTTCGATCTGCACCGGATAGGCGGCGCCGTTGCGCGGCGACCGCCAGCGACGTTGCGGCGTGAAGCGGACGCGGTCGCTGGCGAACTGCTGCAGGTGCCCACTGGCGTTGCGCCAGGCGGCGTGCGCGTAGAGCGTCTCGCCGGCAGCGTCGCGCATGCGGAACGCCATCAGCGCGCCACCATCGTCGAGGTTGATTCCCAGCCAGTCCCAGCCGACCGCGCCGTCGCCGAGCAGCGCGGTAGACCACTCATGGTCGAACCAGGCGCGGCCGTCGACCGGTTGCCGGCGACCCTGGCGGAGCAACGTTCCGGCGACGAGCAACTGCGGCCAGCTGACGTAATGGCTCGCCAGTCCTTCAGCATGCCCCTTGCGCGAGTAGCCGGCAGCGCCCTGCAGCAGCAGCGGCTGCGATGGGGTCAGCGACAGCTCCCAGGAGAACTGCGGACTCTGCATCCGCAACTGCAGGCTCTCCCGGCCGTCGATCTCCTGCCGGAACATCCGCCAGGCACCGATGCTGACATCGAGATCGTCGGTGGCGAAGCGGGCACCGAGATTGGCGCGGGCGGCGCGCTCGGCGTGCTGCAGGCCTTCGCCGGGAACGGTCAGCGCCGCGTGCGCGAAGACGATCTGGCGCGCGGCAATCGGCGAGCGCAAGCCTTCGGCGATTCCCGGCCGGCTGCGGAAGAAGGTGAGCTGGAAGCCGACATCGGCTTGCGGCGCGTCAAGGGCGCCGGTGACGTACCACCATTCGGTGCGAAAGTCCGGGTGGGCGCCGTGATCGCGCGGGAAGCGCAGCTGCACGCCGGCTTCGACCGGCGGATAGGCGATGGCGGCCGCGGCCGGTGCAGCGCTCGTCAACGTCGGCAACAGCAGGGGAGTGGCGAGGAAGCTGCGGCGGCGCATGCGGTGGCTGTTCCAGTCAGGGGGCCGCCAGGAGCCAGCGGAACGAGGCGCCAAGGCGATAGCTGCCGTCATCGTACCGGAAGGGCGCCAATGCCGCTGCATCCATTCCTTGCGGGCTGCCCCAGGTCAGGACGACGATTCGGCCATTGGGCTTCGCGACTCGCCTGGCTTCGACGAGAGCGGCCACCGGATTGGCGGCAAGCTGAAAGGCGTTGAAGCCAGTGACGAAGTCAAAGCGGCCGTCGGCGAATGGAAGTTCTTCCAGGTCGTCAAGGCGGAAATCCCCGACGGCCACGCGTTCACGGGCGATTGCGAGAAGGGGTGCAGCGGCATCGACGCCGGCAACCTCTGCGCCGCGACGTGCAGCAAGCTGGGCCGCCATTCCGGCGCCGCAACCGACATCGCAGTAGCTGCTTCCCGGAGCCAGGGAAAGCTGGTCAAGAACAGCCTCGTAGGCCGCGCTGCACTGGCCCTCCTGCACGTCTGCCCAGTCCCCGGCCCGCGCAGCCCACAGCCGGCCGTTCGCGGCGGAGCTGCGGATCGCATCGCAAAGGTTCACGCTCGACTTCTTCAAGAACCGGGATCTGGGCAGTGGTCTCGTCAAGAGCAAGACCGTGGCTCGTCCGCTATTGCCAACTGCTCTGGCCCTTCCTGCCCGAAGGCAGCGAGAGGCAGGTCTCTGATTGCCGGTGCATCCATTGGTTGTGCTTCGCCAACTGGCACAGTGCCTCCAAGAGGATCCAATCGCGCCGATGAGCGGCGCCGGAGTGCGCAGCACGGAGGCGTCCGCTCCATTGGCTGGTTAGGCGGCAGCGGCATGGACATCGTAAATGCCGAGGAGCATCGCTGTAGCAATTATCATGAGGTACGGTAGCCAGAATAGGTACCGTTTGGGCGAAAACAATGCGAACATTTCGAGCAAGGTCGGGGTAGAAATGGCCGTGCTTATGCCCTCCATCGGAAGAAATGGGTCTTTTTCGTCCACGAGCAAGTCGGTTATCGTGCGCTCAATTTCTAAAGATTTTTTAATGTACTGCATCTGCAATCGCAGGTGTCCTCCTTCCAGCAGCAAGAAGAGGATTGCAGCTAGCGGCACTGTGAGATAGATGAAGTTCGTTTGGGACGCGTACCCTGATGCCAGCAGTGCGGACGACACTGCGTAAAATGCAGCACGAATTTTCCATACGGCGTCAGCGGAGTTGCGCACCAATTGTTGATACTGATTCCATGCTGCAAGCGTGATGGTGATCGTTTCGCTTTTTATGGAAGGCATCGGATTATTTCCCGCAATTCGCCGAGGATAAAATTTTCTATAGAGCTTGAGTGATCGGTGTAGTCCTTGCGAAAAAGCGTATGTTCGGACGATCGAAGTGCATCGTGCAATGCTTGGATAAGATCGCGCGTAGCTTTCGGGTGCTCTAAATCCATCGCGTCGTTTAGTAGTTTGCGCGCCATGGTGCGATTTGTGGGTCGCCGTTCGAATAGCGAGTGACAAATCTGCATCCACATTCCATCGAATGCTGCGCGAAGCTGGCCGAGATTTTTTCCTTTGGTATATAGCGTTGCATTGCTTATTGCCGCAGTTATCTCTTGTCGGATCTTTACAGCAATCATAGAACACCGACGGCGTTAAGCTCGTTCGTTATTCGGCGAATTAATTCGCTCAAGTTGCTTTGCTCAAGCGTATTTGGCTGTAAGGACTCATCCGGCTGATTCCTCTCGAAAATCATATTTGCCGCGAGCAGGTTTTCAACGTCGTCTGATCTCAGGCCTGGGAGAAACGCCGAGAGGGCTTCTCTTTTCTCGAAGATATACTGACGTCTCTGCGCGAGTGAGAATATCGAGAGATTTTTCAGTATGCGAAACGTATGGGACAGGAGCGCCAATTCGGCGTTTTCGAATGCAATTGGATCGCATATCCACAATAGAAGATCGCGCTGTTCTTCAATTTGGTCTTTGAAGTCGTCGCACACGATAAACCCATCGCATAGCTCGGCCCAAGTATCGTGTGGCCCGCCAAGTACGATGCCTTCCTGAAAAATGTGATGCAGGAATAGAGATCCCTGTCTGTGGAGTCGCATAAATTCCTCTTGCTCGTAGTCGATAAACGAAATCGGGCCTAAGGCGCGCTCGGCTTGCGGCAACCAGTTTCTCGCAATCTCCTGATGATGGCCAATTCGAACAATGTCTAGATCCGAAGTTGCCTCATGCGTCCCTCTGGCACATGAGCCAATGAGAACGGTGAATTGGCTACTTAGGTTCATCGGTTTGGGATAGCTGCCGCCTAACGTTGAGCTAACGGGCGCTGCGCGGCTTTATCGCGCAGCGTCCAGCGACCGAAGGGAGCGCCGTTGAGCGCCATGTTAGAGCTAGTGCCGGAGAATGTTTGCATTGGTGACCTGCTGATTGTTACGAAAGTCGACCAGCAATACAGAGTCATGCCACCCGAGGCCGGAGCACTGCCCGAGTTCGTAGTAAACCCCTTCCTCCTTTTTTCCGTCAGGCTCGCCGAGTAGCAACTTGACCTCGGTGATCGACTTTCCTTGAAGCAAATTTGTTGCAACGATGTCGAGAGCCATCCCGCCGCGAATACAACCGGGATCGCTGTTATGTGCGTACACGTTCGATCTTTCTTCCCACGCTACAGGTGAGAACGGCGTGCGCTCTGCTTCAACTCCGAAATAGAACGACCAAGCGGTGTAGCCACCGTAAGCAAGAAGGACTGCTACACAGATAGCAAGAGCCTTGAGGGTAATTCGAAGAGCTTTTGTCATTCCCAATAGCTCTAACGAGAAAGTTCAGCCGCCGCCGAGGAGCGCAGCGACGAAGGAACCGGCAAGCACGGCTTGCCGGCGGTCGGCAGCAACGCCGGGTTAGGGCTCATTGCGGTGGAGGCTCAAGCATCAGATTCCAAACACGCAGCCCCTCGCCCCTTGCGGCGGTCGCAAGAGCACCATCCGCGGTGACCAACATCGTAGCAGACTCATTGATGAGTACGGAGAAGTAGCCGCGTTTTACACTCATGATTTGAAATGCATCAGAGAGATCCAAACCACTACGCTCAGCGAGTGATCTTGTTTCAGAAAAGATCACTGGGTCGGTGAAGTCAAGATCTTTGATGCGAACCGAGGAGGCGCCATACCAAGCGGCAAGGCTGAATGCGGCATCGAAATACTGGCTTTCGGAAAGCTGACTCTTGAACTTCCACTTGCCTTTGAGGACATTCATTGCTTCGTAGAAGCAGAACGGCGTCGTGTACTTAGTGGCGCGCACGTGCCAATATTTCCGCACAGTCACGGAGCCAGGTTCATCGGCGAAAACCTTTACGAGTGCGGAAGCATCGAAGCAGTCAGCGCGTACAGCTATGCGGTTCATCTGTTAGGCCTTAGGTCTCACGTCTTTCTGGAACTGCGAAAGCCGCACCATACCCACCAGGCAAGCCAAGGTACCAGAGGAGGCAAAAGGCCAAAGATGAAGAATCCCTCCCACCTAGGCGTCGGTTCAGTCAAATACGCTCCGAAGATCAATACGATCCATAACACGGTCACCGCAATTGCCAAACGCCTTGGGCCAGAAATCTGCACGTGAGACCTAACTTAGATGTGACCGGCGCTGCGCGGCTTTAGCGCGCAGCGTCCAGCGACCGAAGGGAGCGAGGTCGACCGCCGGGTTGGGCAGCTTAGAACTCATAGGTGATGGTGTTGTTGGTTTCCGAGATCATTTTGTTTGCAAAGAGAATGTCAATGATTCGGTCGACGTCGCTTTGGGCAATATTCTTCTGGAACATTGAAGATATGTGCTGTGACAGTGTTGCTCGCTTGCGGGGCCGTGACTTCTTTTCCGATTTGCTCAGAAGATCAAAAACGCGCTTGTAATTCGGCTCTTCGGTAGTGGCGGTCTTTGGTTCAAGTTCAAGCAGGCTGTTTATGCGCTTGCACTTCAAGCCACTTTTGTTCAGGTACCGAAGCAATGGGTCGAAGCCTTTGTCCTTGGACAGAACAATGCAATGAAGACTCGGAGATTTCTCGATCACGCGCCCCAGATGGCAAGCGATGTAGAAATCAAGGGCGTTGCTGCCATTCCCGTCAACGCGGTGCCACTCAACTCGATCTCCGAGTTTCTGAGCACTTGCGACAAGATCAATCGGAACACTCTTCTGGCTTGAACCAACAAAGATCACGACGTGAAAGTTGTCTTCAAGGCGACTTAGATCGACCTGTTGAACGTTCTCAAAATCGACAAGCAACAATTTGTGAGTCAATTCGACCTCGCTGCGGAAATCAAGATGCCCAACGTTTGAGGTAACCGGCCGCCGGAGCGCGAAGCGCGGAGGGAACCCGCAAGCGCAGCTTGCGGGCGGTCCGATTGACCGAGAGGTTGGGCGTCATGTGTGACGGTGCTCCCAACTTGTTGGTATCAGGGTTGTGGTTTCAAGGCCGTCCGGAAGATCTGATTCTCGGCCCGTACGAAGCGCGTGTAGAAAACAGTTGAGCAAATCCGGTTTTGCGGCGTTGCTGCCGGTCGTGAAGTAATCGACTCCAGAGGGGGAAAGGACAAAGTCGTTATCAAGCTGCTGTAGTCTATGGCTGTCCAAGTGCGTCTTGAAGTTTCCATCCCAAAGGCGAAACCGTGTGTCCGCCCGTAAATGCCCGAGCTGCAGTTGGATAAGTGCGACAAAGTAGGCCCGGAGAAGCGCACCGCCCTTGGGCGGCTTTGCTAGGCGATACAGTTTCACGACTGTATCTGCCGGAGCCTTGGGTAACGCCTGACTGTTTGGCAAGCCGGCAGGAATACACTGAGTCACGTCGATGCCTTTGATTCGCTCGACAAAGCCAGAGTCAACGGCCACAGCGCGCGAGGCAAACATCGAAACCTGCTCCCCGGCTTGGCTTACCAATGCCCGATCGGAACTGAGGACAGCTGCCTCGTGTAGCTTACCCTGTGAGTTTCTTGAGAGGTTCGGGGAGCCAACGATTGCGCAGGAGTCGAAGACGTAGATCTTCGCGTGGAGATTTGCCAAGGAAAAGAGGGTGATGCCCTGCTCGAACAGGGCCTCTATGGCAAACGCGCCGGTTTTGCCCGAGGCAATGGCTTCATCTGAAGCGTCAACTACCAGGGTATCTCCGCGCGTCATATGCAGTGCTTGGTGATCTGTTACGTACGCAACGGCAAAAAGCCGTGATCGGGATGCGGCGGCCTCGGATCGGAGACGATTCCACAGCGGCTCAACAAGCAGTTCAGTAGTCGGCATAAGCTTTTCTCCAAAATGACGCCCAACGTGGAGTTGAGGCGCCTGCGCGGCTTTTCGCGCAGGTCACCTCGAACGCAGGGTTAGCCCGCATGTGCACGGCAGCCCTAAGAAATCACGGCAGCAGATTCTTGCGGCACCGCGAGTGTGCGTTCAGCAGTGTGGGCAACCATTCTTGTATCCTTGTATTTGAACCAGCAGTGGAAAATGACAAATGATGAAGATGTAGGAATACGAGCAATGTACGAGTACTTAGCTTTAACGCCTGGATCGATGAAGAAAAAGTTGTATCGCTCTGGCAGGAACGAGCCTTGGGCGATAGGAACCGGAAAGTTCACTTGATTTCCCCATTCTGGGCTAGTGCCGACAGCGGTACCCTGCTCAATTCCGTTAAGGTCGAATCGAAACTCTGACATTCGGTGTTGAGCTTTACCTTTGTTATCTACTGTAGCAATCAGCTCTGCGATCCAGTATCCGTCTTGAATACCGATTAACTGAACATCGGCTGAGAACTCAATGTTCGGGTATTTCTCTTGTTGCCGGATGTACCTCATGTACACCCAAATGCCGCCGATCACGAAGGAAACAACTGTGGCGACTGACTGAACCGCAGCACCCAAATTCTTCCAGTCTTCAAATGAAAGGCTCATGTGGGCTCTCTCTGTTGGTTAACGCGCCGATGAGCGGCGCCGGAGCGCGCAGCGCGGAGGCGTCCGCTCCATTGGCTGGTTAGATTGCGCCGGCACCTGTCATTTCTTCACTTCTTGCGCGCCCTTACATAGTTAGCAACCCGGATTCGGGGAAAGGCAGCTTCAAGAAGCTTCTTCGCGTCTTTCTTTTTTAACTCGCCAACGGTGAGCTGATTGAATCCCAGCAGCCACGCTATGTTTTCCGGAACGCCTGATGCGGCCAATGTCTTTTCTACGTATCCTGCGAACATTGAATTCGCTGTTGTATATCCGGCTGAAACGATCTCTCCGTATTTCTCCGCACTCTTCACATCATTTTGGACAAGTTCTCGAATTTCATCGAGGGTTACATCAGAGTTGAGTCTCGCGATTCGAAGTCGCAAATCTCTTTCAATCTCGGCCGATTCTCTGTCCGGAAGATCCTCTTGTAGGTCGTCAAGTATCTGTCTCCGCACGGTTATAGACAATCTATTCCAGTATTCGGTCGCTTGTAGCTCAGCAGGTATTGCTTGCAAATACACTTCAGCAAGGTATGCGCTTATATCTGGATGTACGACGTTATCCATCACCAAGAGCTCTCGTGGGGGCGCGTCTGGAAGGACTCGTCGGATATGTTGATAGGGGACAAGCATCTCGCACCCAAGGGCGCCGCTGTGCGGTGAAACCTCCAGTAGTTTGTATCGGTACAGACTATCTAATGCCGATATTGGCGTATTGAAATAGTCATCGACTGACGGAAGATCGTCGTCTCCAGGTTCGCTCCCATGAACAGCTTGGACTCGCGCGATATCCCACGCCAATTTGTTGGCTGCTCCAGTCCTGTCGTCCCCGCGGGGGGCTACGTCCATTCGACTGATAAGCAGTTGATATTCAGCGGAGCTAAGTCGCTCAATTCTGCCGGCCAGATAGTCGCGATAAGTCCTTTGGGCAGTCTCAATTTCGGGAAATCTTGATATGAAAAATCGCGCTGTTCGAGTGCACTTAAAGAATGTACTTTCGTGTGCAAGGATTTCGTGCATCCATGCGTTGTCCCGGTGCCGATCCAATGCTCTCAACCTAACACCCAATCTGCATAAATTGATGAGCCAGCCGAGAAG
>ERZ761609.550-NODE-550-length-42583-cov-50.535718_pt1 | contig 42583 bp, 37 predicted proteins | sample MGYA00511163_ERZ761609 | MGnify/ENA primary metagenome ERZ761609 (study PRJEB28899, sample SAMN02445070) | bioreactor sludge metagenome | biome: EBPR sludge | place: Australia: Brisbane, Thorneside Wastewater Treatment Plant | collected 2011-12-16 ...
GCCGGTGCGGTTGGCGCCGTGGGCGCCGGGGGCGAGGCCGAGGACGAGGAGGCGGGCGCGGGGGTCGCCGAAGCCGGGAACGGGGCGGCCCCAGTAGGTTTCGTGCTGGTAGGCGCGACGGCGGGTATCGGCGACGTGGCGGCACCAGTCGCGGAGGCGCGGGCAGAGTTCGCAGCGGGTGATGTCCTGTTCGAGGCGGGCAAGGGCGTCGCGCATGCGCTTTCCATTGTGCCTGAGAGGGCGCTACGATAGGTCTCCATGAGACGATTCCCCTTGAGCCGCCGCATGCTATTGGCCGGCGCGGGCGCGGCGATGGCCGCGCGGCGCGCGCGAGCCTGGAACCGCGAACAGAAAATCGGCAAGGCCTGGCCGATTTACGACCGCACGGAGGAAGAGGCGCTGCTGGGGGTGTTGCGCAGCGGCAAGTGGGGCCGGATCGACGGCAGCCGCGTGGCGGAGTTCGAGCGGCAGTACCGCGAGTTGCTGGGTGCGCAGCATTGCGTGGCCACGGCGAACGGGACGAGCGCGCTGATCGCGGCGATGAACGCAATCGACGTTGGGCCGGGCGACGAGGTGCTGCTGCCGCCGTACACGTTCGTGGCGACGCTGAACGTGATCCTGCTGCAACATGCGCTGCCGGTGTTCGTGGATTCGGACCGGGCGACGTTCCAGATGGACGTGAAGCAACTGGCGGCGCGGACGACGCCGCAGACGCGGGCGCTGGTGCAGGTGCATCTGGGCGGGGCGACGGCGGGGCTGGATACGTCCTTGAAATTCTGCCGCGAGCGGGGGATCAAGCTGGTGGAGGACGCCTGCCAGGCGCACCTGGGCGAGTGGCGGGGCAAGAAGGTGGGGACGCTGGGCGATTGCGGCACGTTCAGCTTCCAGGCGTCGAAGAACCTGAACTCGGGCGAGGGCGGGGCACTGGTGACCAACGACGAGGCGCTGTTTGACCGGGCGTGGGCGTTCCACGGCAACGGGCGCGCACGGAAGATTACTTCGGCGACGCTGTCGGGCTGGGAGATGAACGGCGCGAACCTGCGATTGACGGAGTTTCAAGGCGCACTGCTGTTGGCGCAGATGTCGCGGCTGGAGAGCCAGTCGAAGACGCGCGAGACGAACGCGGCGTTGTTGACGAAGCACTTGAAGCAGATTCCGGGCGTCACGCCGCAGGTGATCGACGAGGGCTGCACGCGGAACGCGTGGCACCTGTACATGTTCCGCTATGACCCGGCGGGCTTTGCGGGGATGACGCGGGCGCAGTTCCTGAAGGCGCTCGGGGCGGAAGGGGTGAGCGGGTCGGGTGGGTACACGCCGCTGAACCGGGAGCCGTTCCTGGCGCGGGTGCTGGAGTCGCGGCACTACAAGAAGATCTATGGCGATGCGCGGCTGCGGCGGTGGCGGGAGCAGAACCAGTGTCCGCAGAACGACCGGCTGTGCGAGGAAGCGGTGTGGTTCACGCAGGACATGCTGCTGGGCGAGACGCGGGAGATGGACTTCATCGCCGAGGCGGTGGCGAAGATCCAGAAGAACGCGGGCGAGCTGGTAAAGAAAGTCTGACGGAGGAAAGAGGGGCGCGGCTCACGGCCCCGCCCCGGGCTGAGGCTCAGGCGCGATGCCGGAGCAGGCGGGAGAAGCCGAGCAGGAGTCCGCCGGCGCCAAGCAGGCTGAGCGTGGACGGTTCCGGAATCTGCGGGATGCCGGTGGGTTCGTAGGTGTAGAAGACTTCGAGGGTGGCCGAGCCGGTCTGGTCGAACTCGATGGTGACCGGGGTGAAGTTGGCGATGGGGGCGAGCTGGCTGGCGGCGGCGCCGTTGAAGGTGAGATTGCCGCCGGCGATGAACAGCAGCAGGTCGGACGGGTCAGTGAAGGTGAAGGTGTCCGAGTCCGTGCCGGTGATGGCGGGTGAGTAGGTGAGGGTCTGGCCGGCGCCGATGGGCTGCGGGCCCAGGGGCGCGGCGGGGTTGAGGATGAGCACCGTGCCGATGGGGGCGGGGCCGTTGATGGAGAAGGTGGCGCTGACGGCGCCATCGATGACGCCATCCTCGGAGCTGCCGTTCTCGATGGTGCCGGTGGCTTCGAGCGTGGCGGTGTACTGAAACATCACGGAAGTGAGGTCGCCGAGGGAGGCGTCGAAGCCCGGGATGGTGAACTGCAGAGTGCCGGGGGTGAAGGTGGTGGTTTGGGTATCGCTATGAGCGATGGTGATGGGCGCGGCCAGGACCGGGGCGGAGAGCGCCAGACCCAGCAAAGCGGTAGAGAACAGATTGAGCCTCATGGTCCTCCAGGTAACCGTTTGAGGAATTTGGGCAGGGCTCCGCCAGCAACGCCGGATCGGTGAAGAGACGCACTGGAGGCCCCCGCCTCAGGAGTCAGAATAAATCCGAATTAGTGCAAAAGTCAATTCTTTCATTGATGAAATGATGGTTACGGGAAATTTCGATTTAGTGCGTTAAAGATTGCTTCAGGGAAAAGCTGACGGGAATAAATCTCGAAATCCGGAAAGAATTGCCGGGGGACGGGAAGGCTTTCCCGGATCGAGGCGAAGGGGCGGCAATGGTTGCCGGAGCGAATGTTACACTCATGAAAACCCCCATGACGCGCACGATTCGAACTTACGTACTTTTCCTCGCCGCCGTGTCACTGGCGCCGGCGCAGGAGGCTGTGGACCTGGACGCGGTGTACCGCATCAAGCGGGAGGCGCTGCAAAACTCGCAGGTGATGGACCATGCATTCTGGCTGACGGACGTGCATGGGCCGCGGCTGACGGGGTCAACGAATTTGAAGAAGGCCGCCGAGTGGGCGGTGGCGCGTTTGAAGGAATATGGGCTGGCGGGGGCGCGGATCGAGGGTTGGGGGCCGTTCGGGCGATCGTGGGAGAACGAGCGTTTTTCGGTGCATTTGCTGGAGCCGTCGTATCAGCCGGTGCCGGGGTTTGCGCTGGCGTGGACGCCGGGGACGAACGGCGTGGTGACGGGGACGCCGGTGTACGCTCCCATCCGGGCGGACAATGAACTCGAGAAATGGAAGGGCAAGTTGAAGGGGCAGATTGTCTTCAGCGACGCGCCGCGGACGCTGCTGCCTTATGACAAGCCACTGTACAGCCGGTACAGCGAGCAGGATCTGGAGCGCATCGGGATGATGCCGGAGGGTTTGCCGCCGACGTTTGGCCCGCAGGCGCCGGGTCCGCGCGGCGGACCGAACATGCAGCAGTTGGCGTTCCGGAAGAAGCTGGCGGCGTTCTGGCGCGAGGAGGGAGTGGCGGTGCTGGTGCAATACGGCTACCGCGGCGACGGTGGGACGGTGTCGGGAGCTTCGGGAGGAAGCCGGGATCCGAAAGATCCCCTGAATCCGCCGACGATCCTGCTCAATCCGGAACACTACAACCGGATTGTGCGGCTGCTGGAGAAGGAAGTGCCGGTGAAGCTCGAGGTGGAGGTGCGAAACCGGATGGGCGAGACGAGCGAGGAGTCGCTGAACGTGGTGGCGGAGTGGCCTGGAAGCGGGCCGCTGGCGGATGAGGTAGTGATGATCGGGGGCCACCTGGATTCCTGGCACGGTGGGACGGGGGCGACCGACAACGGGGCGGGCAGCGCGGTGATGATCGAGGTGGCGCGGATTCTGAGCAAGCTGAAGCTGCCGATGAAGCGGACGCTGCGAATTGCGCTGTGGGGCGGCGAGGAACAGGGCCTGCTGGGCTCGCGCGCGTACGTCAAAAAGACCTTTGGCGATTGGGAGACGATGGCGCTGACCCCGCAATGGGAGAAATTCAGCGCGTATTACAATATCGACAATGGGACGGGGAAAATCCGGGGCATTTATTTGCAGGGGAACGAAATGACGCGTCCGATTTTTGAGACTTGGCTGGCGCCGTTCCGGGACTTGGGCGTGACGACAGTGAGCGCGCGAAGCACGGGCGGGACGGATCACCTGTCGTTTGACCTGGTGGGCCTGCCGGGCTTCCAGTTCATTCAAGATCCGATTGAATACTCCACGCGGACGCACCATTCGAACATGGACGTCTATGACCGGCTGCAGGCGGACGACCTGAAGCAGATGGCGGCGGTGGTGGCATCGCTGGTGTACCACACGGCGAACCGGACGGAGAAACTGCCGCGGAAGCCGAAGCCGGAGCCGCGGAAGAGCTTCTCATCGCCGGCATCGGCGAACTGAGGCAGGAGGGATGGTAGACGCCTGGTCACTGCTGGCTGAGATCGTCTCGCTGCTGGCCGTGGCCTTTGTGCTGGGCGTGGTGGCGCAGCGGCTGCGGCAGGATGTGATCATTGGCCATCTGCTGGCGGGGCTGCTGCTGGGCCCCTATGCGCTGAAGCTGGTGCGCTCGACGGACGCAGTGGAGGTGCTGGCAGAGTTGGGCGTGGCGCTCCTGCTGTTTTCGATCGGGCTCGAGTACTCACTGAAGAAGCTGAAGCAACTGGGCAAGCTGGCGCTGGTGGGCGGGGGACTGCAGATCTCGTTTTCGATCCTGCTGATCATCCCCGTGGCGCTGCTGTTCGACCTGGATTTGCAGGCGGCGACGGTGATTGGGATTTCGCTGGCGATGAGCAGCACGGCGGTGGTGTTGCGGCTGCTGCAGGCGCGGAGCGAGATGGAGAGCCCGCACGGGCGCGGCGCGCTGGGGATTCTGCTGATGCAGGACGGCGCGCTGGTGCCGCTGCTGATCCTGTTCGCAGTGTTGGCCGAGGGGCGGCGCGGGATGGCGGCGGTGGCGGACCTGGGACTGGCACTGGGGAAGGCGCTGGCGCTGGTGGCGGTGCTGTACGTGTTTCTGCGATACATCTTCCCGAAGCTCTTCCGGGACGCTTCGCTGCAGCAGTTGCGGGAGGTCCCGGTGGTGCTGGCGATGGCGACGTGCCTGGGCAGCACATGGGGGGCGCACGCGTTAGGATTGAGCCCGGCGCTGGGGGCATTCGCAGGCGGGGTGTTGTTGGGCGATCTGCCGTTCGCGACGCAGATCCGGGCGGACGCGATTCCGCTGCGGGCGATCTTCGTGACGGTGTTTTTCGCGTCGATCGGGATGCTGGCGGTGCCGCCGGAACTTTCCGATCTGCCGATGGTGCTGTTGCTGACCGTGCTGGTGCTCGTCTTAAAGACCATCGCAGCGACGTTCGCGTTGCGGGCGTTCCGTCTGCCGCCGCAGGTGGCGGTGCGCACGGGCGTGCTGCTGAGCCAGATCGGGGAGTTTTCGTTCGTGCTGCTGAGCGAGGCGGGGGGCCGGAAGCTGCTGCCGCCCGGAGTGGTGTCGCACCTGGTGTCGGTTTCGGTGCTGACGCTGTTGGTGACGCCCTACCTGTTCAAGCTGGCGCCGAAGCTGGCGTCGTTCTTCGGGATGGCACCGGACGCGGAAGTGCGCAAGGGGCACGCGGAACATCGGGTGATCGTGGCAGGGTATGGACCGTCGGGCAAGGAAGTGGTGCGGGCGCTGCAGGAGAGGGGTTTCGAGCCGTATGTGCTGGATGTGAATCCGAACACGGCGGGCGGATTCATCCACTTCGGGGATGCGTCGCGGCCAGAGATTCTGGAGCATGCGGGGATTGAGAAGGCGCTGGCGTTTGTCGTCACGGTGCCGGATCCGCAGGTGGCGCAGACGATGGTGGCGTGCGCGCGGCGGCTGGCGCCGGAATTGCCGGTGATTGTGCGGAGCCGGTACAACCGGTTTCTGCCGGACCTGCTGGCGGCGGGGGCGACGCTGGCGGTGGACGAGGAAAGCAGCGTGGGGCGGCTGCTGGCGGCGCAGGTGATCAAGGCGCTGCCGCGGGCCGAGGCGGCGCACGAGGCGGCGTAGGTCCGGCTATTTCCGGCGTTCAAAGAGGACGAGCCAATCGCCGGGGCCGGGCGTTTTCAGGGTGACTTCGGCGGTGGCGGGCAGGTCGGCGGGCGAGAGGCGCTCGCCGCTGCGGGGGTTGATGAAAGTGGCGCTGGCGCCGGTCTCGAAGCCGGTGAGATCGAAGACGGCGGTTGGATTGGCGGGCAGGTAAGCGAGGGCGAGACTGCCATCGGGGGTGCGGGCGGCGGGGATGTAGTTGGAGAAATCCTCGCTGACCTGGGTGGGCGCGGCGAGGGGCGCGTCGGGGCGGAACTGGTGCCAGGGGAGGCGTTCGAGAATTTCGACAAGGGCTTTCATGTGGGCGGCGCCAGGATAGCTGAGACATTCGCGCCAGGGGTCGGCTTCGCCGGAGCGGGGATGGTCGAGGGGAACGGACTTCTGGCGAATCCAGGGCCAGACGCCGTGGGCGCCGTAAGTGATCCCGGCGATGGGGGCGGCCAGCAGGCTGTACCAGGCGGCTCGGCGGACGGCGAAGGCGTCGATGGGCGTGCCGGCCTGGTAGGAGTTGTGGCCTTCGTAGTTGGGTTCGGCGTCGATAACGGGGCGCGGCGGTTCGAGGCGCCAGCCGAGGGCGGGGCCGCGGTAGGCCTGCCACTGCCATTTGCGAGCGTCGCCGCCGTGGCCGGACTGGTAGGTGAGGAAGTCGAGCCAGGGTTCGTTTTTGAGGAGATCCCAGGGTTCGTGGAGGCCGCCGGGGTGGAGGGTGACGGGGCGGCGGAGGAGGTCCTGGGGGAAGGTGAGGCGGCCGATTTCGCGCCAGCGGGCGGCGTTTTCCTCGCCGCGGTAGTTGCCGTCGCCGCCGAGCATCCAGAGGACGGAGTAGGCGTGGTAGCGGGCGTTGATGTAGCGGGCAAGTTGCGCGGCGAGCGCGGGGGGCAGGATGGCGCCGGGGCTTTCCTGGTCGCGGGAGGTGAGCGCCCAGAGCATGACGGGGATGGGGACGAGACCGGCGCGGCGGATGGCGGCGACGCGTTCGTCCATGCGGCGGAAGAAGATGGGGTCCACGTCGAGGCGGTCGCCATTGAGGCGGAAGGCGAGACGGCCGTTTTCATCGGCACGGCCGGCGCGCCACTGGGTCATGACGAACTGGATGGCGGTGAAGCGTTGCGCGGCACGGGCCTTGAGGTATTCATCCCATTCGTCGCGGGTGGCGAGCAGGGCGCCATTCCAGGCGGTGTCGGCGAGCCAGAACCAGGGTTTGCCGGCGGCGTGGACGAAGTGGCGGCGGTCGGGGGAGAGGATGGGGGGGCCGTGCAGGTCGAGGTCGGTGGGACCGGTGGGGCGGAGGGCGGTGAACTGGCCTGTTTTGCCGTTAAGGCCGGGGTCGGAGGATTCGACGCGGAAGGTGTGGACGCCCGGGCGCAGGGGCTGGAAGCGGACGCGGAAGGTGGCGCCACCATCCCAGAAAGCTTCAACGGTGGCTTCGGCGCCGCCGGGTTGGGTGAAGATGACACGCGGCCGGAGGGTAAGCGGGGATTCGGGCGGCTTGGCGGATTCGAAGGCGGTCTCGTAGATCTGATAGACGGGCGAGGTGGCCCCGGCCGCGAGGGGCAGCAGCAGACAGGCGAGACCGGCAGCGGCGGTCCAGTTCATGGAATGGCTCCTGGTCAATTGGCGGAGCGAGGCCGGGGGGTGGCGTTGCCATCCGTCAATTTCATACACCATTTTACGGCTTCGAGCCACATTTTTTGAATGTCGGGGCGGTCCCAGCTTTCGATGGTGTGGCCGAAGCTGGAGAAAAAGACGCGGCCTTTGCCATATTCGCGGACCCAGGTGACGGCGAAATCGCCGTCGGTACGGCGGACGTCCTTGTGCTTGAGGTCGAGCTTGGATTCGTCGAGGCGCATGAGGACGCGGACGCGGTCGCGGGAGAAGTTGCGGAACTGGTAGATCTCGTCATAGACGGTGAAGGCGCGGGGGAAGTGGGCGGCGGTGGGATGGGTGGCGTCTTCGACGAGGACGGGCGCCTGGAAAGTGTTCCAGGGGTGGAGGTCGAAGTAGCCGCCCACCATTTCACCGTATTCGGGCCATTTGTAGAGGGTGTCGCTGGCGGAGTGGATGGCGATGAAGCCCTTGCCTTCGTCCTTGACGAAAGAGAGCAAAGCGGCGCGCTGTTCTTCGTCGAGTTTGAGTTCGCCGGAGGTGTAAAAGGCAATGGCGTCGAAGTAGTCGAGATTCTTGCCGTTGGCTTCGAGCTTTTTCTTGGTGACGAGCTGGGTGTCGGTGCGGATGTAGGTGTCCCAGAGGCCGGAATCGAGCCCGAGTTTCCAGAGAGTGGCGAGGCCGTGGGAGGTGGCGTCGTGCTGCCAGCCTTCGACGGCGCCAATGGCGAGGAGGCGTTTTCTGGGGGCCTGGGTTTGCTGGGCGGAGGCGGGCAGGGGGACGGCCAGCCAGAGAACGATGAGGGCGAAGAAAGTGGCTTTCATGGCGGCTCCGATCGCCGTCATCATATCACCGAGCCTTCGCTACACTGGTTGTTTATGGGAATGCCACCGCCCGCAGACGCCCCGAAGCAGCCGATCCCGGGAGTCCGCAATCTGATTACGATCGGCTCCGGCAAGGGAGGCGTGGGGAAGACCACGGTATCGGTGAACCTGGCGATCGCGCTGGCGGCGCTGGGCTACCGCACGGGGCTGCTGGATGCGGACGTGTACGGGCCGAACGTGCCGCTGATGATGGGGATTCAGGATGCGCCGTACGCCGTGGAAGGGCGGATTCAGCCAATCGAGCAGCACGGGGTACGGCTGATGTCGATGGGATTCCTGAACCCGGGAGACAAGCCGCTGATCTGGCGCGGGCCGATGCTGCACAGCGTGATGCAACAGTTTCTGCGGCAAGTGGAATGGGGCGACCTGGATTTCCTGCTGATCGATCTGCCCCCGGGGACGGGCGACGTGGCTCTAAGCCTGATCCAGACGGCGCCGATCACGGGCGCGGTGGTGGTGACGACGCCATCGGAGGTGTCGCTGGAGGATGGCCGAAAGGCGGTGTTGATGTTCCGGCAGGTGAAAGTGCCGTTGCTGGGGATGGTGGAAAACATGAGCTATCTGGTGGCGCCGGGATCGGGCGAGCGGATCGACGTGTTCGGCGAAGGCGGCGGGCGGCGGACTGCAGAGGCGATGGACGTCCCGTTTCTGGGCGAGTTGCCGCTGGACCCGCGGATTCGCGTGGGCGGCGACACCGGGCGGCCGATCGCGCTGTTAGGGGATTCGGACCCGCAGAGCCAGCCGTTCATGGAGATGGCGCGGCGGATTGCGGCGGCGTGCGAGGACGGCGCGCGGAAGCGGGGCCCGAGCATTTCCATCGAGGATTGAGGGCGGGGCAAAGCTTACCGACACAAGAAGTATAATTCGACCTGATTATCGCTGTATTGATTGTGCGCAGTTTGAATACTGTGCGAACGACGTAAATTCCAGTAAAGCGGGAATTGATACGGATGTAAATCCGCGTCCGAAGTAGCGAACGTTTTGCCGGTGGATTCGTTCAATCATTTGTAGGCCGCTGCACGAGACGGCCACCTGATTCCAGGAGGGTTGAACGATGGTTCACAACAGTAACGTCACTCGCACGCTGGCCGCCATGGCCTTTGTGTTTCTCTTCGCGTTCGGCGCGTTCGCGGATACACGAACTGCCGCCAATATTCCGTTTGACTTTGAATTTCGCGGCCAGGCTTTCACCGCCGGACGGTACGAAGTGGGCGCCGTCCAGGGGTTTGGTGTGGTCACATTGACAGATCCGGAGGGGAAGCAGCATGCCACACTGGGCACCCCGCTGGGCAATCCGAACGTAGTGTCGCCCAACAAACTCGTGTTCCGTTATGAGGGCGGGAAATACCAACTATCCGAGGTGTGGCTGCGCGGAGCAGGCGGCAAGAAGGTGAAGACCACCGAGCGGACGCCCGCGATGACCACGCGCCATGAGCCGGCGCGGCTGGTGGAGATCACCATCGGCGATTGAAGGCTTCACCCAGAATGAAACCGCACGGGCCCGCGTTCAGCGGGCCCGTTTCCTTTTGCGCTCGCTCCGGTTCTCCGGACCCCCCAGCCCGAAATTTTGCATAGAATAGAGGTTTCCGGGCGTCAGTAAACCAGAGAGTCCTGATGGCCCAGCCAACCCCGCCACATTGATTCCAGGGGATTACGGAGTGAGCGCATGAGTACGATCGCCATGGGCGGCCTGAACCGCACAACCGCCTTCTATCAGTCCGTCATCGGCAAGAAGATCATTATGGCCGTGACCGGGTTCATCCTGTCCGGCTTTGTGCTGGGCCACATGATCGGCAACCTGCAATTGTTCGCGGGACCCGAGAAGTTGAACGCCTATGCCGCGTTTCTGCAGAGCCTGGGCGGATTATTGTGGGTGGCGCGTTTGACGCTGTTGGCTTCGGTGGGCTTGCACATTGCGATGGCGGTGCAGCTGACGATGCTCAAGCTGGAGGCCCGGCCGCAGCCTTACGTCAAGAAAACGGCGCTCGTCTCCACCTACGCGGCCCGGACGATGATCTGGAGCGGGCCGATTGTGGGGGCCTTCATTATTTACCACCTGCTGCACTTCACCACCGGCCAGGCGCACCCGGACTTCAAGCCGGGCGATGTGTACGCGAACGTGATCATCGGGTTCCGGAACCCGGCCGTATCGCTGTTCTACATGGTGGCGAACATTTTGCTGGCGTTTCACCTGTATCACGGAGTGTGGAGCATGTTCCAGTCGCTGGGCGTGGCGCATCCGCGGTACACACCGATCTTGAAGCGCGTGGCGCAGGCCTATGGGGTCATCATCGGGCTCGGCAACGTGGCCATGCCGATGGCGGTGTTGACCGGGATTCTGACACTGTAGCGAGGCAGGGAGAAGGAAACCATGTCGATCAATCTGGACGCGAAAATCCCCTCCGGGCCGATTGAGCAGAAGTGGAACAAGGCCAAGTTTGAATACAAACTGGTGAACCCGGCCAACAAACGGAAGTACAGCGTGATCGTGGTGGGCACCGGGTTGGCCGGCGGCGCGGCGGCGGCGACGCTGGGCGAGCTGGGCTACAACGTGAAGGCCTTCTGTTTCCAGGATTCGCCGCGGCGCGCGCATTCCATCGCGGCGCAAGGCGGCATCAACGCCGCGAAGAACTACCAGAACGACGGCGACAGCGTTTTCCGCCTGTTCTATGACACGGTGAAGGGCGGGGACTTCCGCGCGCGCGAAGCCAACGTCTACCGGCTCGCCGAAATCAGCGTCAACATCATCGACCAGTGCGTGGCGCAGGGCGTGCCGTTCGCACGCGAGTATGGCGGTGTGCTCGCCAACCGTTCGTTCGGCGGCGCGCAGGTATCGCGCACGTTCTACGCGCGCGGGCAGACAGGCCAGCAGTTGCTGCTCGGCTGCTATCAGGCCTTGGAACGGCAGATCGACGCCGGCCGCGTGAAGATGTACGCCCGGCACGAGATGCTCGACGTCATCATTATTGACGGCCGGGCGCGCGGCATTGTGACGCGCAACCTGGTGACCGGCGCAATCGACGTGCACCTGGCGGACGCAGTGGCGCTGGCCACCGGCGGCTATGGCAACGTCTTTTATCTCTCGACCAACGCCAAGGGGTCGAACACCACCGCCATCTGGCGCGCTTACAAAAAGGGCGCGGCGTTCGCTAACCCGTGCTTTACGCAGATCCATCCCACCTGCATTCCGGTGAGCGGCGAGTATCAATCAAAGCTGACGCTGATGTCGGAATCGCTCCGGAATGACGGGCGCATCTGGGTGCCCAAGCAGCAGGGCGACACCCGTCCGGCGAGCCAGATTCCCGAAGGTGAACGCGACTATTACCTGGAGCGCATCTACCCGAGTTTCGGCAACCTGTCACCGCGCGACATCGCCTCGCGCGCAGCCAAGCGCGTGTGCGACGAAGGCCGCGGCGTCGGGCCCGGCGGGCTTGGCGTCTATCTCGACTTCAGCGACGCCATCAGCCGTCTGGGCCGCAGGACGATCGAAGAACGTTACGGAAACCTGTTCGAGATCTACGAGCGGATCACCGGCGAAGATCCCTACAGCTTGCCGATGCGCATCTACCCGGCGGTCCACTACACGATGGGCGGCCTGTGGGTGGATTACAACCTCGAAAGCACCGTTCCCGGACTGTTTGTGCTGGGCGAAGCGAACTTCTCCGACCACGGCGCGAACCGGTTGGGCGCAAGCGCGCTGATGCAGGGTCTGGCGGACGGTTACTTTGTCGCGCCGTACTCCATCGGGAACTATCTTGCGACGATCAAGCCCGGCGGCGTGGATGAATCGCATCCCGAGTGCAAGTTTGCCAAGGAAGATGCGGAGAATCGCGTCAAGCGGCTGCTCTCGATCAACGGCAAGAAGACGGTGGACGAGTTCCACCGCGCGCTGGGCAAGATCATGTGGGACAAGTGTGGCATGGCGCGGAACGCCGCCGGACTGGACGAGGCGCTGCCGCAGATTCAGGCGCTGCGCGAGGAGTTCTGGCAGAACGTGAAAGTGCCCGGCTCGGGCGATGAACTGAATCAGAGCCTGGAGAAGGCGACGCGCGTCGCCGACTTCCTGGAACTGGGCGAGTTGATGGTGCGCGACGCGCGCGTCCGCGAGGAAAGCTGCGGCGGGCACTTCCGCGAGGAGTACCAGACCGAGGACGGCGAGGCGTTGCGCGATGACGAGAAATTCTGTCACGGGGCGGTCTGGGAGTATCAGGGAAGTGACAAAGCGCCCGAACGTCATGTGGAGCCGTTGAGCTTCGAGTACGTCCACCTGACGCAGCGCAGCTACAAATAGGAGAGGCATCCCACAATGAAGATCAACCTCAACATCTGGCGCCAGAGCGGCCCGAACCAGCCGGGCCGCATGGTGAAGTACGAGATGCCGAACGTGGACGAGCATATGTCGTTCCTCGAAATGCTGGATGTGCTGAACGAAGACCTGATCCACAAGGGCGAAGAGCCGGTCACCTTCGAGCACGACTGCCGGGAGGGCATCTGCGGCTGCTGCGGCTTCATGATCAACGGCCTGCCGCACGGGCCGCAGCGGGGCACCACCGTGTGCCAGCTTCACATGCGCCAGTTCCACGATGGCGACGAGCTTTGGCTCGAGCCGTTCCGGGCGAAGGCGTTTCCGGTGCTCAAGGACTTGATGGTAGACCGGAGTTCGTTTGACCGCATCATTGCCGCGGGCGGCTATGTGTCCGTCAACACCGGCTGCGCGGTGGACGGCAACGCGATTCCGATCGAAAAGCTGAACGCCGAAATGGCGATGGACGCGGCCGCCTGCATCGGTTGCGGGGCCTGCGTGGCCTCTTGCCCGAACGCTTCGGCCTCGCTGTTCACCTCGGCCAAGATCTCTCACCTGGGCCTGCTGCCGCAGGGACAGGCCGAGCGCGACCGGCGCGCCATCCGCATGGTGGCGCAGATGATGGAAGAGGGCTTCGGCTACTGCACCAACACGGGCGAATGCGAAGCCCTGTGCCCGAAGGGCGTGAAGCTCGAAAACATCGCCCGCATGAACCGCGACTATCTGAAGGCCGCGATCACCTACCGCGAAGAGAACGCTTCGGCGGGCGCAGCCTGAGAAGCCCGCGAGGAACCGCATGACCGCCCACGCCGCCGGACGCTTTTCGCGCTATGCGTGGGCGGTCTTGATTTATAACATCCTGGTCATCCTGTGGGGCGCGTTCGTGCGCGCCACCGGCTCGGGCGCGGGGTGCGGAAGCCACTGGCCGCTGTGCAATGGCGACATTGTGCCGCGCGCGCCAGAGGTGGCCACGGTGATCGAGTTCACCCACCGGGTGACGAGCGGGCTGGCGCTGATTGCCGTGGTGGTGCTGGTGGTGTGGGCGTTCCGGATCTATCCGCGCCGCCACCGGGTGCGCCGGGCGGCCTTCTGGTCGCTGGTCATCATAGTCATCGAAGCGCTGCTGGGCGCGGGTATCGTGCTGCTGGAGTACGTGGAGGCCAACCAAAGCTGGGGCCGCGCAGCGTACCTCTGCGCGCACCTGACGAACACGCTGCTGCTGATCTCGGCGCTGGCGCTGACGGCGTGGCTGCCCACGGCTGGGCCGGAGAGGCGGTTCTGGCCGCTGTCGCGGCGGATGAAGGCGGCGTTTGTGCTGGCGCTGCTGGCCTGCACCACGGGGGCGATTGCCGCGCTTGGAGATACGGTATTTCCCGCCACCTCCCTGGCGGAAGGCATTCGCTCCGAGTTCGCGGCGGATGCTCCGGCGCTGCTCAGGTTGCGGTTGCTGCATCCGGTGGTGGCGATTGGAGCCGCGATTTACCTGTTCTCGGTGGGCTTCTGGATGCGGCGCGAGGCGGCAGCGGCGCAGTGGGTGCTGGCCCTGGTGGTGATTCAGACCGTCGCAGGCGCGGTGAACGTGGCGCTGCTCGCGCCAGTGTGGATGCAGTTGCTGCACCTGCTGCTGGCGGCGGCGTTGTGGCTCTCGCTAGTCCAGCTGTCGCTTCAGTCGAGCAGGTGAGGATAGGCCGCGAGCACGCGGTCGATCTCCTCCATCTGGCCGGGCGAGAGATCCTCGGCGGGATTCAGACACCAGCGTCCCGCCATGAGGCCCTGGCGCCGCAAGACCTCGTGGATGCCCGCGATGCAGCCGTGAAAGTGGTTCGCCACATCAAAGAGTGCGCCGTTCAAGTCCGTCAGATGGGCATTCAACCCCAGCATCAGTGAAGGGTGCGTCTTGCCCTCATGAATGCGCCGCAGAATTTCGACAGCGCGGCGGGTGCCCACAGCCCACTGGCCGAGCAGCCCGCCCACCACGCGCAGCGTCTTGCCATGGAAAGAGAAGGGCGTGATCAGGTCGGCGATGATGTTGTCGTCGTTGCCGGTGTACAGCGCGATCTCGGCGGAGCGGTCCGAATCGGCGACGGCGCGGATGACATCGAGCGTCTGATAACGGTTGAACGGCGCCATCTTGATGGCGACCAGATTCTCAAGATCCGCGATTTTGCGCCAGAAATCGAAGGGGAGCAGGCGGCCGCCCACAGCCGGTTGCAGATAGAAGCCCACGACGGGCATCACGGAGGCGACCTCGCGGACGTGGGCCACGAGTTCCTCGAGCGTCGCGGACTTCAGCGCCGCCAGGCTGAGCAGCACCGCCTGGTAGCCGAGCTTCTGCGCGAGTTCCGCCTCGCGGAGCGCCTGTTCCCGCGGGCCGCAGACTCCGGCGATCATCACCATGCCGCTGGCGCGGGTCTCCTCAACCGCCATGCGCAGGACCGGCTCGAGCAGAGCGTGTTGCGGGTCACGGATTTCAAACTGCGTCGTGTGGACCGCCACGGCAACGCCGCCCGCGCCGGCATCGCGGTAGTAGCGGGTCAGCGCGCGCTGCCGCGCTTCGTCCAGGCGGCGTTCGGCGGTGAGGCACAAAGGGTGCGCGGGAATCACAAGGCCCGCGCGGAGGCGGGCCAGCCAGTCAGACATTGAATCAAAACCTCCCGTCGCGAACCTGGAACTTCGTGGGCTTGCCCAGCAGGCGTCCACCAGAGACGAGCCAATCCGCGATCCATTCCATCATCTGGTCCACTGTCACTAAAGGCGGGCCGAACATCTCGTGGCAAAGCGCCGCATTGTTGAGCAGGGCCGTCGGCGCGGGTTCGGAAATGAACTGCGGCGCTCGGCCTAGCCGGGCTCCGAGTTTCAGGGCGAGGTCCCGAACGGCGAGCGTTTCCGGGCCGGTCAGGTTGAGAAGGAACGGCGGCGCGGCGCAGTGGGCGAGCGAGCGGAAGCAGACGGAGTTGGCGTCGCCCTGCCAGATGACGTTGACATAGCCCATGCTCAGGTCGATGGGCTCTTCATTGAGGATGCGGGTGGCGAGGTCCACGAGGACGCCGTAGCGGGGTTCGCAGGCGTAGTTGAGCCGCAGCAAGGTGACGGGCGTGCCATGCGTGCGGGCGGCGTAATCGAACATGCGCTCGCGGCCGAGGGCGCTCCAGGCGTATTCGCCGACGGGGTCAGTGGGCGTGGCTTCGGTGGCGCCGCCGGATGCCACGGGCACGAGAGGGTAAACGTTGCCGGTGGAGAACGAAACGATGCGCGAGGCGCGGTAGCGGCGCGCGACAAGCGCGGGCAGCAGCACATTGGCGGCCCAGGTCTGGGCGGGGTCACCGGTGGAGCCGAACTTGCGGGCGGCGAGGTAGAAGACGTTGGGGGCGTCCGGCAGAGCGTTGAGCGCGTCCGGGGCGAGCATGTCGCAGCGGACGTGTTCCACGCCTTCGATTTCGAGCGCGCCACGGGAAACGGTGACGACCTTCGCGGGGCTGCCGGCTTCGTCGAGGGCCCGGCGGATGCGCCGCGCGAGCGAGGGGCCCATCTTGCCCGCCGCGCCAAGAATCAGAATGTCACCCTGAACGGCCGCGGCGGCCTCCACATCAGCGCGGGACGGGGCGCTGAGCAGGTCTTCCAACTGTGTTTCGGTCACTGCTGTGATTGTAGCGAAGCTGTCAACATCAGGGCTGGAAAGCGACGATTTCGAGCTTGGGCAGAACGGCGAAGTACCTGGCGTTGCCGGTGACCAGGGGCAGGCCCGCTTCGGCCGCGGTGGCCGCGATCAGCGCATCCTCCAGCCTCAGCCTATGACTTTGGGCAAAGCTCTCGACGAAATAGGCGGCGAGAGTTCCGATTGAGGCCGACAGGTCCAGAGTGCGGATCTCGAGTGTACGGAGCGTGCGCCGGATGCGCAAGGCCTCCGCCCGTGACCGGGCGCCCTGCACGAGTTCCATGTAGCTGACCACCGAAAGCGAGCACTGCTCGCAGTTTTCCATCAGATCCGCGGCCCGGGCGTTGCCTCTGAGGAACCAGATGAGGACGTCGGTATCAAGAAGCATCGAATCGGCCCCGGCGTTGGTCCCTGAGCCAGGCGGCGGGGTCGGCAAGGTCGGCACGGTCCTTCCACATGCCGAAGCCGGGAGCCTTGCGGGGTGGGACTTTCTTGCTCTTCTTTCGCGGCAAGGGGACCAGCAGGGCGCGTTCTTCTCCGCGGTAAAGGACGGTGACCTTCTCGCCCCGGTCGAGGGCGGCGAGGACTTCCTTCATCCGGTACCGAAGATCAACGATTGACGCTTCCATCCTGCCTCAGTGTCTATCTGTCACTATACACATGCCCGTTCTTCCGCGGCGAGCGTCCGGAGGCGCTCACCCCCCGGCCCCAGCAGGTCAACGACGAGAGGCACCTGGCCCAGAGCGTGAGTCGAACAACTGAGGCAGGGGTCGTAGGCGCGAATGAGGGCGGAGACACGGTTGAGCATACCCTCCTCGACCTTGCCCTGGTGGATGAAGTGGCGTGCCACCTGTTCAACGCCCTGGTTCATCGCGAGGTTGTTGTGGCCGGTGGCCACGATGAGGTTGGCCCAGGTGATGGCGCCGTGGCCGTCCACCTGGTAGTGGTGGATGAGCGTGCCGCGCGGGGCCTCGATGATCCCCACGCCCTCGCGCGCATTGACGCCGGCCAGGGCGCGGACATGGGTGTCGAGGATACGGCGCTCGTCCAGAAGCCGCTCCATCCGCTCCACGCCGTGCAGGCATTCGATGAGGCGCGCGTAGTGGTAGTAGAAGGCGCTTTGCGGCCGCTCGCCAAGGCGCTGGCGGTACTCGGCGAGTTCGGCATCGGCTTCCGGAGTGCCGCAGGAGGAGGCGGCATTCAGGCGGGCAAGGGGGCCGACGCGGTACTGCCCGGCGGGAAATCCGTGCGGCTTGAAGTAGGGCGCCTTCAGGTAGGAGTGGGGCAGCGCGGCTTCGCCGATGAACTGGGCGTAGTCGAGCGGATCCTCGACCACGGCGGCGCAGGAGCCCTCCTGGGTCACGAAGCGAAGCACGCCGTCGTACCAGCGCAGCTCGCCGCCGGGCGAGGTCAGTCCGGCATACATGGTGGGGGCATTGCCGAACGACGCGGCCTCCTCCGGGAACCTGTCGAGGATGGACTTGATCAGGTTCACCGTGCGGCGCGCGATGGATCGCGCCACGGGGATTTCGCTCAGGATGGCTTCGCGGGCGTCCGCGGACAGGGGCTTGTTCACGCCACCTGGCACGGTCCAGGAAGGATGAATGCGTTCGCCGGCCATGCGCTCGATCGCCTGCTGGCCGAAGCGGCGGAGGGCGATGCCGTCGCGCGCCAGTTGCGGGTGCTGCTCGATCATGCCGGCGATGTTACGGATGGCGGGGTCAGCGTCCATGCCCAGCAGCAGGTCGGGCGCGGAGAGGTGGAAGAAGCTGAGGGCGTGCGACTGAACGAACTGCGCGCAGTGGAGCAGTTCCCGCAGCAGGCGGGCGGCGGGCGGGATCTGGACGGCCATGATGGCGTCGCACGCCTTCACGGAGGCCAGCAGGTGGGACACGGGGCAGATGCCGCAGATGCGCGCCGTGATCGACGGCATTTCGTAATAAGGGCGACCCTCGGTGAACTTCTCGAAGCCGCGCACCTGGGTGACGTGCAACTGCGCGCCGGTGACTTCGCCCGCGTCGTCCAGGTGGATCGAGACGCGGGCGTGGCCCTCAATGCGCGTAACGTGCGGGATGGTGATGGTCTGAGGCATGGCGCGATTCCTTTCCGGCTTCAGCCAAACTTCACGGCGGTGCCGGCCAACTCCGGCTTTCGTCCGGCGAGCAGTTCGGTGACGACATGGGCGATGGCCGCTGCGGATGGCGGACAACCGGGCACGTGCACATCCACCTTGATCACCTCGTGGAGCGGAGTGGCGGCGCGGAGCAGTTTCGGCACCCCTTCCTCCGGCACGCCGGGATGCAGATCGACCCCGGAAACGTACACGCGCTCGAGCAGCCGGGACGGGGCGATGGTGTTACGCATCGACGGGACATTGGAGGTGACGGCGCAATCGCCGAGCGCAACGACCACCTTCGAACGCTCGCGGATGGCCTGCGCGAGTTTCAGATCGTCCTGGCTGGAGACCGCGCCCTCAACCAGCGCGACGTCCACGCCCTCGGGGAAGTGTTGCGCATCCACCAGCGGGCCGAACACGATGGTCACCTTTCCGGCCAGGGTCAGCAGCAGTTCGTCGATATCCAGCAGCGACATGTGGCAGCCCGAACAGCCATCGAGCCATGCCGTGGCCAGCCGCGCCTTCGCCACGTTCTTCATCGCGCACCTCCCGGCTGCATGACGCCGCGGATGGTGGCGAGCCGCTCCACCATGTCCTGGCGCTTGATCATCTCCTCGGCGGCGAAGCCTTTCTCCGCCAGCGCGCCGGTGGGGCACACCTGCACGCACTTGCCGCAGTTGGTGCAACTGCTGGCCGAGCCCCAGGCGCGGTCCATCTCGCAGGCGATGCGCGAGCCGACGCCGCGGCTCGCCACGCCCCACACATACGCGCCTTCCACTTCATTGCACACGCGGACGCAGCGCGTGCACAGCACGCAGCGGTTATGGTCGATCACAAAGCGCGGGTGCGACATATCCACCGGCAGCTTCGGGTAGCGGTAGGCGTAGCGGACATTGGTGACGCCCAGCCGCTGCGCGTAGGCCTGCAATTCGCAGTGATTATTGGACACGCACACGGCGCAGACGTGGTTCTTCTCGGCGAACAGAAGCTCGAGTGCCTGTTTTCGGTACTCGTTGAGCCGGGCCGAGCGCGTGATGACGGCCATGCCGTCCTGCGCGGGCGTCGTGCAGGAGGGAATCAGCCGATTGACGCCCTGCACCTCGACGATGCACAGGCGGCAGGCGCCCACGGTGGAAAGGCCCTTGAATTGGCAGAGCCCGGGAATGAACTTCCCATTCGATTGGGCGGCTTCGAAAATCGTCTGGCCGCGTTCTCCCTGAACCAGTTCGCCGTCAATCCGGATTGAGATTCGGTTGGGCATCGGATGATCTCCTCATTGCTCGGCGTGGATGTCGCAGCGGAGGCACCGGCAGGATTCCTCCATGGCCTCGACGGGCGCGAGCGGAAAAGTGGTCTCGGCAAACGTGGCGGCCCGTTCGCCGGCGTCGAGTTCGCGGTTGTGATGCCGGCGCGCCGGGCTGGGGTGGGCGGGCACGGTCATGCCGTAGGTGAACTCGGGCCAGAGCCGCGGCCACCGGAATTCGTCCATGAGGTTCTGGTCGATGGTGCGCGCGGCCTTCTTGCCCCAGCCCATGGCGTTCGAGACATTCGAGGCGCCCGTGATCAGGTCGCCGCCCGCATAGAAATGCGGCCGGCTGGTCTGGAGCGTATGCCGGTCCACTTCGAGCATCGTGCCGCCTTCCTTCAGGCGCAGGCCCGACGCCTTGACGAAGTCAAGATCGACGGTTTCGCCCACGGCGAGGATGACGGTGTCGCATTCCACCCGCAGGATTTCGTCGGTGGGGACCGGCCGGCGCCGGCCCGAGCGGTCGAATTCGCCGAGTGTCGTTTTGACGCACTCAATCGCCTGGATGCCGCCCGCGCCGTCGTCCACGATGCGATGCGGCGCGGCGAGGAAGACAATGCGCGCGCCTTCGGCCTCGGCGGCCTCGGTCTCCTCGCGGATGGCGGGCATGTCCTTGCGCTCGCGGCGGTACACGATGGTGACGTCCGCTCCCAGGCGCAACGCCGTGCGGGCCGAATCGATCGCGGCGTTCCCGCCGCCGATCACGACAACGCGGCGGCCCAGCTGCGTGGCCTCGTTCTTGTTGACGGCCTCCAGGAAGGGCAGCGCATGCAGGACGCCGCGCAACTCCGTCCCCGCCAGATACACCCAGCTTTCCTTCCACGTGCCGATCGAGAGGAACACGGCGTCGTGGGCCGCGTCGAGTTCATTGAGCGACAGGTCCCGGCCCACCGTGACGTTGAACTCGAAGCGGATGCCCAGCCTTTCGAGCAGCTCCAGTTCGTAGTCGAGCACGGCTTCCGGCAGCCGGTAGTTCGGCAGCGCATAGCGCAGCATCCCGCCCGCCTTGGCGTTGTTCTCGTACACCGTGACTTCGTGGCCCAGCAGAGCGCAGTAATAGGCGCAACTGAGGCCCGCCGGGCCCGCGCCCACGATGGCGATCCGCCGTCCGGTGGGCGGCAGTTTCCGTGCCGACACCTGCTCCATCAGCGCCGCGTAGCGCGGCGTGCCATAGATCGAATCGGCGATGTAGCGGTGCACCTCGCGCATGTTCACCGCGTCGTCGATCCCCGCGCGCCGGCACCGGTTGTCGCACGGATGCTGGCACACGCGGCCCGTGGAAGCGGGCAGCGGATTATCGAGCACGACGGACAGGAACGCCTCCTCGAGCCGGTCCTCCTTCAGCAATTGCAGGAAGCGGGGGATGTTCATGTGTAGCGGGCACGAGTTCTCACACGGCGATAGGGCGAGTTCTTCGCACACGCCGGCGCGGCAGCGGTGGGCCCGCACGTGGTCCTCGAACTCTCGCCGGAAGTGGCGCATCGAGGTCAGCACTGGGTTCGGCGCGCTCTGGCCGAGGCCGCACAGGCTCATGTCGCGAATCATCCGGCTCAGCTCGTCGAGCGTGTCGAGATCGGCCTCGGCGGCCTCGCCATGCGTGAAGCGGTTGAGGATGCGCAGCGCCTGGTCGAGCCCCGCGCGGCAGGGCGTGCACTTGCCGCACGATTCCGAGTGGGTGAACTCGACGAAGTAGCGCGCCACGTCCACCATGCAGTTGTCTTCATCCATCACCACCATGCCGCCGGAGCCCATGATCGAGCCCAACTGCGCCAGCGTCTCGTAGTCCACCGGCGTGTCGAACATCTCCTGCGGTATGGTGCCGCCCGAGGGGCCGCCCGTTTGAATCGCCTTCACCGCCTTGCCGTTTGCCGCCCCGCCGCCGATGTCGTACACGAAGGTCTTCAGCGGCGTGCCGAGCGGCATCTCCACCAGCCCCGTGTTCTGCACCTTCCCCACCAGCGAGAACACCTTCGTGCCGGGGCTTTTTGGCGATCCCGTCTCGGTGAACCACGCCGCGCCCTTCACCACAATCGGCGCCACGTTGTACCACGTCTCGACGTTGTTGATGTTCGTCGGGTAGCCCCACAGGCCCTTCTCGGCCGGGTACGGCGGCCGCGGCGTCGGCCGTCCGGCGCGCCCTTCGAGCGAGCGGATCAGCGCCGTCTCCTCGCCGCAGACAAACGCCCCCGCGCCCTCCACCAGCGATATGTCGAACGAAAAGCCGCGCCCGAGGATGTTGCGTCCCAGCAGCCCAAATTCCCTTGCCTGGTCCATGGCGTCCTGCAGGCGGTGGACCGCGAGCGGATATTCGGCGCGCACATAGAGGATGCCCTCGGTCGCTCCGGTGACATAGCCCGCGATGATCATGCCTTCGATCATCGAGTGCGGATCGCCTTCAATCTCGTTCCGGTTCATGTACGCGCCCGGGTCGCCTTCGTCGGCATTCGAGATCAGGAACTTGCGGTCGGCCTGCGCCTTGCGCAGCATTTCCCACTTCAGACCGGTCTGATAACCGGCGCCGCCGCGGCCGCGCAATTTCGCGGCTTTCAACTGCTCGATCACCGCATCGGGATTGCCATCAATCAGCACTTTGTACAAAGCCTGATAGCCGCCCACGGCAATGTATTCCTCAATTTCCAGCGGCGAAATCAGGCCGCAATTCCGCAGCACAATCTTCCGCTGTCCGCGGAAGAAGGGCACCTCATGCCAGTGCGGAATTTCCGGCTGTCCCGCTCCATATTTGATCGTGGCCGTGACGTGGTCCCACTCCTCGATCTTGCACAGCGCCAATTCCACCGGAATCCGGCCCGCGGCCAGGTGGTCCAGCAGCGCCGGCACATCGGAGGCCTGAATCCGCCGCAGCACCACCAGCGGCTGCCCCGGCAGCAGCACATTCACCAGCGGTTCTTCCGCGCAGAAGCCGAAGCACCCGGTCCGCGTCAGGTGGAAGCCCAGCCCCAGGTTGTGGATCTGGTCGGCGAAGGCATGGTACACGGCCTCCGCCCCGTTGCCCATGCCGCAGGTGCCCATCCCGATGGCGATGCGCGGCACGCCGGGCATTAACTTCCGCAGGCCCGCATCGTGCGCGGCATTGAATGAACTGAGATCACTGATCCGATGTGACATGCTGATGGACCTCCGCACCTACCGGCGCAACTGTTCCACTTCGCGCTGCAACGCGCGCTCGTTCACGTGCCCCAGCACGTGGTGGTCCACCTCGGCCACGGGCGCCAGGGCGCATTGGCCGAAGCATGCCACGGTTCTGACCGTCACCGCCCCGTCCGGCGTGGTGGCCGTCAGTTTGTCCGCGCTCCCCTCGTCGTCGTCGCTCTGCAACCCCAACTGGAGCCGCACGCTTTCCAGCAGCCGCATCGAGCCGCGTGTGTGGCACGCCGTCCCGCGGCAGATGCACACCGTATGCCGCCCCTGCGGTTTCAGGTTGAATAAGGCGTAAAAAGTGACGACATTATAAATGCGCGACTCCGGAATTCCCGTCCGCCGCGCCAGGTATTCCAGCATCGGCGCCGGCAGATATTTTTCCGGCTGCCGCTCCTGAATCCGTTCGAGGATGGTCAGCAACATCCCCGGACGCCCCTGTTGCTCGTTGATTAACTGATCGAGAAAATCCTGATCCTCGCGGCGGAGTGCCGTCGGTAAAGGCGGTGCGAAGGTCATGCGCGCTCCTGATCTCGGACTGGCCATTTCAGATAATCACATCCGGAACTACGACGGCAAGCCCCCTCGTGGCCGCGATGTAAACTCCGCCCGCACGCCCCCGCGCGGCGGCCGCCCGACCAGTAAAATAAAAGGTGTTATGCGCTTTCTGCCAACACTTTTCCTCGCGGCCCTCGCCGTGCCCGCATTCGCCAACCAGGTTGTGGGCACCTGGGCCGTTTCCGCCACCGATCCCGAGGGCCAGGTCCACAAATCCGAGATGACCATCGAACAGGACGGCACCGCCCTGAAAGGCGTCGTCAAGGCCGGCCAGCAAACCATCACCATGCAGAACGTCCAGCTTGTGGGCGAGGAACTCTCCTTCAAGCTCCCCTGGGACTACATGGTGCTCACCCTCAAGATGCGCCTCTCCGGCGATGAGATGAAGGGCACCTTCGCCACCCCCGAAGGCGACGGCGGCCCCGTGACAGCGAGGCGCATCGGCGCCGCACCCGCAGCCTCCGCCGGAGGCGTTGCCGGCCGTTGGAAAGTCACCGCCACCACCGGCGGCGGCCGGGAGATGAAGATCGACATCGATCTGAAGCAGGACGGCGGCAAGTGGACCGGCTCGCTCATCACCCCGGACGGCATGACTCTCGGCCTCACCGAAATCGCCGCCACCGCGCAGGACGTCTCCTTCAAGATCCCCACCGAACAGGGCTCCTTCGTCATCAAACTCGCCCTCGAGGGCGCAGGCATGAAGGGCACCTATACCTCCCCGGACGGCGCCACCGGCCCCCTCACCGCCACCCGCTGACCGCGATACTCTGGTGGGGCGCCGCCATGACGCCCCACTTTCCCTCCGACAATTTCTACCTCAACTCGCTCGCCCCAACGCCCCTCGCCCCCGTCCGCCTCCAGCCCGCCGACCCGCTCATCTGGTGCAAGCTCGAGTTCCTCAACCCCAGCGGCTCCACCAAGGACCGCATCGCCCGCTACATCCTGGAAAAGGCCTGGCGCGAAGGGCGCCTCCGGCCGGGCGACGCGGTGATCGAGGCCTCCTCCGGTTCCACTTCGATCGCCATGGCGCTCGCCTGCGCGCAGCTCGGCCTGCGCTTCATCGCCGTCATGCCCAAGACCGTGAGTTACGAACGCGTCCAGATGATCCGCGGCTTCGGCGGCGAGACCCACCTGATCCCCGAAGGCGGCATCCTGGAGGCCATCCGCGAGACCGAGCGGCTGGCGGAGAAGTTGAACGGGTTTCTCCCCCGCCAGTTCGCCAATCCCGACAACGCCCGCGCCCACCAGCACGGCACCGCCCGCGAGATTCTCGACCAGGTCCCCGGCGGCGCCGTGGACGCCGTGGTCAGCGGCGTCGGCACAGGCGGCACGCTGGTGGGCTTGATCGACGGCTGCCGCGACGGCGGCTGCCCGGTCACTCCGGTCCTCGCCCGCCCCGTCCACATCACCGCCGCTCCAGAGGTTGAATGTTGCAGCTTCTCCTCGAAGATCCCCGGCGTGATGGACTGCGTCTCCACCATCTTCCAGCCCGGCTCGCTGCCCAACCTGCTCCACCTCGAAGTTCGCGATGATGACGCCCTCGCCATGACGCGCCGCTTGATCGCGGCAGGCTTCCCCGTCGGCCCCAGTTCGGGCTTGAACTTCGCGGCAGCCCTCGCCGCCGCCCGCCTTCATCTGCCGCCGGGTGCGGTGGTGGTCACCATCTTCCCCGACCGGATGGAGCGCTACTTCAGCACCGGGCTATTCGCGTAGCCTCTGCTGCATCCCCTCAGCCCCGGCGCGCGCCGGCCACCGGGCCGGTTTCCGTGCGGAGTTTGAATCCCGCCTCGCTTCCCCAATGGCATGGCAAGTCCCACTCTCCCCTCGTCATCGCGACCCGCGCATCCGGCCTCCCGCGCCCTGCCACCGTCTTGAGATTCCCCCCCGCCGCCGGGATCAAACCCCTGGCCGCTTGCGTCTATACGGACATGCGCATCCGATTCCTTCTCCTCGTTCTCCTGCCCTCCCTCCTCCTCGCTGCTCCTCCGGCGAGCCAGGATACCTGGGAACACTTCTACTCCTGGTATAGGACCTACACCGGATCGCCGATGCCCCCGGAGTTCATGAAAGCTTACTCAGCCGAACTCGTCCGCCAGGGCTTCACCCCGGAGCAGGTCGAAACCCGGATGAGAGAGCTGCCCAAACTCTTCGCCGGGCACCCCCGGGAATTCATGGCCGCCAACTTCCGGAATATCTACCGCAACCACACAGACCTTTTCTCCCAGGAACCCACCGCGCTCGTCCTCAAGGCCGCTCAACTCGTCAAGCCCGGCCGCGCCCTCGATGCCGCTATGGGCCAGGGCCGCAATGCCATCGCGCTCGCCCGGCTCGGCTGGCAAGTCACCGGTTACGACCTCAGCGACGACGGCCTCGAGATCGCGCGCGCCGCGGCGGCCAGACAGGGCCTTGCCATTGACGCCGTCGCGGCAACCCACCAGGACTTCGACTTCGGCACCGAGCGCTGGGATCTCATCGTCCTTGCTTATTCGCTGGCGAATCTGAGCGACGCCGCCTTCGTGACAAAGTTGACCGAAGCCTTGGCCCCCGGAGGATTGATTGTCGTCGAACAGCTCAACTCCGGCTCTGAGGCCAAAGGCCCCGCCAACGCCCTCTTCAATTCCTTCGCCCGCCTGCGCGTGATCCACTATGAAGACGCCGTCAATCAGGCCGAATGGCCGAGAAAGCCCGCACGCGTCGGCCGCCTGATCGCCCAAAAGGACTGATTCACCAGCCCCTCCCAATCGGGCAGGACGCGCAGTTGCACCACCGGCCGGTTCGCACGGCCTCTACGCCGGCTTCTCTGACTTCTTGCGGATCGGGATGTCCAGCCGCTTGATCTTCTGATTGAGCGTGGAGAGCGGAATCTTCAGCCGGGCAGCGGCTTCGGTCTGCGAGTAGTTCACCTGCTCGAGCACGTCGATGATCGCGCGCCGTTCAAATTCGGCGACCACCTCAAACAGCGAAGCGTCCGGTGGAAGCTGTTCGCCCGGTTCGCGCGGCAGGCGGACGCCCGCCGAATGCAGTACCGGCTCCGGCAGCACCGAGGCGGGCACTTCCTCTTCCGTCGCCAGCACCACGGCGCGCTCGATCGCGTTTTCCAACTCGCGCACGTTGCCCGGCCAGCCGTAGTCCATCAGGATGTGCAGCGCCTCGGGCTCGAAACGCAGGCGGGAGCGGCCCTCGGCATCGAGGAATTTCTCGTTCTCGCGGCAGTAGAGCGAGAAGAAGTGGTCGATCAGCGCCGGAATGTCCTCCTTGCGGTCCCGCAGGGGCGGAAGCTGCAGATTGATGACATTCAGGCGATAGTAGAGGTCCTCGCGGAACTTCCCGTCATCCACCATCTTCTTCAGCTCGGCGTTGGTGGCGGCCAGGATGCGGACATCCACGCGCACCACGTCGTTCGAGCCCACCGGCATGAACTCGCGCTCCTGGAGCACCCGCAGCAGCTTCACCTGCATGTCGGCCGTGAGCGTGCCGATCTCATCCAGAAACAGCGTGCCGTGGTCGGCGGTCTCGAAGTAGCCTTTGCGGTTGGCCGTGGCGCCCGTGAAGGCGCCCTTGACGTGGCCGAACAGCGCCGATTCCAGCAGGTCCGGCGGCACCGAGCCGGAGTTCACCCCCACGAAGGGGCGGTCGGCGCGGGGCGAAGCGGCATGGATGGCCTTGGCGATCAGCTCCTTGCCCGTGCCGGTTTCGCCGGTGATGAGGATGTTCGACTTCGACGGCGCCACCTGCGAAACCAGGTCGAGCACACGCAACATCCGGTCGCTCTTGCCGACGATGTTCGGGAAGGAATAGCGCTGCTTCAGCGCCCGCCGGAGTTCGCGATTCTCATGCTCCAGCCGCGACCGCGCGATCTGGCGGTCGATCTCGATGATCAGCTTCTCGTTGTCCCAGGGCTTCGAGAAGTAGTCATTCGCCCCCGATTTCAGCGCCTCCACCGCCACCTCCACCGAGCCGTAGGCGGTGATCAGAAAGACGGGCGTATCCCGGTCGCGCTTGCGAATGTCGTCAAGCACCTCGAGGCCCGAACGGTCGGGCATCATCAGGTCGAGCAGCACCAGGTCGTAGACGCCGTGCTCAAAGCGGTCCAGCCCGTCCAGACCGCCCTCGGCGGTGGTCACCGAGTAACCCTCGAGGTCGAGCAGCGTTTCCAGGGACTCGCGGATGTCGGCCTCGTCGTCGATCACGAGGATGCGGCCGCGCGAGGCGGCGGGGGACGAAACTTCAGGCATGCACAGTTTTCCGGACGGCGGGGAACTCGAGCCGGAAAACGGCTCCTTCACCGGGCCGCGAGTCGGCGACGATGGAACCGCCGTGCTCTTCCACAATGCCATAAGTGACCGAGAGGCCGAGGCCCGTGCCCTTGCGCGCGGTCTTTGTGGTGAAGAACGGATCGAAGATCCGGTCCAGGTGATCGCGGGCGATGCCCGGGCCAGTGTCCCGGATCTCCACCTGGACGCCCGCGCCCGTGGCATACGTCGCCACGCGCAACGTGCCGCCGCTCAACTCCGACATCGCGTCGCGGGCGTTCAGAAACAGATTCAGGAACACCTGCTGGAGCTTGCCGGCATTGCCGCGGATGGCGGGCAGCGGCTCGGCCAGCTCCGTCTCCACATGGACGCCCGCTTTCTCGAACTGGTGTTCGAGCAGCGAAAGCGTTTCCCGCAGCACCCGGTTCAGGTCCAGGTCCGTGAAGTCAGTGGAGGAGGTGCGCGAGAAGTTCAGCAGCGAGTTGACGATCTCGCTCGCGCGGAACGTCTGCTTGGCGATCTTGTCGAGCAACTTGCTCTTCTGGTCGTCGCCGTGCACCTGCTTGGCCAGCATCTGCGCGTAGGTGGAGATCACGGCGAGCGGCGTGTTCACTTCGTGCGCGACGCCGGCCGCCAGCAGCCCGATCGAACTCAGCTTGTCCGCCTGCACCAGCCGCCGTTCGAGTTCATCGCGCTCGGTCACGTCGTCCATGATGATCAACCGGCCGATGCGCTGGCCGTCCTTGGTCACCAGCGGCGCGATGGCGAGGTTCACCAGTGCGTCGCGCGCCGCGCTCTCGCCGTTGCCGTTCGGCGGCGCGCCGCCGTTCAGATGATGCGGCCGCAGCGAAATCTTGTAAAGCTGATGAACCGACCCGTCCGCGCGCAGCCGCTCGAAATGCAGCGCCATCTCCGGCGGGAACAGTTCGCCCAGCTTGCGGCCCACGGCCAGGTGGCGCGGAATGCCGGTGAGCCGCTCGATGCGCGAGTTCCAGCTTTCCACCCGGTCCTCGAGATCGGCCGCCAGAATGCCCACGTTGATCGATTCGACGATGTTCTCGGAAAACTCCTTCAGCCGCTCCACCTGCTCCGCCTTGGCCGCCAGCGAGTTGTAAAGACGCGCGTTCTCGATCGCCATGGCCACATAGCCGGACAGCGTCTGCAGCAGTTCCACGTCGTCTGAACTCAGAAAGTCGCCCTTCACCGAGCGCGACACGCCCATCCACGCCAGCGTCCGCCCGCGGAACACGCACGGCAGATAGTAGGTCAGATCCAGTTCCGCAATGGTCGCCCGCACCGAGGCCGGCATCTCGCGGCTGACCACATCCAGGGCGCGCCGCGTGGATTCAAAGAACAGATACGGGCGGTCGCCCGGCTTGGACAGGAAGCTCAGATCCAGCGAACTCGGGTTCAGGCTGAGCGGGTGGCCCTCGCGGTCGAGCGTCGAATGCAGATGGAAACCGCTGCCCTCCTCCTGGTGCAGGAAGAAGGCGATGTGCGACACCTGCAGCGTCTTCACCAGCCGTTCGCCCACGCTGCGCAGCGAGCGGTCGAGATCCATCTCCGAACTCAACTCGCGCGCAAAGGCGACCAGCGTCACCCGGTAATCGTACCGGTCCTTGTAGAACACATAGCGGTCCAGCAGTTGCTGGATCCAGTTCCGGATTGGCTCGAAGACGAAGCCCGCCACCAGCACCAGCAGCACCACCGCCGTCGGCGAAAGTTCATCCCTCCGGGCCAGCGAGAACACCAGCAGCGAAACGATGCCCAGCACCGAGACCGTCGCCAGCAGGTACACATAACCCTGCTGGAAGATGATGTCCACGTCCATCAGGCGGTACCGCAGAATCGAATAGGCCCACGCCAGCGGCACCAGCGCCAGAAACAGCACCGAGAGCCGCATCGCCGGCGTCGGCACCAGGCCCATGATAAACGGCGCGGCATACAGGGCCACAAACGGGACCACCCCCGCGAAAACGCCGTTCCGCAGCCACTTCAACTGCTGCCGGACAATCGCATCGTCGGCCCGCCGGAAGCTCAAGTGCAGAATCACCCCGCCCGCCAGGTACGAGGCCGCGTAGAGCGCCAGCCAGGCGCGGTCCAGCAGCCACCGCATCTCGATCAGCGGCAGCGCCGTCCGCACCGCCCCCATCGCCACCGCCACCTGCAGCGCAATCAGCGACAGCGCGGGCAAATACACGCCCGCCGTCTGCCACGGCGTGCGCCGCTTGCGCGGCTCGGGGAAGGTCAGGCAGAAATGGATGAACAGCGCCGGCGCCATCAGCCCCGCCACGATGTTGCCCAGGTAGATCGCCGTGTCGAAGGCGTTCAGCTTGCCCGTGTAATGGAACGTGTGCAGCACGAAGCTCGCGATGCACAGCAGGAAAAAGTGCAGCGACTTCGGCGCGCGCTGGCGGCGGAAAAACAAAAACAGCCCGATCGACAGCCAGGCAATACCAATCAGATATTGGAAGTACAGGGCGCGGTCGCGGTTGGCATCCGAGACAATCACCAGCGCCTTCAGGTCCACCCCGTCCCGCCACAGGCTGTATTCGGCCTTCCCCCAGACGCCGATCCGCGTCAGGATCCGCGCCACGTCCGTCGCCTGCTCCACGGCCATCCCGTTCGGGTTCACCGCCGTCCCGATCCGGTGCAGCACGTCGCCCTTGCGGACCCCCGCCACCTCGGCCGGCCCCCCGGGCGTCAGATAAACCGCCGTCACGCGCGGTGGATCGCCCGGCTTCTCCGCCGGCGCCTCCATCCACGTGGCCCCATCGTCGGGAAGTGCGTACCGGCGCTGTTGCTGGTAATTAATACCCGCGCAGATCACTACCGCCACGGTCAGAATGACCAGCAGCGCGTTGATGATCTGGGTCTTCAGCTCCTTCACTCTCTTGGTACCCCGGTCGCCTGATGCAATCCTCAGTCGGGACGACAAACCTCTCCGCTTAGTTTAAATGCACGTCAAGGGCCACTCGCAAGACGTCCTCATGCCCCCAAGAATACAGGAGAATTCCCCCATTTACAATGCCGCATCTCAACGCCCCTCCCGCTTTTTGTAGAAAAGCAGTATTGATTCTGGAATTATCTTTAGACAATGATTGTTTTGTTGGGTTTGCCCGGGCTGCCCCCAGCCGCCCTGCGCCCCTTCCGAACCGCGTTTCGATTTTCTCCTCTTCGCCCTGCCTTCGCCCCGGAGGAAACCGCCAGGCCGCCTTAGGCCCGCGGTCCGCCCAGCAACTTGGCGCCCAAGGCGCCGCCCACACTCCCCAGCAGCGTCAGCATCAGGAATTGATACGGGATCAGCAGCAACAGTTGCGACGGTTCGCTCTGCAACCGCTCCAGCGCCTTCAGCGCCTCGCCCTGCATCCCCGCAGCGGCGCCGGATTCGCGCACCGACGTCATGAAACTCTCGCTCGAAGCCGCCGTCATCACAATCGTGATCAGGACCACCGCCAGCACGAAACACATTATGCCCGTCATCCAGCCCAGCCGCGCCCCTTCCAGCACCGTCAGCCGGAACCCGCTGCGCCGCTGGAACAGATAGCACGCAAACCCGCCCGCCAGCAGCGGCGCCACCTGCCCCAACACCGGCCCGCCCACGCTCAGCAGCGCCCCGGCGAGCAGTTGAAAGCCCGCTCCAAACATCGCCACCCGCACCGTGAGCGAATTCCTCAGGTGGATCTCAGGCCCGGGCACGGCCACGGCGGCCCGGGTAGGCTCGCTCCGGGGCGGGGCTTCCGGCTCTTCCGGCGCCGCCTCCGCCGTTTCCTCGTGAACCGTCTCTTCCGGTTCCTCGACGGCTACGATCTCGCGCGTCGGCTTGCCGCACTTATGGCAGAACAGCGCGCCGTCCACCAGCTTCGTTCCACAACTGCAAATGGCTTCCACTCAGTTTTAGTGTCCCGTAGGCCTTCCCGCGCTGGCAAGCACGGTATCCTATTGTTCTTCCGATGACGAACACCACCCTGCTGGTTGCACACGATCCCACCGCGCGCCACCTCGCCCTGCTCGAGCGCCTCCCCCCAGGCCTCCGCATCCTGGCCAGCGACACGGCCCAAGGGCTTCGCCCGGCCGCCGCCGAGGCGCAGGTCCTGCTCGCCAGCCCCTCGGCCAAGCCCGTCATCGAGCAGCTCTGGCCTGACTTGAAGCGCCTCGAATGGATCCACGCCCTTTCCGCCGGCCTGGAAGGCCTCCTCTTCCCCGCCCTCGTGGAAAGCCCCGTCGTGCTGACCAACTCCGCGGGCGTCTTCGCGAGATCCCTGGCCGAATTCGCCCTCGCCGGCATGCTCTACTTCGCCAAGGACCTCGCGCGCATGAAACGCCAGCAGGCCGCGCGCGACTGGACCTGCTTCGACGTCGAGGAATTGCGCCACCGCACGCTCGGCATCATCGGCTTCGGCGGCATCGGCCGTGAGACCGCCGCCCGCGCCCGCGCCTTCGGCATGCGCATCCACGCCATGCGCCGCACCGCCCCGCAGCCGGACCCCCTTGTGGACCAGTGGTACACCGCCGCCGAACTCGACATGCTCGTCACCGGCGCCGACTACCTCCTGATCAGCGCCCCGCTCACCCCCGAAACCCGTTGCCTCATCGACGCCCGCCGCCTGGCGCTGCTCGCCCCCCACGCCGTCGTGATCAACGTCGGCCGCGGGCCCGTCGTCGAGGAAGCCCCCCTCATCGACGCCCTCTCCAGCGGGCGCATCCGCGGCGCCGTGCTCGACGTCTATGACACCGAGCCGCTCCCCGCCGCCCACCCCTTCTGGGCAATGGACAACGTGCTCCTCTCGCCCCACACCGCCGACCACACCGCCACCTGGCTCGACGAGGCGATGGAGTTCTTCCTCGCCAACTTCGAACGCTGGTCCACCGGCCAGCCGCTCCACAACGTCACGCGCAAACACGATGGATACTGAGGCCATGGAAGTCTCCCTCGAACAGATCCGCGCCGCCGCCGCCCGCATCGCCCCCATCGCGCGGCGCACCCCCGTCCGCACCTCCGGCAGCTTCAACCGCCGCGCGGGCGCCGGGGCGTTCTTCAAGTGCGAAAACCTCCAGCGCGGCGGCGCCTTCAAAATCCGCGGCGCCTCGAACTTCATCTACTCGATCCCCGAGGACCAGCGCGCCCGCGGCGTCGTCGCCTTCTCCTCCGGCAACCACGCCCAGGCCGTCGCCATCGCCGCCCGCTCCCTGGGCATCCAGGCCACCCTGGTCATGCCCAACGACGCTCCCGCCGCCAAACTCGCCGCAACCCGCGCCCACGGACCCCGCATCGTCACCTACGACCGGCTCAAGGAAGACCGTGAGGAGATCGGCCGCCGCATCGCCGCCGAGTCCGGCGCCGTCCTCGTGCCGCCCTTCGACCATCCCTGGATCATCGCCGGCCAGGGCACCGCCGCCCTCGAACTGTTCGAAGAAGTGCCGGATCTCGATGCCCTCGTGGTCTGCCTCGGCGGCGGCGGTCTGCTCTCCGGCTGCGCCGTGGCCGCCCGCGCGCTCGCGCCCCAGATCCGCGTCTTCGGCGTTGAACCCGAACTCGCCAACGACTATTGGTTGTCCCGCCGCGCCGGCAAGCCCGTCACCATCCCCCCGCCCGATACCATCGCCGACGGCCTGCGCACCACCACCCCCGGCGCCCACACCTTCCCCATCATTCAGGCGCTCGTCGAGGACATCCTGCTGGTCAGCGAAGACGAGATCCGAGCCACCATGGCCTTCCTGTTGAGCCGGACCAAGATGCTGGTGGAGCCCAGTGGCGCGGTCGCGGCGGCCGCCGTGCTCTACGGCAAACTGCCGCCCGGGTTGCGTCGCGCCGGCGTGCTGCTGTCCGGCGGCAACGTGGACCTCGCCTTTCTTTCCACGCTGCCCGGGAGCGATTAAGGCTCTTCCAGCGGCACGCTGATGCGCAGGGGAATGATCCGGCCCTGCCCCGCGATCAGCGGCGACACGATCGTCAGGGGAACGTTGGAAACGTCCACCACCAGCCGCTGCTCGTTGAACGTCCGGTCCAGAATCTGTACCTGCACATTGCCCGGCGTCAGCCGCATGTACCCCGGCGGCGGACCGCCATCCGATGGCGGCAGTTCGCTCTGGCCATAGACGATCAGATTACGGATCTCCGACACCGTCAGCCCTTCGATGGCCGCCGTCCGGGCCACGCTGCGTGTCCGTTCCACCAGCGCCTGGTGAACGTGCAGGATCTGCGCGAAGTCAACTATGCCGATCATCACGAAGATGAAGACCCCCAGCACCAGGGCGGACTCCACCAGCGTGGATCCTTTCTGCCGGTTCTTGCGTGTGAGTCTCATGGCTTAGGTGGCGGGGGCGTAGTTGCCCAGATAGGGGAAGACGGCTTCCGGCTTCGAGATGGTGAACGTCTTCAGGATGACGTTCATCGGGAAGTTGTTGATCCGGACCCGGACATGGCTTGGCACTCCCCGCGTCATCACCATCGAGACGCTGACGTGCTCTGCCGTCAGGCCCTGCACCAGCGGCCTCGTCCCGCCCGCCGGATGCCCGAACACGGCCACATTGCGCACCGCCTGGACGTAAGCGGCGCTCGGGGTGCTGGTGGCCGAATCATAGGTCCTCACGCTGGCGTACCGCGCCCCGGCGCGCACCGCGCTTGCCAGCTCGTTGTAGTAATAAAACGCCAGGCCGAACTGAAACGTCCCCAGCAGCACCGGAAACAGCACCGTGAAGCCGAGCGCCGCCTCCACCAGGGCGTTGCCGCGCTGCCGCCGCCTTCTCATTTCACCAGCCTCACCACCCAGGCGCCGGATTCCTCCACGCCCCTGTGATTCACTCCCTGCACAAAGGAGCCGATGTACTCCGCGCACCACGCCTGGTTCCCGCCGTTGCCGTAGTCGCCCGTGGGGCGAAGGAAGAAAGCGCCAATGCCGATCATGCGGAGATTCGTCCCCGGCGGCGTCCCTCCGTCATTTATCGGCACACCCACAATCCGGCGGCCGTTGCCCCGCCCCCCCGTCAGATACTGCGCGTAGGTCAACGACGTCGGGTCCGAATCCTGGCTGATCCGGGTGGCCAGCGCGTCCAGCATCGTCTGCTTTGCGCCGCCGGTCATCTCCACGATGTCCCCAATCGTGCGAAAGACACTCTGGTAATCGTTGATGATCGTCTGGCGGATCACGCTGGCGCTCGTCTGCTCGATGAAGCCGCGCTCGGATCCTCCCAAGGCTTCGGCCAGATCGAGAATCGCCTGCGTCCGGTCGTTCGGGCACATGTTCGATCCCTGCCCGCCCGCGTTTGGCAGCTTCGGGTTCGCGGGCCAGCGCAGCGTGTACAGCCCGCCCGGAACCAATCCGTGATGCACCGGATCCGCCACATCATGCGCAAACGGCGAGAACGGAAACAGCCCCTCGCGGAAGCTCGTCTTCTCCACCTGCGCCGCCGCCGCCGTCGCCACCACCGTCGCCCGGTCCCTCGACACGACGATAGGGAGGAAATACAGCCTCGGCTGCGTGGTCGCCGTGACGCGCACAAACCGGCTACGCATCGATGCCGTGTTCAGATCCGCCCAGGGCCCCTCCGGATTCAAGGCGAAACGCACGGTCACCTGATTGAATGCCTGCTGGCCCATGTCCCAACGCTGCGTACTCCCATTGATGACGTTCCGGGCGCTGTACAAGCCCGGCCCGGTCCCATCCAGCTCCGCCGCCGCCGCAAGCGACATCGAGTCCACGTAGTTCTGCGCCTCGCTCTTCACCAGATACATCCGCCCCAGATCCACTGCCACCCCCAGCGCGCCGATCACCATCACGGCGCCGACCGCGGAGGCGATCAGGACAAAGCCCCGTTGACGCTTTCGTATGGTTCGCCCTGCTCTGGTGCTCATATTCCCACCTTCGTCGATTTGGGGCTCGTTCGATGCCCGGTCTTCACATTGAATTCAATCGAATTCTCACTTAGCCGCACGAAACCAGGGGACTATGTCACCCCGGCCCCGCCCCCTGCATCCGGTACCATAAAGAGGTAAAGATCAAAGTCTATGCCCATGTACGAATACCGCTGCACCTCGTGCGGCGAATTGTATGAGCAGTTGCGCCGGATGTCGGAGGCCGACACCGGGCTCGTCTGCCCGCATTGCGGCTCAGAGCAGGTGGAGCGCCAGGTTTCGGCGTGCGCGATTGGCGGAGGCTGCGGGCCTTCGGCGGGCGGCGGCGCCGGCTTTTCCTGAGCCCGCTAATCCCGGGTGTCCGGTCCGGACGCCTTCAGTTAATCCACTGATTCAAGGCCAGTTCCCCTCGTCTCTGGCAGCAGAAAGACGAGGCCCGCGGCCATCAGAAAGAACGCTGAGTTGAGCCCCAAGGCAGCGCCCAAGCCCGACGTGTCCCCAATCGCCCCCACCGCGTAGGGCGCCAGCGCGCTCAGGCCCCGGCCGAAATTGTAAACGAAGCCTTGGCCCAATCCGCGGATCGGCGTAGGGTAGATCTCCGCGAGCATGGCGCCGAACAGCGAGAAAAACCCGGTCCCAAAGAAGCCCACCAGGGGACCCAGCGCCAGCAGCGCCATCTCGCCGCCCCAGCGGGGCGCCAGTCCGTAGAGCGGGGTCAGCAGCGCGGCCAGCGCGACGTACAGGGCAAACGCCGGACGCCGTCCGAGCCGGTCCGCCAGGTAGCCGAAGGCCAGGTACCCGAAGAATGCGCCAATCTGCATGGCGATCATGAAGCCGGAGGTGCGGACGATGTCCAACCCCGCCCCGCCCTGCTCCGCGCTGGCCGAAAGAAACCCCGGCAGCCACGTGAACAGGCCCCAGTAGCCGAACAGCACCGAGGTGGCGAGCGTGGTTGCTGCGATCGTCCGCCGGCGCAATGGGTGGCGGAACAGATCCCGCAGGCGGCCCCGCGGCCCGCGCGAGTCGCGCCAGATCGCCGGCTCCGCCACATGGCGGCGGATCCAGAGCGTGAACAGGGCGGGCAGCACGCCGCACAGGAATAACGCGCGCCAGCCCAGCGTGGGCAGAATCAGCGCGCTGAGCCCCGCGGCGGCGATGTAGCCCAGCGCCCACCCCGACTGCATGAAGCTCACCGCCTTGCCGCGATGCTGCGCGGGCCACCATTCCGCCACCAGCGTCGCCCCCGCGCTCCACTCCCCACCCAGGCCCAGGCCCACCAGGGCGCGCCACATCAGCAGAGCGCCCAGACTCCCCGCCGTCGCGCTGCCAGCCGAGGCGAGCGAATACAGCAGAATCGTATAGATCAGGGTCCGGCGCCGGCCAAGGCGGTCGCTCACCCAACCCGCCAGGATTCCGCCAAAGGCCGAGGCAATCAGCGTCGCCGAGGAAACAGCCCCAGCCTGCGCGTTCGTCCACCCAAACTGTGCCTTCAGGGTCTGAATGGCGAAGACGTACAGCAGCACGTCCATGGCGTCGAGCAGAAAGCCGAGTTGCGCCGCCCAGAGGGCGCGCCACCGCGGCTCGCTCCACACACCGTCAAAGAAGCGCATTGTGAATCAGGATACTCGATCGCCGCGGCCCGTCACGCGTTTTTCTGAACTTCTTTTGCACCAGAATCAACCACTTGCCCGGTTCTATGGTTCGCCCGCGGCCACGTGCGTGGTGCAATGATACCGGAAGCTGAATGTTGCGTCCAGAATCACATCATCATGAATAACTGTCCCACTTTCAATCGTTTATCTGGGGTCTGGGTTCGATTCGAAAACCGCTGTTCCCGGCCCTCCCCGGCCCCTGGCCCGAACCGGCCGGCGCGTGCCCGCCGCACTTCTGCAAAACAAACCCAGAACTCACCTAACCGATTGATAAATAATGCCTTATCCGCCATTTTCGCCTTCCGCCCCCTGGCCCGTCTCCGGCCTCGCTCTCGTTTTGACCAACAAACTCAACTGTATCAATGGGATAAGCCCATTCTGGGTTCGTTTTGCAGCCTGCGGTCCTCGCCGGTCCACCCTCCGCCCCGCCCCACCCCGGCGAACCACACACGCATCCTGCAAAACGAACCCACACCGGGCCTAAACCATTCGTTGAATTGGGGTTATTCGTAGCGCAGGGCTTCGATCGGGTCGAGCCGGGAGGCTTTCAGCGCGGGAGCGAGGCCGGCCACCAGGCCGACCACGAAGAGGACGAAGCAGGAGACGGCGACCGCCGTCATCGAGACGCGAAGCTGGATGTCGCCCGCGCCGGTGTTGTCCTCGAACGCCGGGCCGAGGAACGGCATCGAGCCGATGATGGCCGTGGCGATGTAGCCAAGGCCGACACCGATCAGCCCGCCGATCAGGACGATCAGGCTGGCCTCCACGAGGAACTGTTTCAGGATCCAGGAGCGCAATCCGCCAAGCGCCTTGATCATGCCGATCTCGCGGGTGCGCTCGATCACCGAGGCGAGCATGATGTTGGCGAGGCCGACGCCGCCGATGGCGAGCGTCAACGCGCCGACGAAGCCGAGCAGCAGGCGGACGGCGAGCGCCATGCCAGTGACGATGGTCATGAACTGCGAGAAGGCGAGGATCTCGACCGCTTTCTCGTCATTGGGCTGGAAGCGGTGGATCTCGGCGAGCTTGGCGCGGACCATGCGGATGGCGCGGTCGCGCGAGCCGGGATCGACGGGCTTCCAGACGAACATGTGCGGGTAGCGGATGTCGCCGAACAGCGAGAAGGTGTCGTAGGGGATGAAGACGCACTCGTTGTCGTGGCGGTTGTAGTTGGCGATCTGGAGCTTGTTCTCGATGACGCCGATGACGGTGAAGCGGAGGCCGTTGAGGACGAATTCCTCGTTGATGGGGTACATGGAGCCGAACAGGCGCTCGGCGGTCTTGGCGCCGAGCACGGCGACGCGGTGCTGGCGGAGGCGGTCGTCTTCGTTGATCCAGCGGCCGTCGCGGAGATGCATGTTGCGGACGGTCTGGTATTCGGGATAGACGGCGCGGATCATGGGGTCGTATTCGCGGGCGCCGAAGGTGGCCTTGATGCCGCGGCCGTGCATCATCTCAGGCGACATGGCTTCGATCAGCGGGACGGTCTCGCGCAGCACGCGCAGGTTGTCGATCTCCATGCGGATGCGGCGGCCGGAGCGCAGGCCGCCGGCCTGTTCGGAGGTCTGGCCGTTGAAGGTGATGATCAGGTCCTGGCCGACGGCGGTGAAGGCCTTCACGAGCGCGCCCTCGAAGCCGGAGCCGTAGGAGATGAGGATGACGAAGCAGGCCACGCCCCAGCCGAGGCTGAGGGTGGTGAACAGCGTCCGGCGGCGGTGGAAGCGCAGGGCGGCGAAGGCTTCGGAGGTGATGTAGCGCCAGGTCATCGCTCGTGCCTCAGGGCTTCCACGGGGGTCATGGCCGCGGCGGCGCGCGCGGGCGGCAGGGCGGAGAGGATGGCGGTGAGGCCGAGCGCGGTAGTGGCGAACAGCAGGATTTCCCAGCGCACGGGCAGGCCGCCGAACATGACGGGCAGGGGCAGCGAGTTTACGATCGAGGTGAGCACCCAGACGACGGCAAGCCCGGCGATGCCCGCCATCACGGCGAGGAACGCACCTTCGAGGAAGAAGTCCGCCAGGATGCGGCGGCTGGTGGCGCCCAGGGCCTTCTTGAGGCCGATTTCGTTGGTGCGTTCGGCGACGGCCATCATCATGGTGTTCATCACGCCCACGCCGCCGAGCGAGAGGGTGATGAGGGCGACGGCGGCGAGGAAGATCTCGCCGGCGTTGAAGATGGCGTCGAACATCTGGGCGCCCTTGATGGTGTCCCAGATGCGGACGGCGCCTTCGTCGGTGGGATCGAAGCCGTGGACGCGGCCGAGCGCGGCGCGCACCTGGCGCTGCGCGCCTTCCCATTCGGCGACGGAGATGGGGCGGTAGAGGATGCCGGCGACACGGCCTTCGGCGTACACTTCGCGCGTGGCGGGCATGTCGCGCTTGAGCGTGGAGGCCGGGATGAGGATCTTGTCGTTGTCCCAGCCGTCGTAGCTCGAGTTCTGCTGCTTCTCGCTCATCAGGCCGATCACTTCGTAGGGGTAGTCGTTGAGCCAGATGCGCTCGCCAAGCGGGCGGGGGTTGTTCTCGAACAGCTGCTTGCGGACGCTTTCGCCGAGCACGGCGACGCGGCGCGTCTCGCGGACGTCGGCTTCGCTGACCGGGCGGCCGTAGGCGGTGGGCAGGTTGCGCAGGCGGAGGTATTCGGGCGAGACGCCGACGGTGAGGAAGCGGCCGGAGTTGTTCGCGCTGCGCGCCGGGATGTTGCCGGTCTTGACCTCGGGAGCGACCACTTCGACGAGCGGACACTGCTCGCGGATCATCCGGACATCGAGTTCGTTGAGCTGGATGCGGCGGCCGGCGCGCTGCCCGCCGGCCTGCTTCTCGGTGATGCCGCCCCAGACGAAGACGAGGTTGTCGCCGATCTGGGCCATGTTCTGGCGCTGGCCCTTGCGGAAGCCATCGGAGAGAGAGGAGAGAAGGACGAGCGAGGCGATGCCCCAGGCGATGCCGAACAGGGTGAGGAAGCTGCGGAGCTTGTTGCGGCGGAGGTTGGCGAGCGTCTGAACGGACAGATCCCACAGGAACTCGACAGGATGCATGCGCCCTCCGTTGCGCGAGGGCTTGCGAGGCCGCGGGGGGGCAGGCGGCGGCGGCGGAATGCGAATCTCTTCGGGCTCTTGGATGAGTACCGGCATGGGGCCTTCCAAGTGTTGACTACGCAGCAGCCGGGCGATGTGTTCCCCGAACTGGATTTGTTACATGCGTGCGACAATACGCTCCATGGCAGTTAGGCCGGAGAGGACCGGGCTGGTCTTCGACCATCTGTACCGGAGACACGAGCCGGGGCCGGGGCATCCGGAGTCGCCGGAGCGGTATCTGGCGCTGTCGGATGCGTTCAAGCGCGCCGGGTTTCTGGAGACCCTGCCGCGGCTGAAGCCGAGGCTGGCGACCGACGACGACCTGCACCTGGCGCACACGCGGCCCTATCTGGCGCTGGTGGCGCGGGACGTGGCGCGAAAGGCCGAGGTGCTTTCGACGGGCGACACGGAGCTGGGCGAACACACCGAGGAGACGGCGCGGTGGGCCGTGGGCGCGGCGATGACGGCGGTGGATGCGGTGTGCGAGGACGAGGTGCGGAACGCGTTCGTGGCGGTGCGGCCGCCGGGGCATCATGCCTCGGCCTCGCGCGGGATGGGCTTCTGCGTCTATAACAACGTCGCGGTGGCGGCGCGCTATGCGCGGAAGGCGTGGGGCGTGGACCGGATCCTGATCGTGGATTGGGACGTCCATCACGGCAACGGGACGCAGGACATCTTCTATGAGGACCCGCGGGTGTTCTTCTTCTCGACCCATCAATCGCCTTGGTATCCGGGGACCGGGGATGCTTCGGAGAAGGGCGCGGGGGCGGGCGCGGGCTCGACGATGAACTACCCGCTACCGGCGGGGACGGGGCGCGGACCGGTGATGGAGGCGTTCCGGCGCGGGCTGCTGCCCGCGATGGAGAAGTTCAAGCCGGAGCTGGTGATCGTGTCGGCGGGGTTCGATTCCCGGCGGGGCGACCCGCTGGGCCGGTTCACTTTAAGCGATGGCGACTTCGTCGAGCTGACCGAGATCGTGATGGAGATCGCGGACCGGTGGGGGAAGGGCCGGCTGGTGAGCGTGCTGGAGGGCGGCTATTCGCTGAGCGGACTGGCCGCGGCGGCGGTGGCGCATGTGGGGGCGCTCAGCGGGCGCGCTGCGCGGCGTCCTCCGCGGAAACGATCAGCGGCTTCAGCCAACCCGCCTGAGGCCACAGTTTGAGGGCGTCCTCGAACTCCTGCTTGGCGTCGTAGTGGAGGCGGTGGCGCTGGTAGAGGGCGCCGCGCATGACGTGGGCGGCGGGGCCGCTTGCGGGCAGGAGGTTGAGATCGGCGAGCAGGGCGGCGCGTTCGCCGGCCGGAAGAGCGTTGAGGCGGTCATCGCGGGTTTCGCTGGAGGGCGCTCCCATGCTGCGGATGATCATGGCTCCGAGACGCCGGGGACCCCCGACGGGCGCCTTGACCGCGGCGGGCAGGAAGCAGGCTTGCACGGTCTGGCGTTCGGTCCAGGCATCGGATTGGATGCCTTCGCGGGTGACGGCGGCCGTGGCTCCGGCGGGCAGGGTGGCGAGCAGGCGGTCCGCGCAGGAGAGGATGCGGACGGGCTGGCGGGCGGTGATCTGGTCGCCGGGGAAGAGGATCTCGCCGGCGGAGGCGGCAGCGGGGGGGCGGGCGTCGCGGACCACTTCGGCGCCATCGCCCAGCACGAGGCCGGCCGGCGGAATCCCCGCAGCCGCAACTGGAGCGGCAACGAAGACGGCAATGACCAAGGCCCGGGCGAACATACCGGCTATCCCTCCTCGACGGTGCAGGCTTCCACCGGCACACGTCTCCCTTTCATTAGGAAACACCCTACGGGCCGCGCAGTCAAGCCGGCGGCGGCGCGGGTGGCCTCGCTGAGGAGGAGGCGGGTGCCGGTTTCGCGGTTGAGGGATTCGAGGCGGGCGGCGACATTGACGGCGTCGCCGAGGGCGGTGTATTCGAGTTTGCCGCCGCCGCCGATGGCGCCGAGGACGACGTCGCCGGTGTGGAGTCCGGCGGAGACGGGGAGTTCGGTGGGAGCGGCGAGGATCTCGCGGGCGGCGGCGACGGCGCGGGCGGCGTGGCTGCCGTCGAGGAAGAGGGCGAGCATGGCGTCGCCGGTGAGCTTGTTCACTTCGCCGCCGTGGCGCTGGACGATGGCGGCGAGGGTGCTGATGTGGGCGTTGAGGCCGGCGGCGACCTCGCCGGGGGAGCGGGACTCGCACCAGGCGGTGAAGCCGCGCAGGTCAGTGAAGAGCACAGTGGCGGTGGCGCGGCGCGCGGGCGGATGGAGTTGGCCGGTGGCGGCGACCGCGTCCGCGACGGCGGGCGCCGCATTGCGGCGGACGGCTTCGCGCATGAGGC
>ERZ761609.551-NODE-551-length-42508-cov-40.489883_pt1 | contig 42508 bp, 30 predicted proteins | sample MGYA00511163_ERZ761609 | MGnify/ENA primary metagenome ERZ761609 (study PRJEB28899, sample SAMN02445070) | bioreactor sludge metagenome | biome: EBPR sludge | place: Australia: Brisbane, Thorneside Wastewater Treatment Plant | collected 2011-12-16 ...
ATTCCCGCCATTCAGCGTGATGCCGCTTGGGCGTTGATCGAATTGGGAGAGATTTTTCTAGTAAAGACTGCTTTGCGCGCGCCTACTTTATCGAATGTTTTCCGTTCTGTCGAAAGCTTATATACCCCAATTAGTTTTTTTCTAGGTTCAAGACATAAATTCTTAGACCTCTTAACCCAAGCAAAATATGACAGCGCAGAATTTCATATTCCAATGTATCTTGGGTTATTTTTGCGCCTGCCCAATGAAATCGATACCACATTCATATTATCCAGCGAAATCTCCTACGATGAAGTTTTGCATCAAATTAAAATTAGTCAAGAAATAAATGATGTTTTACTTTACACAATGGTTGATCTCGATCATGAAGACAATCGCCTTGCTGCAATTTTGGAATACTGGAAATTGTCCAATCAGTTTATGGATTTTTTATCCTCTTGCGAGGAATCTTTGCGGCAAAAATATCAAAATACGATAAGTAGATATCAATTATTGTATAGCATCTGGAAAAGTCTGTTTTTTGATAAGAATCTGAATCAAAAAACAAGCGAGGTAAAAACTGTCAATGTCTCAAATTTGGTCGAGACGTTTTCGAGTTCGCTCAATGAATTCATCGAACAGAGAAACGACCTGAATGATTGGGGAGCATTTATAGGCAATTTACCTTATAGTGCTTTGAGCTCGTCAACTTTGACGCTATCAAATACCCAAAACTTAGGTAAATTTCTTTCCATTAAGACCCTCAAAATATCTAATTCTTTAAAAGCTCTTCGGCTCGCAAAGGAAGGTGAATTTAATCAAAAATCCGTTCTATTGCTGGAAGAGTTGCTGAATGGGCAAAACGATTTATTGCGATATGAAACACAGCAAGTTTTATCTGGAATTAAAAAAAACCTTAGCAAATCTTCAATCGAATCTCTGGCTGAGAGCTCAGAGTATCAATCACACCGCACTGAAATCGCCTGGGCGTTATATCGCGTAATAATTACCCAACCCGAATGGATAGACGATTGGGTTGTGCAAAAAAAGATTAGCGTTCTCGAGTCAATACGTAACATTAGCGGTGAATGTATCTCCACTTGGGCTGGACACATTATAAACAGTGATCAAGATGTTAAACGAGCAATTTTACATTCTACACGATGGATACTTAATGCTTTTGATGCTTATGATAACATTTTGCCTATCACAAATGCCTTACTGGAGTATGTGCAAGGCTCCTCGGATGAAGAAATGCTAGAGGCGGCATTTTACGCTTTAGGCTTTTCCAAACAAAACAATCAAGAAATAATTGAAAGAATATTTTCTGTGCTGCGAGAAAAAGATTTCACAGAAAAGACAATCAGTCAAGTATATGCAACTTTAGCTAGATTAACGGATGGGATGAAAGATGAAACTGCGGACAAAGTAGCCGATATCTTGCAAGAAAAAATTGACTCCCTGTTTGCTGCGTCTGCGTTCGTGTATGTAAAAATTAAAAGGTCAAAAGATATACGGCAAGCAGAGAAAGAATTGAAAAATATATTACCTGATAACCAAAAATTAATAAAGGCGAGCGTGCTGGCTGGGTCTGATGATGCTGAGTGGGCAGAATACCATGACGACATTGTTGATTTGGTAATTTCCCTTCTTAAGCAAGGCGACGAAAAATCAATAAGAGTCTCTGTTGAAATGTTACAAGAATCAATTAATCAGCCATGGCCACAAAATAGAATTACTTTAGCAGTTATATCGAAAGGACTTGAAGAATTGGGAGACGCTATCAGCACAACAGTGCCATTGCCGGAACTTGAGAAATTGTTGCTTTCTGGAACGAAAGAACACGGAAGCTTTAATTCTAGGCGATTCAGTATTAGATCTTTGAGTTCGCTGAGAATTGTTTCTTCCGAAGCGTTAAAAGCGTTATTTAAATCTTGCACAGATGTGAATATAGTGCTTAAACAATCTATTGAAGCCGCAGGGCGTTTTAGGAGATTAGCAAAAGACTTCTCAGAAGATCAAGCTATATTAAATCTTGTTGAGGTGTTCGAACAAGAAAGTGTAACGGCTGCCTATATTGCAGTCAAGTTACTCGCCGAATTAGGTAGTTCGCCAGCTGTTTTAGAGATACCCAATTTGCGCAAGAAAATTGCTATAGAACTCAGTAAAGTAATTACTAAACCAATTGCACAGCAAGATGTTTACCTCCCGTTTGAAAACGACTTAGAAAAACCCGGTCTCAAGATTTTTAGGCTTAATAGAAAAGCTGTTAGTGTTTCTTTGAATAGATTATCAGACTCGGTTTTTTCCTATGGCAAGTTATCTACGCATATATTAAGTGGACTTGTGAAAGTTGTAGGACTACCTGAAAAGTAAAAAAATATCCCCTGATGCTGTTGCATTATTGGAAATTAAACTTTTCAATTTAGTCTTGCGCACAGGTGTGGTGCTGAAAATCGGCGAAAACAAAGCGCTGGTCAAGGCAGATATTGAAGACCGCAAGATCACCATCGCCATTGACGGAGTCGAACACACCCGCCGCGACGTCCTGTCTGCGATACGGTATCAGCTGGATGAGATACATGCGTCCATCAAAGGCTTGGATGCGCAGAAAAGAGTCCCTGTACCGAATGCTCCGAACGCAGAACCACTTGAATATGATTACTTGCTCATGCTCGAACGCGAAGGAGACGAGACTTGTCGCGTTAAGGATGGCAGTCGACTGGTTACTGTCAACGTACGTCAAATTTTGAGCGGTATTGAATCTGAAACGCAACGCAAAGAAGCGGCAAGCCGCGTCATCAATATATATGGCGATGTCAAAGACAGCAACATCCTTGCTGGCGATGATAATGAAGTGAAGAAATAGATTCTGTAAAAATGGAAACCATTCACTCTACTTGCCTCTTTGGCGCGATTGCTGGTGACATGATCGGTTCCCGTCATGAATGGAAAGCCTGTGCCGATCCGCAGTTCGCGCTATTCTCCAAAAGTTCCAAATTCACAGACGACTCTGTTCTCACAATTGCGGTCGCAGATGCCATTATCAATCAACGCGGATACGGAGACGCCATCGTGGAATATGCCAGACGCTATCCCAAAGCAGGCTATGGGAGTTACTTTCGCCGCTGGTTGATGGAAGATGGCGTTGAGCCCTACAACAACTTTGGAAATGGGTCTGCCATGCGGGTTAGCCCAATTGGCTGGGCTTTCAATTCAGTGGAAGACGTTTTGCTTGAAGCAAAACGGTCAGCAGCCGTAACGCGTAATCATCCTGAAGGCATCAAAGGCGCGCAATCTGTGGCTTTGGCTATTTATCTTGCAAGGACTGGGGTTGAGAATGAAGAAATACGTCAGCAAATTGAAACCCGCTTCGGTTACAACTTGAGGCGCTCTCTGGACGATATCCGTCCCATCATCTATCAATGGGATTCAACTTGCCCTGGATCCGTCCCGGAATCAATTATTGCCTTTTTGGAATCGACCGACTTCGAAAGTGCTGTCCGCAACGCGATCTTGTTGGGTGGCGATGCAGACGCGATGGCTGCCATTTCAGGCTCGATCGCTGAGGCCTATTATGGGGGCGTGCCCAATGAGATCGGTGAGGAGGTTCTTAAACGCTTGACCCCGGACCTCAGGTCCATGGTTGTGGAGTTTGGGGAGCGTTTCTACCATTGCTCTCTTGCTTAAATGGAGACATTATGAAGTCCACATGCTTGCTTGGTGCGATTGCCGGAGATGTGATTGGGTCGGTTTATGAATTTACCGGACAAAAGGATTATGGGTTCCCGCTGTTTACCCAAGCCAGTACATTTACAGATGACAGCATCTTAACAGTTGCAGTTGCTGATGCCATCCTGCATAAAGCCGATTACGGTGACTATATCCAGACCTATGCTCGTCAATACCCGCATCCCATGGGCGGGTATGGGATGCGCTTTCGTGAGTGGCTCAATTCAGATGCACCCAAGCCATATCATAGTTTTGGGAACGGGTCTGCCATGCGCGTCAGTGCTGTGGGATGGGCGTTTGATACCGTGGATGATGTGCTGGGGGAAGCGGAACGTTCTGCGGCGGTGACCCATAATCACCCGGAAGGCATCAAAGGCGCGCAAGCGGTTGCTCTGGCTGTGTACTTGGCACGCAAAAGAGCAACGAAAGATGATGTTCGACGGGAAATCCAACTCCGCTTCGGGTACGATTTAAATCGGACTTTAGAAAATATCCGTCCTTCCTATAGATTCAATGAGACGTGTCAGCAGACCGTGCCAGAGGCGCTCATTGCTTTTTTGGAGTCAAATGATTTTGAAGATGCTGTCCGCAAGGCAATTTCATTGGGTGGGGATGCAGATACACTTGCCACCATTACAGGCTCGATTGCCGAGGCATACTATTGGGGCGTGCCCACTGAGATTGAACTAGAGGTTCGGCGGAGAGCGCAGCCTGAACTATTGAATGTCGTTAATTTATTTGCTTTGCATTATGCATAAATCAGTGGAATGAACATCCTTTTAATGGGCATTGTGCGCACATATTCCGCCAAAAATCGAGTTACGCAAGACTGTAAAACCCTCATAACAGCGGGAAAAGAGGGCGCAAAATATAAGAATGTGCGGAAATACCCCCAACCTTTTCTCTTACCATTGTGTATAGTATATGAGAGCGCTCAAAAAACATGGAGAATATCATGGACGAATCCCGAAACGCCGTGCAGCGCTTGAAGCACGGCGACATCGGCGGGCTGGAGATTCTGGTCACCCGCCATCAAGTGCGGGCAGTGCGGACTGCATTTCTCATCCTGCAGGATGAGACTGCCGCGCAGGATGTGGCGCAGGAGACCTTCCTGCGCATCCATCAACACATCCATCAATTCGACGATCGTCTGCCGTTCGAGCCATACCTGCTGAAAAGCGTGGTTCATGCTGCGTTGAATCATGCCCGCCACAATGCAAAATTTACATCGCTGGATGGCAACCCCGCCGAGGTTGAGTCCCTGCTCGATGGGGCAGACCAGCCCGAGGCGCAGGTCGAGGCGCGGGAACTCAGCCAGGAAATTCTCCATGCGTTATCCAACCTATCACCAAGGCAGCGAGCCGTCATCGTCCAGCGTTATTACCTGGAGATGAGCGAAAAGGAAATGTCCGAACACATGCAAGCCGCACCGGGAACGATCAAATGGCTGTTGAACACCGCGCGTGCCCGCCTGCGCGACCTGCTGCGCACGGAAAGGAGCAGCCAATGAGCAAGACCCCGCGTGAATTATTGGATGCCGCCGCCCGCGCCCATGTGCCCGATGACATCAACCTGTACCCGCGCATTGCGACGCGCCTGCAAAGGAAAACCGTCATGCAAACCTTACGCGCAAAACCTGCGCTTCTCATTCTGCTCGTTGTCCTTGCTTTTGCACTCCTCTCTGGTGTTGTGTATGCCGTTGGGCGTTCGCTTGGCTACATCCCCGGCGTGGGGCTTGTGGATCAAACCGCGCCGTTGCGTGTGTTGGCAGAGCCTGTTTCCGTCACCCGCGAAGGCATCACACTCACTGTGGAACAAGCCACTTTGGCGTTCAACAAGACTGTGATCGTGTACACGATTGAAGGTGTGACTTGGGAGATGCGTTCGCATCAGGAGGACGTGCCGGGCTGTTACGCCAATGCAGACATTCGCCTGCCAGACGGCTCTCTCCTGCGCCCTCAAACGGGCAGCGGCGGGATCAGCGCAGAAGGTCACTGGGAAACACGCATGACATATTCCCCTGTACCCCAAAATGTCAACGAAGCGACCTTTTTGTTGGAGTGCATTCAGGATACCCTGCCCGGGACAGCGCCTGAAAACTGGGAAATCCCGCTGAGATTTGTACCCGCCTCTTCTGACTTGAACATTGCTCCTGTGATCGACATCCCCAACGGGACAGATACGCCTGCTGATGGATTCCTGCTGGATCAAGTCATCGAGACGGATGATGGATATATTTTGGTGGGGCGATTCAAATCCGCATCTCTGCCCGACAACGCGCAGGCGCTGGGATATAGCGAATGGCCGATTGTGACTGATGCGAACGGCAATGAACTGCCTTACTTGACCGCCAATGATGTGGATGTGGTCAGCACAACCATGGGCGAATTTCCCTGGACGCTTGAGATCAAAGGCAAGACGCATGCCTGGCCCCTTACCATCCAACTCAATGCTTTGGCGGCGCAAAACTTTGACCTCTCCGCTGATTTCACATTCGATGCAGGGACAGGTCCGCAAGCCGGGCAGGAGTGGCTCCCCGTGCAGGACATCCAATTGGGCGATTTTGTCATACGGCTGGAACGCGTCCTTTTTACGGGCAGTGGATACGTGTTCGAAATGTCCGCGCCAGCGAATGTCAATCAGGTGGATCTGCAAATTCTTGATACATCTCCCCTCGGCGGGTCGGGTGGCGGCGACGGGCAGGGACGCCTGACCGCCAGCGTCGAGTATGATCAGCCGCCCGTCGGGATGTTGACGATCCATCTATCCAACCCGATCTATACTGTTCGAGACGTCTGGCAGATTCAATGGACACCCGATAATGCCATCCGAAGCGACTCTCTGTATGGCATTCAGCTTGTGTTGGATAAATACATCCCGATTGATGATGGGTATTATTTGATCGGTCATCTTGCATGGGATGATGAACGCATCCAAAGCGTTTCCGAAGCGGATATGATCCGCGCCTACGATGTGGATGGCAGGCAATTGGTTTTCGAGCGTGCCAGCTTCTCGGAAGCCGCTGGGTTAATGGAGGATTTGACTGATGCGAACTGGGTCTATCGGCTGTATGGGAAAGCCTTCAACGGTCCGATCACATTGCGTCTTGAAAAGGCGAACATTCTATTCTCACCCGCAGCACGATACACGCTGGATTTGAGTTCGTTTGGTTTCGAGTTCGATGATGCCCATTTGAACATGCCTTATAAAACTGGCTTGATCTCGCTTGAGGTTCCAGGGTTGAGTGCGAATGTATTCAACGTCACCTACATTAAAGAGGGAGATTTGTATGGTTTTGAAATCAAGCTGGACGCAGACCAACAGTTGCAAGGTCTGACGTTTACCATGCAAAGCGGATTGGATGCCACGGGCATGGATGCAGTCAGCAGCGCAGGCGGATCGTATCGCGATGAGGGAACGGGCATGTTGGTATCACGGGTCTTGACGGATGCGCGAATGAGTTTTCCGCTGGGGTTAATGGCGCAAGATGCAACCATTGGCGGAAACTGGTCTGTGGAGTGGAATCCGCCTGCTGCGGCAGGAGCAACCCCGGTGTATGCGGCTGAGGCGTGTATCACGCTTGAGAGGTGGAAGCAGGCAGCGGCGAGTCCGGAGGCGATCCCATCCGAGATCGGGCAAGTCGTGCTGGTTTCACGCGGCGCATTGGCGCCCGAGCCATCCTTGTTCTTAGCCAACTTAAGCGGAAGCGCGGACACACCGCTGGTCTTTGGAAACGGCTCGCTTTCCCCCGATGGCGGGCAGTTGGTGTACAGCGATGAATATGACCGCCTCTTTATTTTGAATATTTCAAATAAGGAAAAGACCGCGCTTGGGGAGGGGAAGGCGCCACTTTGGTCGCCAGACGGGAAGCACATTGCTTTTCTGCGGCAAACCAATCAGGGGTTCAATGTCTTTGTGATGGAAACAGATGGTGGGGATATTCGTGCCCTGACGGATACAAACACAAACCCGCTTCTTTCCACATGGATGCCTGATAGCCAAAGCCTTGTCATTGCCCTTGATGAAGGTGTTGGGTATCACTTTCAATTGTTGAACGTAGATGACGCGAGTCAAACCTCCCTATTGCGCACAGAACAGGCATACGACGCCAGTGTAGCGCTTTCCCCCGATGGATTGTGGATGGCATATCTGGATAAAGTCCCCGGCAGGATGGCGCCCGGCGTGTACCTTGCGCGGATCGATGGTTCGGATAAACGACTACTGATGCAGTTGGATCATTGGATGGCATTTGGTCCCGTCTTCAGCCAGGATGGGAAATGGCTGGCGGTCAATGTGATTAATACGGATCTGCCGGACGTGCCAATCACCCCGACGCTGATCGAGGCGAGTTCATGCAAGGTCATTCCCCTGTCTGGTTTAAAGGGCAGCGAGATTCAGGAATGGGGCAAGTGAGGAAATCATTGGCATCACCGGTGCAGAAAAATGCAGATTTTGAACTGCGTTGCATTCAAGCTGCTTTTTGAGTTTATCCAATCATGGATTGATTCCGTTGTTACCTTTTTGACCAGAAACGCTTAAGTTCAACTTCAATTTCATCAATATTCTGCACAACCTGATATCTCTTCCAATGCGAAGGAAATAAATTGCGATAATGGGTATTGGTAAATCGCTCATCGATCAAAACGATGATGCCCCGGTCCGTTTCCGTGCGAATGACCCGGCCGGTTGCCTGTAATACGCGATTGAACCCCGGATATTGGTAGGCATAGGCAAAGCCACTGCCTGACTTTGAATCAAAATACGCTTTGATCAGATCCCTTTCCAGTCCAAGTTGGGGAATGCCCACACCGACCACCACCACCCCGATCAATCGTTCCCCGACCAGATCGATCCCTTCCCCAAAGACGCCGCCCATCACAGCGAACCCGACCAGTGTTTCCTCGTTGGTGGATGAAAACTGAGCCAGAAATGCATCGCGCGCTTCTTCACTCATACCCCGTTCCTGGATGAGAAGTTGTCTTTCCGGTAACCTTCCCTTGAGTCGTTCCACGACCTCATTCAGGTATGCATAAGAAGGAAAGTAAACCAAATAATTTCCCAAATGGGTGCTGATGACGGTTTCGATTGTCGCGGCAATGGCATTGTAGGAATCAGCCCGCTGTGCATATTTGGTGGGTATTTTGTTATGGACCAGCAAACAGACATTTTCCTGCGGGAACGGAGATTGGAAAATGCGGCTGGGATGATCCGCATCGCCTGTCAGGAGTTTCATGAAATAATCCATTGGCAGTAACGTCGCCGAGAAAAAGACGGTTGAGTGACTGCGCTCTAATGGCATTGCCAGCATGGGTGCCGGGTCCAGACAGAACAACTTTGCTCGCAGATCGGACTGTCCCTGCCGCTCAAAGTAAGAGACATAGTACGTATCAAAATATTCAGCCGTGCGGAGGTAATTGCTGCACTGGAAATAAAATTCCAACAGATCCTGCCTGAATTCCGCAGTGTGGTTCAAGACCAGCCAGTCTTCCGCCTTGTGACTGAATTCCCGGACCGCCTTGAGCAATGGTTCGGGCAGTTCGTGCTCGACCAGCGCATTCTTCCCTTCTTCCTGGCAGATTTTACGCTTCTCCAGCAGGATCTTATTGATCTCACCCAGTTTCTTAGCCAGCGCAGGCACTTGCGTCTTCAATATGCGTTGAAGTTGCAATACGGTGGATTTATTCAATTCAGCCGAGTACATGGCTCTGGCTCGATCGGGAAGATTGTGTGCTTCATCCACCAGAAAAATATAAGGATCGACATCGAAGTCGAAAAAACGATGCAGATACACGCGCGGATCGAAGACATAGTTGTAATCACAGATGATGCAATCCACCCATAACGCCAGATCCAGGGAGAACTCGAACGGGCAGATCTCATACCTTCGGGCGATCTCCTCAACGACCGGACGTGTAAAGGCTTGATGTCGGTCGAGTTCCTCCAGCGCCCTCTTTACCTTGTCAAAATACCCGCGGGCGAAGGGACACACGTCCGGGTCGCAGTTGACCGGCGGGCAAAAGCAGATCTTTTCCTTGGCGGTCAGGGTCACGCTTCGGAGATACAGGTTCGACCGGCGCATATCATCCAGCGCCTTTTCCGCCACCAGCCGTCCCGATGTTTTGGCGGTCAGGTAGAAGATCTTGGCAGCCATTCCCTGCCCCAAAGCCTTGACAGATGGAAAAAGGGAGGCAATGGTCTTTCCAACCCCTGTGGGCGATTGGATATAGGCGCGCTCCCTTGAACGGATGGTCTTGTACACCGAAACCGCCATATCCCGCTGACCTGGGCGATACTCTTTATAGGGAAATTCGAGTTGTTCAATGGTCTGGTCGCGCCTGGCTTGCCATGCCTGCACCTTTCGGAACCAGTTCAGGTAGGTGGTAATCAAATGGGAGAAAAAGGTTTCCAGATCTTCATACTTGTAATGACGCTCGAAGGTTTTTTCTTCGTGAGTATCCAATTGAAAGTAGGTCAGGTGAATGCTGATCTCGTCCAATTGATACTGCCGGGCATACATATAAGCATAGCATTGTGCCTGTCCCCAATGCAGTGGATTGTGCTCCTCATCCACAAGGTTCAAACTCAGGGTGGTGGTTTTGATCTCCTCGATGACCACCGGTTCAGTGCCGGAATACAAACCATCGATCCGCCCGCGCACTACTAAAGGCGGGTCCATCCCTTCGACCAGGCAGCTGATCTCCACCTCGGTCTGATACCCTTCGGGGCGGGATTTCTGCACACGTTTATGTCCCTGGGTTCCGAGTTGGGCGCGGTCTCGCCTCTGAAATCCACCTGTGGATAAATCCCCCGATTGCATCACAAATTCCACCAGGCTTCTTACAGAGATGTTATGAAGCGGATGCCCAATGACGGGGGAGATGGTTTCGGTTTCCATTTTGGCCTGAAATTCTAGCATGAGTTAGTGCAGTGCAGGCGATTGCTATCTCTATCAATCTATGTACATAAATGCTCTTGTGCGAACATATTCGGTGATTTCTTCAACCCTTCTGAGGATGTAAATGACTGATAGCCTCTTAAAAAATACTCGCATAATGTATTCTGTATCGGTATACTTACCGCATGGATACCCTTTCCGGTTCGGTCGAACGGATAACATACTACAATCCAGAAAACGGATATACAGTTCTACGTCTTCGTCCAGACATCCAGCTGGCGCACCGTGTTGTAAATAAAACAAGTCTCAACTCAGAAGGCTTGGCAACGGCTGTAGGGAATCTTCCCGAACTCTCCCCGGGCGAACATGTCCGGCTGCAGGGAGCGTGGGACAATCACTCGAAACATGGACCACAGTTCAAAGTCGAATTATGTGAGCAGACACTACCTGCCACGATTGCCGGGATTGAGGGTTATTTGGGTTCCGGGATGATCAAAGGGATCGGACCTCGTTTTGCTGAACGAATTGTGGGGAAATTCAAGGAAGATACGTTCGATGTGATCGAACATAACCCAGAGCGCCTGCTGGAAATTCCCGGCATTGGCAACGATCGAATGCAAAAGATCATGAACGCCTGGCGAGACCAGAAACAAGTAAAAGAAATAATGATCTTTCTACAAGGACATGGGGTGAGCACCAATCTGGCCGTAAAGATCTACAAAACCTATGGGGATCAAGCGCTTGAAATTGTTCAGAAGAATCCCTATCAACTGGAACGCGATATCTACGGGGTAGGATTTAAGACCGCGGACCGGATCGCTCAAGCCCTTGGTTTGCCTGGCGATCATCCTTCTCGTATAGAAGCTGGGCTTGTCTTTGCGCTGAATGAAATGATCAACGAAGGTCACGTCTATGCTCCAAAAGAAGTATTAACGAAACGAGCGATTGAATTACTGGAAGTGCCGCCTGATTTGATTGCGCCGGGTCTTGAGCGGTTAGCGCAGGATGATCGAATCCGCTCGGATTTGATTCCACTTCAGCCAGAAATAAAGTCAAACGAAAACCAGGCGATCTCTGAAGGTCGGGCAGCCTATGGTACTTCAGTTGTATACCTAACACCGCTGTATCATGGTGAGAAAAATGTAGCAAGATATCTGTGTGAACTGGCAAAGAAATCAATGCAGATCGAAGAGCTGCATCACATCATGTTTCCCGATCAGACGCTTTCCAACGAACAGCAATCTGCTGTTACGATGGCTCTTACGAATCCTCTGAGTATCCTAACCGGTGGACCTGGCACAGGCAAGACAACCTGTTTGAAAGCCTTGATACAGATCCTTGTGGAACAGCGAAAAACCTTTGCCCTGGCATCCCCAACTGGACGCGCAGCAAAACGTCTTTCCGAGGCAACCGGGCAGCCCGCCAAAACAATTCACCGGCTTTTGGAGTTTTCGCCTGTGGAAGGGTTCAAACATGATGAACACAACCCGCTAAAACTCGATTTCCTGATCGTGGATGAAGCATCCATGCTAGACCTGCTTTTGATGAACCATTTGCTTCGAGCGATCCAGCCGGGGACTCATCTGCTATTGGTTGGCGATGTGGATCAATTGCCTTCGGTGGGAGCAGGGGATGTCTTGCGGGATATGATTGCCAGCGGCATAGCTGCTGTTACCAGACTACAAACCATCTTCAGACAGGCTTTGGATTCAGCGATAATTACCAATGCCCACCTGATCAACCAGGGAAAATTTCCAAAATTCACCAAAGGAGAAGGTGACTTCTTCCTTTTTCCGGCCGAGGATGCCGCCGTTGCTGCCGATTGGATCGTGAATGTGGTGGCAGAGCGAATCCCTCAAAAATTCGGATTTGAGCCCTCCACTCAAATACAGGTATTATCCCCAATCTACCGTGGTCCTGCTGGCGTGCAGGCCTTGAATGAACGCCTGCAAACAAAGCTCAACCCGCCAACTCCAAACAAGCCTGAGCGAAAACTATATGGAACGGTTTTCCGGGTTGGTGATAAAGTCATGCAGACCCAAAATAACTACGACAAGGATGTATACAACGGGGACATAGGCTTTATCTCGAATCTTGATGTGGTTGAACAAACCATAACCGTCGACTTTGATGGGCGCATCACGTCCTATGACTGGAGCGAAACAGATGAATTGACTCTGGCCTATGCGGTATCTATTCATAAATCTCAAGGCTCGGAATTCCCAGTGGTGGTTATGCCGATTGTGACCCAGCACTACACCATGCTCCAACGTAACCTGCTATATACCGCGATCACGCGCGCCAAAAAAATGTGTGTACTGGCGGGCAACGCCAGAGCGATCAGCGTGGCCATCCGAAACAACAAGGTCGAACAGCGCTTTACTGCTTTAGAATGGCGTCTGGGGGATATGATTCATTGAAAGAGGAGACCTTACGTCTTTGAAAAGGCTTCGTTTAACCGATGCTATACTTATTGACATCCTCATTTGGACGGGGAATTAACCAATATGCCAGTATCGATTGCAGACTTTCTTCAACGCCTACGAACCTTCGTCGAGAATGAAGGAGATGCCCAACGCGAAGTGTTAAACAAACAGTGGAACACTCCATTGAATGAACGCGTGGCGCGCGGATGGACAGTGGAAGGACTGCGTGTACAGCAATACAAGAACAACATAATCCGGCTCACCTGTGACACAAACGAGTCCCGCTTTCGAGAGGGAGATCTGGTACTCCTGCACCGAGGGGATCCAAGAGATGAAAATGTCCTTCACTGTGATCTACAATACGATAACGAGACCGAGCTGGAACTCAACCTGATCCGGGGGAATGAACTATTTCTGGCGCAAAACCCGGATGGCTGGCTGATCGATCAAGACTGGTTTGATTCCAGTCCATTTTTCTTGTCTGCCTTGAATGAAGCAGCAGATTCTAACCTTGGACGTTCCGTTATCCTGCCTGTCCTGCAGGGTGCCATCACCCCCAAACTGGATTTCGCAAAATATGAACGCGCCAAGTTGGACCTGCAGGGTGCGGGACTCAACGAGAGTCAGATCGAAGCGGTTGCCATGTCCTATGGCACGGATCTGCTGCATCTGATCCAGGGTCCACCAGGCACAGGTAAAACGCTCATGCTGGCACACCTTGCCCGTCTGTTGGTCAAAGATGGCAAGCGGGTCTTTGTCACTGCTCTTACTCATCGCGCGATCCACAATGCGCTCAACAAGATCGCCAAGGTGGGGGAAGATATTCCGGTCTGCAAGATCGGGGAAGACCGCCACGCCACCGACCTGGATACGTCCAATTATATTAATTTCAAATCCTCCCGCTTTGGTGAGATCAACGGCGGATATGTGATCGGCGCGACTCCCTTTGCGCGACAAACCAAACGCCTCTCCGGTGTGGAATTCGATGTTGTGCTCTTCGACGAAGCGTCTCAGATCACCCTGCCGCTTGCCATCATGGGCATGTTGGCGGGCAGCAAATACATCTTCATCGGCGACGAGAATCAACTTCCGCCGGTCACCATCTTCTCAGAAGAGGAAGCCACCCAAACCTCCATTTTCAATTATCTTTCCGGGCAGGGGAACGAGACCATGCTCAACATCACCTATCGTTTGAATGATGTGTTGACTCGATGGCCCAGCCGGAACTTCTATCGCAATGAGCTGTGTCCCAGCCAACAATCCGCGCATCGCCGCTTGGATCTCTCTCCTGAGCAAACCAAATGGGACCTGGTCCTCGACCCGGACTCGCCCATCGTCTTCCTCGATCTCTGTCATCAAAATTCCACGGTGCGCAGTCCCATGGAAGCGCACGTTGTTCTGGAACTGGTGCTTTCCCTGCTTATCCGTGAAGTGAACCCCAACGAAATCGGCGTCGTGGTTCCCTATCGCGCTCAGAGCCGCCTGATCCGCAGTTTGTTGCGCAGGACTTTGGAAGACAGCGAAGTCTTCAACAAGATCGTGGTGGATACCGTGGAACGAATGCAGGGACAGGAACGTGAGGTTATTCTGGTTTCCTTTACCACAGCCAGCCCCAAGTTCGCTGCCCAGGTGGCAGATTTCCTGTTCAGTCCCAATCGTTTGAACGTAGCGGTGACCCGCCCGCGTTCCAAGCTGATTCTGGTGGGTAGCCATGAGATGCTCAACGCAGACCAGTTTGATCCATCCAAAAAAGAAGCGCTCGATCTTCTGCGCGACCTGATCGATACCAGCGTCCACCTCATGGTGCCAGGCGGCAATCTTTCATAATTCATCATGGCTCACATCCTTCCCGATACACCACCGCAACTCATCCCGAAAGAAGTTCTCCGTGTTTTTCGGTCCTTGAAAGCGTTGCCGGATACCTTCTTCATCTGGCATCATCTGGCGCCCTGGCAAGTGGACATGCCTGATTTCCTAATGCTCACGGAAACAGGTAAAGCCTTGTTGGTGAAAGTCAGTTTGGCGACGGAAGAGAAAACCCAGACTGCGGCACAAATGCTGCTGTTGGGAGATGAAAAAGAACCTCTGGGGATCAAGGAAAACACTCTCCTACAAAATTTCCTGTATGGATTGAAAATGCCCAACGACCAGCGGATTGAAACGCTGGTGATATTTCCGAACATTCAAGACAAACAGGTTCAAGCCAGTCGTTTAAAACGGGCAGAGGGAGAAGCGCAATGGGTGGGCAAAGAACTCTTGCAACCCGAAGTGAAGTGGGAATCTTATTTTCCTGATACGCCGATGGATCCTATCTGGTTGGAAAAGTTGCGCCAGCGCTTCACCCCGGAAGTGGTGGTGCCTGTGGACATGACTGTTCGCCCTGCCGTAGAACGCAGAAGGGAAGCTGGCTTGACCGATTATTTACTGGATTATGACCAGGAACGCGCGGTGAAGTACGAACTTGAATTGCCGCTCGATGACCAATCCCTTTCCTCAGACATGCGCTTGAACATCATCAATGGCGTGGCGGGCAGCGGCAAGACTCTGATCCTTTTATATCGTTTGCGCCTGCTTTATCACCTGTACCCTGATAAACGCTTTCTGGTGTTGACCCATAATCGCCCGATCAGCCATGCTTTGCAGGGGAATTTTGCTCGTCTGAATGGACGGGAAGAAAATAACATCGAATGGCGAACGTTCAATGGCTGGTGCTATCACCATTGGCTGAAAACTTCTAAGTGGATCGAACCGCTTTCCCTGGCTGCACGTGAAAACATTATTGGAGAAATTTGGCGAAAACACCTGCAAGATACCAAGATTTCGCGCAAGATGTTCCAGAGCGAGTTGGATTGGTTCAAGGATCAACTTCCCATGACCCGCACAGACTATCTCACGGTGGACCGGCGCGGACGTGGGTTTGGGTTGAGCGAGGAAATGCGTCAGCGGATGTACGATGCAATGGTGGCGTACCAGAACCAGATTAAGAGTCGAGGCGCGGTGGATTGGGGTGATATTCCCCGCTTGTTATGGAAATCCACAGAAGATGGAGCTCATCAATTCCCGCAGTATGACTTTATCCTGATCGATGAAGCGCAATTCTTTGCTCCGATCTGGATGCGTTTGATCCAAAGGGCGTTGAGTCCACGAAGTGGGCATTTATTTCTGGTAGCGGACCCAACACAGGGTTTTCTGGGACGAGGTGCATCCTGGAGATCGTTGGGGCTGGATGCGCGTGGGCACACTCATCACCTGCGCAGGAGCTACCGGACAACCCGAGAGATCATGCAGTTTGCCACCTTGCTGTATCGCTTGCGTTTGGAAGATGAAAAAGATGAGGATATTCTCGCGCCGGACATATTGAATATGCCGAATGGTGCCTTCCCTGAGTTGATCCCGCTTACCAGTCCACAAGATGAAGTGGCGCGAGTGGCCAACGAAGTTCAGGATCTGGTCAAGAAGGGGCTTCCTAAAAGGCAGATTCTGCTACTACATACGGATGGGAACGGCGTGCAGCATTTGGTGCAGGCGATTGAAGACCGTTTGGGAAAAGGCTCGGCAATAGACCCGAAGGATACTTTCCCAGGTGAATATGTGCGTGTAACCACATTTAATGCTGGTGCGGGTTTGGAGAGTCAGATTGTGTTTCTCGTGGGTTTAAAATCTTTATTTGAAGAAGAGCAATCTTTACGTCTATCGGATGATGAACGCGAGGAATTGATCCGTGACAATACCCGTAAGTTATACATGGCTGCCACGAGGGCAGGACAAAGGCTGGTGTTAACTTATTCAGGAGAGTTGCCAGAGGTATTGAAGCAGCTTTTTACAAAATAGAAGTCGTTTCGGAATTTTGAGATTGCATGATATTCGAGTGTCGTGGGCGCGGCGGGCATGTGGTTTGCAGCGATAGTGAATCTGCTGGAAAAAGATGGATCCATGCTTGGAAATGTTTATTCGGTTGATAAAGTGAATTATCAATTTGACAAATTTCCTCCCCCTTCCATTTTTATACAATAGCATTTATCTGAAGCAAATCACAAAATTGAAAGTATTCAATCTGTTATCATCGAAAAATCCTGTCGTATAATATGCGAACAGTGGGGAGTACCCCGCAAAAAATTTAGTGAAGTGAAATGGGGTTGATGCCCTATCCAACATCATGCAGACCTTTTCATCGCACCAAATTCGTTATTTTGCCCATGAATTGACCCGCCGTCACTCTTCGGACAGTGTGGAGAAACTTGCATCTGTGTTGGCAGACGCACAGGTGGATTTGAACCCTCACCAGGTGGAGGCGGCGCTGTTTGCATTTCGTAGCCCGTTCTCAAAAGGTGCTATTCTTGCAGATGAGGTTGGACTGGGAAAGACGATTGAAGCAGGGTTGCTGATCTCGCAGAAATGGGCGGAGCGAAAACGAAGGATATTGGTGATCGTGCCTGCCAACTTGCGCAAGCAGTGGAGCCAAGAACTTGCTGATAAATTCCACCTGCCTTCCATCATTCTGGAAAACAAAAGCTTCAATGAGGTTATCAAAAGCGGCAATTTCAATCCATTCCTGCAAAATGAGATCGTCCTGTGTTCGTATCAATTTGCGCGGACCAAGGAGCCCTATGTCCGTCAGGTGCGTTGGGACCTGGTAGTGATCGACGAGGCTCATCGGTTGCGGAATGTGTATAAAAGTTCGAACAAGATTGCCAATTCGATCAAGCAGGCCGTTGAACCTTATCCGAAGGTGCTGTTGACTGCCACACCTTTGCAGAATTCCCTGCTTGAACTGTATGGACTTGTAAGCATCATTGATGAGTATGCCTTTGGCGACTTTGCCAGTTTCAAGGCGCAATACGCTAGGCTAGGAAATGGCACAAATTTTGCCGATCTGCGTGAACGCCTCAAGCCGATATGCAAGCGGACATTGCGCAAGCAGGTGTTGGAATATGTGAAGTACACCAATCGCCATGCGTTGGTGCAGGAATTCGTCCCTTCTGAAGATGAGCAGAAATTGTACGATCTTGTCTCGGGATATTTACAGAAGGATAAGTTGTATGCGTTACCCGCCAGCCAACGCGCGCTGGTGACCTTGATCCTGCGCAAATTACTGGCTTCTTCAACGTACGCCATTTCGGGGACGTTGGATAGCCTTGCAAAACGACTGGAGGAAGCCATTCGTGACGCCGAAGCGGTTGATAGCACCCCGGTTGATTTTTCTGACAATCTGGAAACATACGATGAACTGGCAGACGAATGGGATGGCGACGAAAATGGCAACGGCGGCGCAAAGGAGAAGAAGCGCTATACCCAGGCTGATTTGGTTGAACTGAAGCGCGAAACAGAAGAGTTACGCAATTTCAAGCAACTGGCAGATTCCATCATTAAAAATTCAAAGGGCGAAGTCCTGCTGACAGCTTTACGAGAAGGGTTTAGCGAATCAGGCAAACTGCAACAGCAGCAAGGGGCTGCCACGTTGCAGCAGAAAGCAGTGATTTTTACTGAGTCGCGCCGAACGCAGGAATATTTGTTCAACATACTCGAAGCGACAGAGTTTGCGGGCAAGGTGTTGATCTTCAACGGCACAAACTCGGATGCGAAATCAAAGGAAATCTACCGTGCCTGGGTTGAGAAACATAAAGGTACAGACCGGATAAGCGGCTCGCCCACTGCGGACATGCGCGCGGCACTGGTGGATTACTTCCGTGAAGAGGCTTCGATTTTGATCGCAACGGAAGCAGCGGCGGAGGGGATCAATCTCCAGTTTTGTAATCTGGTGGTGAATTATGACCTGCCGTGGAATCCGCAAAGGATCGAGCAGCGCATTGGACGCTGTCATCGCTATGGGCAGAAGTTCGATGTGGTGGTGGTGAACTTCTTGAACAAGAGCAATGCCGCAGACTTGCGCGTGTATGAGTTGCTCGATCAGAAGTTCAGACTGTTCGACGGCGTGTTCGGATCCAGTGACGAGATTTTGGGTGCAGTGGAATCAGGCGTAGACTTTGAGAAGCGCATTGCGGAGATTTACCAGAAATGCCGCAGTGAAGAACAAATTCAATTTGAGTTTGACCAGCTCCAAAAGGAGTTGGAGGCGGAGATCGCCGAAGGGCAGAAAGATGCCCGCGAGAAGCTGCTCAACAACTTCGATCAGGAAGTGGTGGAGAAAGTCCGCATTCAGAGTAATAATTTTCTCGACCGCTTTAATTATCACTTGTGGCTGGTGACACGTGCCATGTTGCATGACTATGCCCGATTTGATGAAGGCGAATACACGTTCACATTGAAAATAAATCCGTTTGCAGGAGAAGTGATCCATGCGGGACCGTACCGAATGGGCAAGGCGGATAACGATGTCAACCTGTACCGGGCGGGACATCCCCTTGCCCAGCGAATTTTGGAGCAGGCAAAGTCGCTGCCTACCCCCACGTGTGAGGTGACGATTCAATATTCGGGCGGGACAAAAAAGATTGCGATCCTTGAGCCATTGATCGGTAAGTCTGGCTGGCTGCTGTGTGGAAAGTTCTCAGTCCACGCGTTGGAAGAGGAAGACCACCTGATCTTGAGCGGTGTGACCGATGACGGCGAAACGCTGGACCCCGCGCAGATGGAGCGATTCTTTGACCTGCCTGCCACGCAGGGAGGTGAACTTGCCGTGACTGCGGACGTGGAGACTCGCCTGAACGATCTACAGACCGTGCAGCAAAAAGTGATCCTTGAGGCATTGACCAAACGTAACGCGGATTGGTTCGATATTGAGATGGATAAGTTGGAGCATTGGGCAGACGACCGCCGCGCCTCCCTCAAAGCTGAACTGGACGAGTTGGATGAGGCTATCAAAGAAACACGCAAAGCTGCACGCCTTGCACCCAACTTGCCTGAGAAGTTGGACAGGCAGCAAGCATTGCGTAAACTGGAAGCGAAGCGCGATGAAGCCTGGCGAAATTACGATGCTGCCAGCCGTGAAGTGGACAAGAAAAAAGATAAGATACTGGATGAAATCAGTCAGCGTCTAGAACAAGATACGCGGAACGAAGTTCTCTTTACTTTTCGTTGGAAAATTATTTAGTGGAGGCTTAATAACAATGAAGGCAACTGAAGCAAAACTCCTTGAATTTTTGAAAAAGTCCCCGCAATTTTTGATTCCTATTTATCAAAGGACATATAGTTGGGGAGAACGTGAATGTAATCAGTTATGGGAAGATATCCTCCGCACCGGGCGAAATGATGAGGTTTCGGCACATTTTGTTGGTTCGATTGTTTATGTCGAAAAAGGGCTTTACCATGTCAGCAATCAATCTCCTTTGTTGGTAATTGACGGACAACAGAGATTAACCACTGTTACTTTGCTTATGGAGGCACTTGCGCGCAGATTGGGCGAAGAGGAACCACTTGATGGGTTTTCTGCAAAAAAACTCCGGAATTATTATCTACTAAATCCTCTTGAAGATGGTGATAGAAGATATAAACTCGTTTTGTCACAGACAGACAAAGACTCACTTATTTCGATTGTTGACCAAAAACCTACCCCAAAAGAGTTTTCAATCCGGGTTGAAGAAAACTTTGGTTTCTTTAGGGACAAATTGGCATCAAGCGCTAGCGATATCCTCTCTGTATGCAAAGGGTTGGCGAAACTAATTATTGTGGATATTTCGTTAAATCGTGACCAAGATAACCCACAATTAATATTTGAAAGTTTAAATTCAACAGGTCGCGAATTAAGTCAGGCGGACCTGATTCGTAATTTCATTTTGATGGGTCTGGAACCGGAACTTCAGACAAAACTGTATGAACAATATTGGCGTCCCATGGAAGTTGATTTTGGGCAAGAAGCTTATCCAACTCATTTCGACGGTTTTATGCGTCACTATCTGACCGTTAAGACAGGCGAAATTCCAAATGTCAATCAGGTTTACGAAGCATTCAAACTTTTTGCACGTTCGTCCATAGTGCCAGGCATAGAAGAACTCGTGTCTGATATTCGCACATTCGCAAAATATTATTGCTCAATGGCGTTGGGAGCAGAAACAAACACTGAACTAAAGAGTGTCTTTCAGGATTTGCGCGAACTAAAAGTTGATGTAGCATACCCATTCCTCTTGGAACTCTATAACGACTACGCTCATGGGATTCTTTCCAGTAAAGATTTCCTGGAAGCAGTACGCCTGGTGGAAAGTTATGTATTCCGCAGGTCAGTTTGTGCAATGCCAACGAATTCAATGAATAAAACATTTGCTCAATTCACAAAAGCGCTGAAAAAGGAGAGTTACTTAGAAAGCATCAAGGCGCATTTTGCGGCACTTCCTTCTTATCGTCGCTTTCCTGATGATAGCGAGTTTAAACGCGAAATCCAGACAAAGGATTTATACAATTTTCGTAACAGAAGCTACTGGTTGAGAAAGATAGAAAACTTTGGGCGAAAAGAGCGCGTATCTGTCGACGAGTACACTATTGAACATATTCTGCCTCAAAATGAGAACTTATCTCAAAAGTGGCAAGCAGAACTTGGAGAAGATTGGAAAAGAATCCAAAAAACTTATCTTCACACACTTGGTAATCTAACCCTCACTGGCTACAACTCAGAATATAGTGACAATGCTTTCCTTGAAAAACGCGACATGAAAGGCGGATTCAAAGAAAGTCCCTTGCGGGTGAACCAAGGCTTGGGTATTTTAGAAAAGTGGGATGAAAACACAATTATAGAACGTGCAATACGTTTAGCAGAGCAAGCTCTGCAGGTTTGGGGCGGTCCAAAGTTGCCTGAAGAAGTGTTGGAAAAATATAGAGAAAAAGCAAGCACGGGCAATTATGGAATCAAGGATCATCCTTACTTACAGTCGGGATTGCCAAGAGAACTATTTGAAGCTTTCCGCAAAGAGGTATTAGCGCTTGACCCAGTAGTGACTGAGGAATTTCTCAAGTTGTATGTAGCATATAAAGCTGAAACCAATTTTGTGGATGTAGTTCCACAGGCAAAACGACTACGGCTTTCTCTCAACATGCCTTTCCCTGAGATCAATGACCCGAGGGGATTGTGTAAGGATATTTCGGGAGTGGGACGTTGGGGAAATGGCGATGTTGAATTTGGTTTATCGTCACTCGACGAATTACCTTATGTGATGGGATTAGTACGACAATCCTTTGAGCACCAGATGGGCAATAATGGCGATGGCGATTAAGGAGCTAGGCTTATGATCACAGACCGACAAATTGACCAGGCTTTTTCCGATCTCCGGTCCGTATGTGGCGGCGTACGCGAAGATTACTTCGGGTTGATCTACCTTGAAAAAGAACACGGGGTTCCCCGCGAAAAGGCTTTAAATCAAATCGCCTTTGGCGGAAATGATTACGGATTGGATGGTTTTCACTTTGATGAACAACGCCGTAATTTATATTTATTTCAATTCAAATACTCATCCTCCCACACCCTTTTCAAAGATACCTTGCTGCGTTTGATAGACTCGGGGATGCAGCGAATTTTTGTTGAGCCCAATCGAGACGACCATAAAAATCAAGTGCTGGTGCAATTACGCAGCTGCTTATTGGAAAATCGTTCGGTGATTGACCAAATCTGTTTCAGATTTGTATTTACAGGAGATGCTGGGGAAGCAGAACGCAGCACTGTTTTGGACAAATTGCGTGAAGACCTAGAAAACAAGAAGTATTTGGTAGACCAATTTTTTGGCGAACGAAAAGTTGGGTTCGTAGTGGAATACCGCTCCTCGAGCGGACGGGTCGGAAGCGTCAGTTCTCCAAGTGCGCGGACATCTTTTGCCATTCCCCTGACTGAACTTGTTCAAACCGAGAGTGCGGGCGGACATAAAATGCACATTGGTTTCATTCGATTAATGGACTTGAACCGTATTCATAAAAACCTTGGACCCCGCTTTTTCGACAACAACATTCGTTATGGACTTGGCGAGAGCGAAGCCGTCAACCGCGCCATTTCCAATGCGCTGAAACAGATCATTCTGGATCAGACTGAAGACCCCAGCGTATTTTCCTTCAATCACAATGGCGTGACCCTTTTTGCCGAGCGCGTAACAAAACAGGACGATGGGTATCAGTTGACCGCGCCTCGCCTTTTGAACGGAGCCCAGACCGTCACTACACTGGCAGGTTTTTTAGAAAAGAATAAAGACAACCCGAAATTTAACGAAGGCAAAAAAGCCTACGAAGAGATTCGAGTGCTGTGCAAGATCATCACGGATGGCGACCAGAAATTCGTCACCCGTGTAACTATTAACAATAACCGTCAAAATCCGGTGGAACCCTGGAATTTGCACGCCAACGACTTGATCCAGCTGGAGTTGCAAGATAAGTTGAAAGATGATGTTGGCGTGTATTACGAAAGGCAGGAGAACGCCTTCAATCAATTGAGCGTTGAAGAATTGGAAGATTACGGTATCAAAGAAGAGTCGAAAGCGATTCAGATGCTTAGACTCACCCAGACGTTCATCCTCACGGATGGGCAGATCAGCCGTATCTCTGAAATGCGACGCATCTTTGAAGATGAAAAAATCTACGAACAGGTTTTCCGCCAAAGCCGCTTGCGGGCGGACTCACGTCACATTCTGCTATGCTACAAAGTTCAATTCAGACTGCGCAAACTGGCAGATGAGATCGCTCAAAAGGGACAAAACAAATACTGGTTCGTTTCCCGTGCCAGATATTTGCTGTGGGCATTGCTCTGCCAGGGACTTTTGAACCATAACAATTTGGATGACCTCGCAGAAGAGTATGGAAATTCCATGTCTTTGCCGTTTGGGTACACCGATATTCTGACGCAGCTCGCCACAACGCGAGTTCGCCTGATTCTGGCAGAACTGATGCAGGATAAGGAATACGAAGACAAAGTAAAAAATGACAACCTCAGTTTCCTGCGCACCGACAAAGCCTTCGATAAATGCATGGACATCGCCTATCGAAAATGGGGCTGGGTGCATAAGAAACTTCAATAAACCTTTATACTTGCTTCATCGCTTCTTTATATAAGGAAAACCAATGACCCTCCCCGAAAAACTCGACCTGACCTCCCACAACTTGCCCGCGGACAAGACCGCCGAGCTGCTGCGCCTGTTCCCTGAAATCCGCACCGAAGGGGACAAAATCGACTTTGACAAGCTCAAACTCGTGCTCGGACAGACCGTGGACGCCGGACGTGAGCGCTACGGCATGACCTGGCCCGGCAAAGCGGATTGTTTCAAGACCATTCAAGCCCCCAGCACAGGGACGTTACTGCCCGCGCCCGATGAAAGCGTGGACTTCGACACCACCGAAAACCTCATCATAGAAGGCGATAACCTGAATGTGCTGAAACTTTTGCAAAAGGCGTATTTGAGCAAGGTCAAAATGATTTACATTGACCCACCCTACAACACGGGCAATGACTTTATTTACCCCGACAATTACGCCGAAAGCCTGCAAACCTACTTGGAATACACCGGACAAGTGGACGCCGAAGGTAGGAAGTTTGGCACGAACACCGATACCGACGGACGTTTTCACTCGCGCTGGTTGAATATGATGTACCCGCGTTTGTATTTGGCTAGGAATTTATTGCGAGATGATGGGGTCGTATTTATCAGTATTGATGATAACGAGGTGGACAACTTAAGGAAACTATGCAACGAAATATTTGGTGAAGAATGTTGGCTAGCCACTATAGTATGGCAAAATTCATCACGCAATAGCGATCAAATTGCCATTGAGCATGAATACCTTCATGTATATGCAAAAACTCCATCTGCAAATGGAACTAGTTGGAATAGAACAAGGGATATTGCGCTTAATCTCGAAAAGAAAATTCAAGAGTACAAACATCAAGGTATGGCTAAAGAAGACGCTGAAAAAGAACTAAGCGCTGAGATTGACCTACTTCTAGAAGAAGATGAGCATCGAGGAGACAAGACTAATGCTTGGTTAACAAACTATAAAAACATTGATGACGATTGGAATATTTATTATCCTGTCGATTTATCAGGAGAAGGCAATGGTCCTCCAAGAAGGTTTGGAGACAAGGAAGTACCAGCCCCTCCAGGCAGGCATTGGATGAGTCAAGAATATATTGATGAGTTATTAACTCAAAACAGGATTGCTTGGAGAGGTGACCGCGCTTACAGAAAACTGTACATTCAAGAGTCATTAGAAAATCTAAAAAGCGTGATCCGCATTCCAACAAGAAATGGTAGCGAGACTTTAAAGCAAATTTTAGGAAAAGATGTTTTTGATAAGCCTAAACCTCACAATCTTCTTAAGCAGTTAGCATATTACGTCACTGAAAAAGATGATTTAATTTTGGATTTTTTCGCAGGCTCGGGAAGTATGGCACATGCGGTGTTAGAGCTTAATGAAGAAGATGAAGGTAATCGAAGATACATACTAGTACAACTCCCTGAACATATTAACGAAAACGACAAAAATCAAAAGACTTCATTTGATTTCTGTGCTGTGAACAACCTCAAACCTCATATCGCTGAAATTACAAAAGAAAGAGTACGTCGAGTAATAAAAAAGGTGAATGAAAAAAGAGGAGGGCAAATATCTTTGCTTAACAAAAAAGATCGCGGCTTCCGCGTCTTCAAACTGGGCGAGTCCAATTTCAAGGGGTGGGAAGCAGCCGTCCCGAAGGATGAAGCGTCGCTTGCAAAGCAGTTGGAACTGCACATAGACCACATCCGCGAAGGGCGCACGAGTGAAGATATCCTCTACGAGATCCTGCTCAAGAGCGGCTTCCCACTCACCACGCCCGTAGAGAAGATCGAAGTGGAAGGCAAGTCCGCTTACAGTGTGGCAGGCGGCGGCATGTTGATTTGTCTCGAAAAAGACCTGGCACTCGAAACCGTCCGCGCCATGGCAGAGTTGAAACCCCAGCGTGTCATCTGTCTCGACATGGGCTTCGCAGGCAACGATCAGCTCAAAGCCAATGCCGTGCAGATCTTCAAGACCAAGGATATCGTTTTCAAGACCGTCTAACCTGACACTTGGAACCTGAAACCTGACACATGAACTCCATCCCCTCCACCCTCGCCCCCTTCCTGCAGGAATACGACCTCGCACGGCTCGACCCGCAAACCGCTGCGCCGCTCATCATCGAACGCGCCCTGCAATATGGCAACCGCGCCGAACTGCACTGGCTCTTCGTCCAATACCCGCGCCAGCAGATCAAAGAATGGGTCGTGCGCTTTGGCGGCGAACGCCTCCCGCATCCGCATCTCGATTTTTGGAGGATCGTACTGGAGATTCAAACATGAACGACCTGTATTGGAACACCATCACACCAGAGATGCGCGAAATTCTAAGCGGATTTCAAAAAACCGACCTCGGCAAAGCGTTCTACCTCGCAGGCGGCACCGCCCTCTCGCTTCAACTTGGGCATCGCCTCTCAGTAGACCTGGACTTCTTCTCCCCCACAGAAGACATCCCCACCCTGCGCCCCGCCCTGGAAAAAACCCTCACCTCGTTCTCTCCCATTTTGGCTGATTCAGCCTGGGGGAATTTGGTCTACCTCGTGCAGAACGTCCGCGTGGGCTTCTACGGCTACGGCTACGAACTCGTCGCCCCGCTGATCGAAACCTCAGATGCCCGCCTCGCCTCCATCGAAGACATCGCCCTCATGAAGTTAGACGCCCTGCTCGCGCGCGCCTCCCGCAAAGATTTCTACGACCTGTACTTCATTTGCCAGAAAATTCCCCTCAGAACCATTCTCGATCTCGCCCCGCAAAAATACCCCTCCACGCGAGATTTCGAAACCCAAACCGTTAAACGCCTCGTCTACTTCCAAAACGCCGAAGCCGATCTCGACCCGCACATGCTCACCCCCGTTCGTTGGGAACAAGTCAAAGAATTTTTTATCCAACAATCCAAAGTCATCGCCAAAGACTGGCTTACCTGAAACCTGATACCTGACACCCTCTTATGAAACTACACTTCGACCCTAACCAGCAGTTCCAACTCGACGCCGTTGCCGCCGTCACCGACCTCTTCGAAGGTCAGCCGCAGTCCGCGCCGAGCCTCACCCCCATCCACACCGGCGACCTTGGCGTCATGTTCGCAGGGCAGGCACAAACTGAATTAGGCGTGGGCAACCACCTCGTTCTAGATGAAGTGCGGCTTTTAGCGAACACCCGCACCGTCCAGCACCGCAACGACATCGAAGTTCAGAATCCCGCCACCGCATTGGAAGCATGGGATCACTTCGACACACAAGCCAACGCCGCCCGCCCCATCCCGCACTTCTCGGTCGAAATGGAAACCGGCACCGGTAAGACCTACGTCTACCTGCGCACCATCTTCGAACTCTCGCAAAAATACGGCTTCCAGAAGTTCATCATCGTCGTCCCCAGTGTCGCCATCCGCGAAGGCGTGCTCAAAAATCTGGAGATCACCGAAGACCACTTCCAAACCCTCTACAACATCACGCCCGAATACTTTGTCTACGACGCAAAGAAGATCAACCGCCTGCGTCAATTTGCCACCAGCAACACCCTGCAAATTCTCGTCATCAACATCGACGCCTTCCGCAAGAACTTCACCGGTACCGATGAAGAAAAGAAGAGCAACGTCATCTACAAGGAAAGCGACAAACTCTCCGGTCGCCAGCCCATCGAGTTTGTGCAGGCGGCGCGTCCCATCGTCATCATCGACGAACCGCAAAGTGTCGATAACACCGACAAAGCGCAGGATGCCATCAAAGCCCTCAACCCGCTTTGTACCCTGCGCTACTCCGCGACTCACACCAATCCCTACAACCTGATCTACCAACTCGACCCGGTTCGCGCCTTCGACTTGAAACTGGTCAAACAAATTGTGGTCGCCTCCGCTGTAGCCGATGGCGGTGCCAACGACGCCTTCGTGCGCGTGGAAAAAGTGGATTACAAGAACGGCATCAAAGCCAAAATCCGCATCCAGGAGCAAACCGAGAATGGTCCGCGTGAAAAACTGGTCACCGTCAAACAAGGCGCTGATCTATATCAACTCTCCAACGAACGCGCCATCTACAAAAACGGCTTCGAGATCGCCGAGATTCAAGCCGAGCCAGAGAATGAATACATCCGCTTCTCCAACGGCAAGGTCATGCGCCTGGGCGAAGAAAGCGGCGGCATGAAAGACGAGATCTGGCGCGCCCAGATCCATCACACCATCAAACGTCACCTCGAAAAAGAATTGCAAGTCCGTCAGCGCGGCATCAAAGTCCTCAGCCTGTTCTTCATTGACCGCGTTGCCCATTACCGCGATTATGACGAAGCGGGCAAGCCCATCTCCGGCAAGTTCGCCAAAGTCTTCGAAGAGTCACTCGCGGCGCTTGCCAAAGAAGAACGCTTCAAACCGCTCGAATGGTTGTCCCTGCCCATCGAAAAACTCCACAACGGCTACTTCGCCCAGGATAAAAAGGGCATTCTCAAAGACACCCGCGGCGACACCCAGGCAGATGATGAAGTCTATAACCTCATCATGAAAGACAAGGAAAAGCTGCTCTCCACCGAAGAACCCCTACGCTTCATCTTCAGTCACTCCGCCCTGCGCGAAGGCTGGGATAACCCCAACGTCTTCCAGATCTGCAACCTGCGCGAAATGTCCACCGAACGCGAGCGCCGCCAGACCCTCGGGCGCGGCTTGCGCCTGCCCGTTGACCAGAACGGCGAACGTGTCCGCGACGATTCCATCAACAAGCTCTACGTCTTCGCCAACGAAACCTACGAAGACTTTGCCCGCGGTCTGCAAAGCGAATACGAAAAAGAAGGCATCTTCTTTGGCAAGGTTCCGCTGGTTGCTCTCTCCAAACTCACCCAAATTGTCGGGGAGGAAGAAAAACAGATCGGGCGCGAAGCCGCCGAACAGATTCGCTCCGCCCTCATCGAACAAAAGATGCTGGATGAAAACAACCGCATCCTGCCAGACTTTGAGCCTGCCCGCCCCGGCTTCAAGTTAAATCTCCCCGAAAGCTTGTCCGCTCTCGCGCCAGCCGTCACCGACCTGCTCTCCTCCTACATCCTCGAACGTCACATCCGCCGCGAAAAGAACGAAGGCGCAAACAAATTCAAAAAAGCCGTCGAAGCCAGCCCCGAATTCCTCGAACTGTGGAACCGCATCAAACCCAAAACCACCTACCGCGTCGAATTCAAAACCGACGACCTGGTGGCAAGCGCCGTCCGCACCATCAAAGCCATGCCTGAGATCAAAGCGCCCACCATCAGCGTCCGCGCTGGGCAGGTGCAGGTCAAAAAAGGCGGCATAGATGCCACACCGCAAAGCGTCTCACAAGATACGGTTGAGTACGGCTCCCGTCCCATGCCCGATATCCTCGCCTATTTGCAGGAACAAACCGAACTCACCCGCGCCACCCTCGTGCGCATCCTCAAAGAGTCAGACCGCCTCACCGAATTCTTCCTTGATCCGCAAAAGTTCATGGACATGGTCGCGCACATCATCAAACATGAACTCCGCCGCCTGCTCGTGGATGGCATCAAATACGAAAAACTGGTCATCGATGGAAAAGCAGATGAATGGGAAATGGCACTCTTCAAAAGCGAAGAAGTCATCAACTACCTCAGCGCCCTGCAAGTGCAAAAATCCACGCATGAATACGTGGTCTACAGTTCTATCGTTGAATACGAATTTGCTAAACAGCTCGATCAACGTACCGACATCAAACTCTTCCTAAAACTGCCCGATAAATTCTTCATCGAAACCCCCGTCGGAAAATACATTCCAGACTGGGCAATCGTCAAACACGACAGTGATACTATCTACATGGTCCGCGAAACCAAAGGCGTCAAAAAATCAGAATTCCTCAAACTCCGCAACTCCGAATCCGACAAGATCCGCTGCGGCATCGCGCATTTTGAAGCCATTGGTGTAGATTTTGATATGGTCACCGATGCAGATGAAGTTGGTTGATAATGACAAATGAAGTCCTTACTCTCGGACCATTGACCATTCAAAAAGGTCCCGAAGAAAACTTTGAAAGCTATACATCTTCCAGAGCGAAGTCAGTTGGTAAATTGACCCAGTTTCATGTAGGTGGCGAGGGAGTAAGTCTTCTGATCGGTTACTCAAAATTCATCAATGGTGAACGAGATATTCGAACAACAAACATCTATAAAGAATTTGAAACCTTTGAACGCTTGAAACACGGACTGAGATTGAGCCTCCTCCCTACATCAGATGATGCCCGCATGTTGTACGCTGAGCTGCGGCAAGCGTTCCCCAAAGACAACTTCTCCAAACATCAAACCCTGCTGAGAAGAGACTCTTTCATTCTGGATGATATATTGCCAATGGCGCAAGTAAACGGCTCGCAAAATGAAACATTGCTGAAAATGGGAATTCAAGTTGCACTACAAGGATTGCCCGAACAATTTGAGAATATAGGCATAGCTGCTCGTCCGCAATGGAGGGCTTTGCCTCCCTCCCGGAAAAAGCAAAAGTAAAATATCATGCCTACGATCCAAAAACTTATGAAGTTTTATGTTTACCAGGGAAATCATTAGAACTTCAAAAAGATAAAAGATTAATGGACCTAAACTTATATAAATTTATGGTAACTTTTACGGATGGAGATTAAGAATTTATCCGAAATCAAACACGAAATCATCAAGAAACTCTGCAAAATGAAGCGAGGAATTCCAAGCCCAAGAAAGAACGGGTCAAGGTCACTGTGGAAGGACTTGCGCAATCTACCAAGAACCTCAACGATATCGGCAAGCCCGTGTTGGAACTTGCAACGACGGTGATCAAATTGGTCAATACGTTGCTTGGGTAAAGTATTTTAATCAAGCAGTAAAGAAAGCTATAGTACGAAATTCAGATACTACAAGGAGGTTTACATTGAAAACCACATTCTCATCAGATGACGAAAACCTGAAATCTCAAGTTTCGAAAGAACTTGAAGAAGCAAAAACCTTGGCAAAATCGTTTGAGTTTGAAAAAGTAAAGAATGGTGAATGGTTCATCGCTCTGCTCAAACAGGTAACTAAAGCATACGATCGTAATGCCAGAGCTGACTACTTTCAGAAAAAATACCCTGGTCTATCCGCTGACGAAATTGCAGATATCCTAACCTCTGTAACAGTCAGATATGCCACCATTGCCGGGGCAGTTGCCGGAGTTGCCGCGTCAGCCAGTGAAATAGCTACCCTGGGTTCAGCAGGTATGACAGCCACCTTGTTTATCGGAGCAATCGGCACAGAAATGATTTACCTCTCCAATATTCAAATGCGGCTCATGCTGGATATGTCGGTGATATATGACTTGCATTTGGATCCAGAGGACCCCGAAGATATACTCATGGTATTCGGATATGCGCTTGGCGTAGCCCCTACTGAAATTCTCGGTAAAGGTCTGCAAACAGCTGTACGCGCCGGAACAGAAAGTGGGATAAAAAAAGTTGTAACCAAAGGAACCAGAGAAGCATTAGTAAAATTTGCGCAAAGATTGGGTTTCAAAATTGGGCAGAAAACGATCATCAAATATGCTGTTCCTGTGGCATCTGCTGCGGTAGGCAGTGGCTACAACTATATAACGACCAAGTCTGTTGGGCAAATCGCTAAACTCCATTTCAAGAATCGCGGCAAGGTTACCGATGAACTGAAGGTGGTAATCTCAAAGCAAAACACCTATGATTTAGCTATACCCGCTGCAGCCATGTTCATGGCACAAGTTGATGGCAATGTGTCGCCCAAAGAGAAGGAGCTATATCGGGCTATGCTTTCGCGCATGTCATTTGAAGAACATATCCCCGCTGAATTTCAGAAATTGATTAGTGATGAGCAGAATATTCTTGATGCGATCTCGCAAATTGAAGATGTTGAATTACGAAAAGTCTTGATCGAATTGCTAACGCTGATGGCAGCCTACGACGGCGTATTAGTTAATGAAGAAAGGGAATTTTTAATAAACACCGCCGAAAGGCTTGAGGTCTCACTGGACATCGAGCAAGTCGAAAAACGGACAAAAGAATACCAGGTCATCGTTGAGAAAAACGTTATCGAAAGAACGGCAGGGGCTATGGGCAGTGCCGCCGTGAGTGTTATTGGCACAGCAGGTCAAGCCGCAACAAAACTCAAGGATGTATTTGGAAAAGCAGTGAATCGGGATGGTAACGATACAGCCTCAACCTCCCCCAATTCCACATCCGAGGATCCCGTGGAGAGACTCAAGAAACTCAAGCAGATGCTTGAAGCAGAATTGATCACTCAAGATGAGTTTGACACAAAGAAAGCAGAGATCGTATCGAAAATGTAGGGAAAGAGAAGAGTAAGCCATGTCCGAGATCAAATATGAGATCATCAAGAATATCGCTGTGCTCTCCACATCCGCAAGTGGATGGAGCAAGGAACTCAACCTCATCAGTTGGAATGACCGCGAGCCGAAATACGACCTGCGCGATTGGTCCGCGGACCATAGCAAGATGGGCAAGGGTGTGACTCTAACCAAGGAAGAACTTCTGGCATTGAAAGAAATTCTTATGCATGATGAAATAATAGAATAATTAGAATCTCTCCAATACACCAATGAGCGAAACCATAATTATTAACCTCACCGAATCGGTAATAGCCAATATGACAAAAACATATTTGGCACGTCAATACCCGGGGTACTCCTTTAAGGTAGTCACCTACTATAGCGATCTCCAACATGTAGTAACCTATCAAACTATAGATGGAGATCAACTGCGACTCATGCAGGCATATGCTCAGGGAGTTTCTGACGTATTAAATAAATTATTGGCATAAAGAGACCCAATGCCCAAGCGCCAATTGCTGATCTCCAAGACCGACTACAAAATCGCGCGTTCCTGCCCGACTAAACTGTACTACCGCATGAACAAATACCCGTCCACCAATGACGAGGATGAGTACATCGAACTGCTTGCCGAAGGCGGATACATGATCGGCGCGATTGCCAGCCTGCTCTTCGAGGATGCAGTCCTGGTGGACGAACCCGACCACGACAAAGCCGTGGCACTGACCCGCGAGTATTTCCAGCAGGAAAACATCATCCTGCTTGAAGCCGCCTTCGAGAGTCAGGGCAAATTTGCCCGTCCAGACATTCTCATCAAGCGAGGCAACGCCCTGACCCTGATCGAGGTCAAAGCCAAGTCATTCGACTCGGGCGCAGAGAACCCGTTGCGCGGCAAACGCGGCGGCATCGCCTCCAACTGGCAGCCCTACCTCGAAGACATCACCTTCCAGGCGCTCATTCTGCGCGAACTCTTCCCTCACTTCACGCTCACCAGTGAGTTGATGATGCCGGACAAAAGCAAGACCACTTCCATCGACAAGCTACACGCCCTCTTTGCCCTCAACCAGATCGCCGAGGATGACAGCGGATATCCGCGTGCCCGCTTTAACTTTACCGGGGATGTACAGGAACTGCGCCGCAGCCACTTCCTCACCCGCGTCAATGTGGACCTTGAGGTTGAGGAGCTGCTCCCCGAAGTTTCTGCTGCCGCTGATGCTTTCATTAAGAGCCTCAACCCACTCACCAAACTACCTGTGAAGATATCTTTCGCTTGCAAGGATTGCGAGTACCGCGTGGGCAAGAACGAACTCAAGAACGGCTTCCGCGAATGTTGGGGCAACTTGGCGGATCCCGAGCCACATCTTCTGGATCTGTACTTTGGCGGAACAGTCAAGGAAGTGCAGGCGTTGATCGAAGCGGGCAAGACCAGCCTGTTCGACCTGTCCGAATCCGCTCTCGGGAAGAAAGACGGTTCACTGGGTCCACGTGCCCAGCGTCAGGTCGTCCAGATGCGGAATTCCAAATCCCAGACCGAATGGATCGATCCCGCCCTGGGCGAAATCCTCTCCTCTCATGCTTACCCCTTGCATTTCATTGATTTCGAGACCTCGGGCTTGGCGGTTCCATATCACGCCGGGATGCGTCCATTTGAGAATGTGGCATTCCAATGGAGTTGCCATACCATCGAAACACTTGGCGCTGAACCGATCCACACGGAGTGGATCAACCTCGAAGATGCTTTTCCAAACTTCGCCTTTGCCGAGTCATTGATGAATCATTTGGGGGGAAATGGCACGGTGTTTATGTGGGCAACGCATGAAAGCACGATACTCAAACAGATCCGCGCTCAACTGGAGGGGCGCATGGAACATGCACAACTGCGCGATTGGCTGGATTGGATCACGGGTGGTTGCCTGATAGATATGAACGACCTGACCCTCAAGTATTATTTCCACCCGATCATGAAGGGTAGGACCTCGATCAAGAATGTGCTGGATGCAGTCTGGCAAACCAACGCAGGCTTGAGAAAACGCTACCCTGAATACGTTAAGGAAGAGGACGGCAAACTGCTCAGCCCGCACAAATCCCTGCCGCCTTTGGAGATCAACGGACAGGATGCGTTTGTCAATGAAGGTACTGGGGCGATCACCGCCTATCAGTCCATGTTGTATGGTCCGCAGAAGGGCGATGGAGCCATTCGGGAAAACTGGAAGCAGTTATTACTGCAATACTGCAAACTTGATACGCTAGCAATGGTGATGATCTACTGGCATTGGGTGGAAAGACTTGGCCGCATCACTCCGGCAAAATCTTCTGCTTCGTAAGCGAGCGAACGTCTACCCACTCCAGATAACGCCCTTCCTGGAAATGAGCCAGCACCTTGCCAAAATACTTCACCTCACGCCGCTGATTCTGCACCGCCCGTTTATAACCCTCGCCCACAATCGCATGCCGGAAAACCGCCAGGACAGAGGGAAACGTTTCCACCTCCCAACGATCCCGCCAATTACCCTTCGCACATGCATGTTCATAGCGCGTCACCTTATCGGCAGCACGCGTCAGCTTGTCCTCATTGTGATACTCCACAGCAAAGGAAATATCCCAATCCTCCTTCTGGATGTAAATGAACGCATCCGGCTCCAGGATCACATGCCCGGAAGAATCGGTCAACGTGCTTTCGTACTTCCCATACCAATCCACCTTCCAGCCTCGCTTCCCAAACTCCCGGCCCAGCTCCAACACAATTTCAGACACCACCACATCGTGCAAAATACGCATCAATGGATATCCCATATAGCCACTGGCAGGTAACACCTCATACCGAATGGACGCCACCTCCATCCCAAGCGGACCCAGACAGTAAAGCAAGGGCTGTTCATCCTGCAGGCCTAACTCCCGCATTCCTGCTTTTATCTCCTCAGAAGAAAATGGCAATCGTGTAATAAGACCGGCGTGAGCCCAACGCCGCAGAGTAGAGGCCGGGATATCCAGTTGTCTGGCGCTCAAAACCCCGCCAGCAAACAACAGATCCACCACCCGCCAAATGCGCGGCGGCAAGCCGCCTGCCAGCAAGCGCCGCGCCTCCACCTTCACCTGCTGCGGCGAAAGTTGTGCGGGTAATACATCCGGATTGCGTTTGGCATGTACCGCCGGTCGTCCCAAACGTTTCATCGAAAAATCTGGTTTTGGAAATAAGGAAATCATTGGTCTCCATTGTTTGCGCAGGAGAGAGAGCCGTACCTCTCCAGAGGAGAGGTAGTCCGCTTCGTTCCCGAACCTCAACACCCGCGCTCATTCATTGCTCACAGACTGCTCATGGAACGGCCCCCTGACGGAAGGCATCTACGCGTCCCCGTTTTCGGGCCGTTTCCAAAAACCACCAACTGCTCATCCAACGCCCGCCATACGCTCACACAACGCTCACGACACAAGTTCAACCGCCTGCTCCAGATCCTGCTTGCTGGGCGTGATGTAAATGCGGGTCGTATTCAGATTCTCATGTCCCAACAGCGACGCCACCTTTTCCAAACCCACCCCGGCATTCACCAAATTCTTGCCAAAGGTATGGCGCAGCACATGCGGAGACAATGCCTCCAAATTCGCCTCCTGGGCATACCGGTTCAAGACCCGCTGCACTGCCCGCCCGCTCAATCCAAGTTCCGGATCGCCCTCCACAGCGGTCCACACAAACCCATTTCCGGGACGGACCGCAAACCAGGCAGACAAGGCCTTGCGCGCCTCGGCATTGAGCGGCACCTGTCGCTGCCTGGACCCCTTGCCATTGCGCACCAGCACACTGCCCTTGCGCTCTGAGAGCTGGATATCCTCCATCTGCAGCGCCACTGCCTCGCTCAGGCGCAGCCCGGTGTGCAGCAGGAACAAGACCAGCGACGCATCGCGGCGGCGGGTGATCCAACGCTTCGGATAGCGCAACTTCGCCAGTTGCAGATCGCGCTCGAGCGCCCGCTGCAGCGCAAATTGCTCCTGCTTATCCAACCAGCGCGGCGCACTGGGCGTGGAACGGATCATATGAATGTTCTGCATCGGATTGGACAGGATCCGCTTCTGTCCCAGCCCCCACTGAATGAAAGTGGACAGCGAAGACAGCCTGCGATTGATCGTATTGGCGGAGCGGCGTTCCTGCAACTGCAGAGACCGGCGATACTCCTTGATATCCGTGGGCGTGATCGCCTCCAGCGTCAACTCGCGGTCATTGCACTCCCGGAACCACTTCGCAAAAATACGCAGATCGGAAAGATAGCCGGTAATGGTCAGGTCGGACAGATCCTGGTCGGACAGATATTGTTTGTATTTATCGAACAGATTGCTGAGTTCCATCAGGAACCTCCTTGGTCACTAATTTCTGCAGAGATTCGAAGCCAAACAAGCGCTTGTACAGATCCTGCTTGTGTTCCGGCAACAACCCGGCAAAGTTCACACGGTACAGATCCGCCTCGAAGGAATCATCCAATTCCAGCCCGGCCAGATCCGCATCGAACAGCCCCTGCAACCGGTACGGAGCCAGTCTTGCCAGATGCTCGAACTCCGCCCCCGCCCCCGGATGCAAATTGGCGTTCAAACGCTTGAGCGCAAACCCCGCCGGACTTTTGACCCAACTCTGCCCCTGAGGCGAGAACGCGAAAAGCAACAACGCCACAAACCCCTGGGACAAAGCCTTCAGATCGCGTCCCCATTCTTTGTTGGTCTTGAACAAATGCGCACGACTGCCCGGGCTGACCTGGTTGATCTCGAGCAAAAAATCCAGATCCCAAAACCCACCGTTCCCCACCCGTCCCGCAGGGGCAGCCGCGACCGCAGGCGCGGGAGGGGATTCTTGAGGGTTATTGGGGTTTACTTGAGGCTTAATGAAGTTATTTAACGTGTGCCCATTTTGTCGCACCCCGTTACCCACTTTGTCCAGGGTCGGTGCCCATTTTGTCGCAGGTCGGTGCCCACTTTGTCGCACATCAGTGCCCACAATGTCGCACTCCTCCAACGGCTCATCCAAGCGGACCAGAAAGACCGTGCGCTGGCGCACCCACTCCGTGGAGAGGTTCAACGTCTCCGCATCCGAGACCTGCACGAAGGTCGCAAAGTCTGGATCCTTGAACCAACGCTGGATCGTGCGGCGGTCCACCCCGACCCACTGACCCAACTGCATGATCCCGCCCGACAGCAGCGCAAAATTCTTCTGCGTGCGGGTCTCATGGTCATACCAGCAGCGATCGCGCAGCATGATGATCGCCCACATTTGCGGGTGGGTCAGGTGAAAGCGCTTTGCAGTCTTCTGCAGGAAATAATGCGGGATCACCACCAAACCAAAGGACAGCAGGATGCGGTCCATGACCTTGTTCGCCAACTGGCGCAGATCCTCGGGCAATTCGCCATGGAGATCCAACGTCTGGCGCACGATCTCCACCACCGAACGCTTCTGCGCATCCGATACCACCTTGGGCTGGACCTCCTCCAGATACTGACCGGGATCGCGGTCGATCAGTTGCTGCAGCGTGTTCCTGGCGATCTGCACCGCCTCCGCATTCGAGGCAGCCAGACACACCTCGCGATGCAGCAACTCCTGCAGTACGGCACCATCCCGGCGGGTCAGGTGCGGCGACATCAGCACTTCGTAGCGATTGGCATTATCGAAGCGGCGATCATGGATCGGCTGATCGGCAGGGGTGGGCACCACTTTCACCAAGCCATCCGCAAACACATCCTTGCCGGACGTCTCGCGGAAGAAGCTATTGCGGCTCATGTTGGCGAAGCGCTGGGCTTCCCAGTAGGGAATGTTCTTGACCGTGCCCCTGCCCTTGCTCCATTTCTGGTAGACCGCCTGGCGCATCCCGACCCAGACCGACATCGCCTTGGGCGTGATGTCGCCATGCTCGAGCAAACGCAGGGCATAGCCCTGGAAGACGACCGCCCGGCCTGGGTTAACCTCCTGCAGGTACTCGGTGCCTCCCACAGGCGTCGCAGTGAAAAATCTCTCGCCTTCGCTCTCTTCCTCTTCTGGATCTGGTTCTTCGTCTTCCAACACAAACGACACCTGTGCTTCCACGCCCAAAGCAGCTAAGCGCGCATTGACATCCTCGGTCATCTTGTTGTTCAGCCAGTCTTGCGCATACGAGTTGCGCGTCAGAACGCGTAACTGAGAGCCCTCCAGAGACAGCGCCTGGGTATCGCGCATCCAGGTGTCATAACTGGCGCGCGGCATCTCCTGCTGCAGTTGTTCGAGGATGGTTTGCCAAAGTTGAGTAAGATCCATGGTGCCTCGCGAAAGCGATAAAAATACAATCAAAATGCCAGTATGGGGATCGAGCGTGTAACACACTGCCAGGTGTGTTACACGCCTAGAGTTCCAATCCCAAGTCATCCATCACGAGGGGCTGCTCCGTCCATTCCGCCTCAAAGATGGTTTGTCGGTTTGTGCCGGATCGCATGGACTCGCGGATCAACCCCGCCAGCGCTCCTTTAGGAGCCTTTTCCACCAGATCGATCAGGTCATCGTCCCGACCAGGCTGCAGCGTGATGCGAACCGTCACCACCAACGTGCCCCCAACCCGTTTGCTAACGGGCATACGCGCCCCACTTCCACAATCCGCGCACATTGGCGGTGGAAGGATCCTCGGGCCAGGCGACCGCTGCGCCTTTGGAGATCAAGGCCATGCGCAGCAGATCCCCCAGCAATATCGAACCACCGCCAGCCGGAATGACCGTGGTAAATCGGCGCAAGTTGGGCCAGGTCCGCTCGATGGATGCCAGGATCTCGGAAAGCCACGACTCCAGTTGATCCCTGGATGGACGCAGTTTTCCTGTACGGATCATGGCATCCAGTTCTTCTGGTTCATGTCCATTGGCGCTGAGCAGTTGCAGCAAACGACGAACCCCCACCTTGTCTCCGCCAATGAAACGGGGTAGGACCTTGCCATCCTGGATCACATACAGATCGAGCGTGTTCATGCCGATGTCCAGCACGGCAGCTTCCGCATTTCTGCCATTCTTACGAACACGCAGTTCCTCATCCAGCAGCCAATCCGCATAGGCTCCCACCGGTTGCGCCAGAGCCTTCAACCGATTGATGGTGATGGTGTAATTGCCCTTTTCCGTGGAAAATTCATGGGTGCCTTTATAGGATTTCAAACCGCCCATGATCGCCTGTCCCTGAACTTCATCCATCAGCAGCGGGACGGGGAGACCGATTACCATGGTGTCAAACACATATTCCTTCGCGTTCAATGCCTGCGCCAGTGCGCCAAAGACCAGCGCTTTTCGTTCCGGAGAGGACAGGGCGCTGTAATCCCGATTGGTGAGCAGATCCCCATGATGCCAGGCGCCATCGCCAATCACATAGGTTTCCCGTCCATACTGGATGGTGCTGGCTTGTGAGGCGGATTTCATGCCAATCCCCGCCATGCCAACGGACCGGGCGCGTGCAATCGCGGAAGTTATTTTGATCACTCTTTGATTGACTTGCAGCTTGATGTCGCCAAAGCCAGGGTCAACAGCTAATATCTCGTTTTTCATCGAAGTTCTCCTTGTTATGTTGGGTTTGCGCCGGATTGCGGCGGATTGAGCGGGATTGTTGCGGTTTGCGGGGATTGTCGGTTTGCGACCAGATCCCGGGATTTCTCGGTCAGGCAGAACGAATTGGCGCGGGCCGCATCCTTCACGATCCAACCGCGTACCGCCCAGGACGATTGCAGCTTGCGTGCCTGATGCTGTGAGACCCCGCCCCACTCGGAAATATTGGCAAGCGTCAGCCTGCCCTCCGCCGCGGATAACGCCCTGGAAAACAGATCCCGCTCCAACGGATTCAATTCCGAAGCCACCGGCGCGCTCCTGGACGCCAGCAGCAGAGGCTTGGGGATGTGGAAGGACTGCATCGGACCAAACCGATCCACGATCGCCATGCCCGGACGACCGGCCGGAATGCGGTGGGCACCCTCACACCCGATCGTCTTCGCCATGTGAGCGGCCGTAGGGCGTACGCGAAACGCAATGCTCATACTGACCTGCTCCCGCACCGCCCCCACCAACTCCTTCGTAAACTCCTGTGCCCCAAACACAAAATGGATCCCGAACTTGCGTCCACGCCAGCCCAATTCTGCCAACTTGCCCGCCAGTTCCCCCGAGCCGCCGCCCATCGCTTTGAGCACCGCACTGGACTCATCCAGAATGATGAGCACCCGCTGCAACGGCGGACGGCCCGCCTTGACCGCCGCCGCGTTGTACTCCTCGATGTTTTCCGGATACCCGGCCATCGCCTTGAACAAAGCCGCCCGGGAATCACACTCTCCCAGGGCACGCTCGATTATCTCCAACGCCGCCTGGGGAGAAGTGGCGATCGGGACGAACAGATTGGCATGCTGCTCCAGCATGGCAAAGGTCGTCTGATCGATATCCGCCAGCCCGAGCAGGATATCGTTGCGCAATGCCTGGATCGCCAGAGACCGCAGCAGGGAAGACTTGCCGGAACCGGTCATGCCCACCACCAGCAGATGACCCAGACGGGACCAGGGCAGCAGCACGCGCTGCCCATCCAACTTCAAACCGAGCGCTGCCATACCGGGGGGAAGATCCCCTGGCAGTTCCACATTGCGCGGCAGCCGCGGCAGGGGACCGAGCGGAATGACATAACGAATACCGGTGGAATTGGACAGATAGACCTTTCTCCCGCCCAGATCGGTGCTGAGTTGGTGCAGGAAATCCGGACTGATGTACCGGCTGTGATCCCCAACCCGGGCGGTATCCAGCACTGCAATGAAGATCGGCATGTTGAGGTAATGTGTGACAAAGAAATGATTGAAGGCGGGTTTCAGGCTGCGCGCCGTGAACAACTGGGGCAGCCTGCTGGAAACCTGCTCGGCCTCCAGCAGATCCCGCCTGCGAATGGGGACAACGGTATTCATGAGGGTCACTCTCCTTCCTGGGGGTCTGCAATGATCTCGGCATCGATGGCATCGCGCATCACAGCGGGGAGGACATCGTGCAATAGGGGTTTGGCTTGCGCGGACTGGATCACCTCGATGCGCGGAAACTGGTCTTCCGGCGTGGTGGAGGGGCTGGGCAGAAGATGGGCACGACGGGGAAGGCTGCCTGGCAATCCGCGTGTCTTGAGATCCACCATCTGATCGCGGGTGGTGGTCTGCAGATACTCATTCGCAGACAGAGCGGGCAGCCGCTGAACATCCTGTCGGAGCAAACCGCCCGCGCCAGTGGGCTGACGATCCGCATCGTACGCGATCCCGTCCACCACATTGAGCAGCAGGGGCGCATCGCCGCGTGGGTCACGTTGAACGACCCGTACCCGTGACCAGCGCAGAACGACCAGGAACGTTAATCCGATGAAGCACAACAGCGTCACCCAGGGCGTTACCGCCGCCACACCGTTCATCCACTCCGCCCGTTGCAGGGCAAGTTCCTCGTTGCGGGCTTCGGCGTATTGCTGGGTGGCAAAGGCTTGGACGGCCGCGCTGTCTGCGGTGGAAGTAATATCGATGGCACGCTGGGTCCAGGCGGCTTGTTGTGCCAGGGAAATGGCGCTGGAGGTGGCAAGGACTGCATCGGCCGTGGTGGTGGCATTCCAAGCCTTCTCCGTGGCGTACAAACGGGTGGATTGCTCGGTGCCCTGCAGGGCGAGGGCTTGCTGGGTGGCGTTTTGCTGGTGGGCTTCCACGGTCCCGGTGAGTTGGCTGGTGTGATAGTCTGCCGTGGCGATGGCAGCGACCGCGGTTGCCTGGCTGCGGTTGGCATCCACGTAGGCTTGGATGGGATCTGGTGTGGGGGCAGGGGCTGTGACCATTTCACCACAGCCCGCCAACAGCAGGGCGAGGAACCAGAGCGGGGGAACAACGTGCCGTGCGGACATTACTTGATGGACTTGAGGTCACGAGCCATGACCAGGACGTTCACGGCGCTCAGGAGGAGGAGCATGATCCAGGGTCCATGCAGGTTGAGTTCGAAGGTGTCGCGGGACATCTGACTGAGGACATGGATGCTGAGGATGAAGGTGACAAGATTGAACACCGCCAGCCCAAGCACGGGGAGTTTTCTGTTTATGTTCATATTGGGTTCCTTGTGGTTAATGTAAAAATGACTCAACGGGGAATGGAGAAAAGAGATCATTAAGGAGAATTCTTAATGAACTTTTTTTCCGACGATATTATGTTCATACTTGCGCGGAGAAGCGACTATAATAATGCGGCTTATAGACCAGCCTGAGGGATCTTTATTGTTATGAAGAATTTTCGAT
>ERZ761609.553-NODE-553-length-42443-cov-11.374493_pt1 | contig 42443 bp, 44 predicted proteins | sample MGYA00511163_ERZ761609 | MGnify/ENA primary metagenome ERZ761609 (study PRJEB28899, sample SAMN02445070) | bioreactor sludge metagenome | biome: EBPR sludge | place: Australia: Brisbane, Thorneside Wastewater Treatment Plant | collected 2011-12-16 ...
TATCAAGGCGTCGCTGGTCGGCTCGAGCGTAACGGTGCCGTTCGAGAACGGGAAGCTCTGCCTCGGCCGGTGGCAGGGAATATACCTGTGCGAATTCGACGGGCCGAGGGAAAGAACCGTTCTGGTGACGATAATATGACCGCCGGATATTCGGGAACGCCGCTGGCGAAAAAGCTCGGCATCAAAGAAGGGATGACGGTGGCGGTTGTTGACGCGCCGGAGAATTATGCCGAGTTGGTCGGGCCGCTGCCGGTGGGTGTAAGGGTGTTTAGCGGGACGGCAGATGACATGGTCGCTGCCTACACCCCGTTCCGAGATGCTCCGGCGGCGACCCCGCCTGCTCCCGGTTCTGACCCTGCCGATATTCTTCATTTATTTACCAACACGCGCGATGGTTTGTTTCGCGGACTGGCCGACGCGAAACACCGGATAAAACAGAACGGAGCGATCTGGGTCTCATGGTACAAAAGGGCCGCAAAGCTGCCGACCGAGATCACCGAAGACACGATACGCGAGGCCGCTCTGCCGCTCGGGCTGGTGGATGTAAAGGTCTGCGCCGTCGATGAAAAATGGTCAGGCCTAAAGTTGGTCATACGAAAAGAAAATCGTATATAATCGCTCAGTTCTCAGATACCTGATCCACCGACACGAGGAGGAGCGAATACGCGATGCCCAACGTTGACCCGCGAATCGACGCATACATAGAAAAGTCGGCTGATTTCGCAAAGCCGATCCTTACGCACATCCGCAAACTTGTTCACAAGGCGTGCCCGGACATCGAAGAAACGATGAAATGGAGCATGCCCCATTTCGATCTCAAAGGCCCGGTCTGCAACATGGCGGCGTTCAAGCAGCATTGCGCGTTCGGCTTTTGGAAACAGCAGATGCTGAAACACCCGAGTATCGACTCTGACCGAAATACTCTGAGCAGCTTTGGCAAGATCACATCGCTCAAGGACCTGCCGAAGGACAAGGTGATAATCGACCTTATCCATCAAGCGATCGAACTCAACGAAAAAGGCATCAAGGCCCCGCAAAAGAAGCCTTCCGAAAAGAAGGAACTCGTCGTTCCCGATGTGCTTGAAAAGGCACTTAAGAAGAACATCAAGGCGAGGGCGGTATTCGAGAATTTCAGCTACAGCCACCGAAAGGAGTACATCGAATGGATCAACGACGCAAAGACCGATGCGACGCGTGAAAAACGCCTCGGAACTACGATCGAGTGGCTGACCGAAGGAAAAAGCAGAAACTGGAAGTACGAGAAGTGTTAACAGATCAGGGAGATACAAAAAACTAAAATGGCAGATCCGATCCTAGTCGCAAAACGAGACGCATCAGAGTTTTTTCTGCTGCCGCAAATGGCAAACCGCCATGGGGTCATTACCGGTGCTACCGGGACGGGCAAGACCGTCACGCTGCAAAAGCTTGCCGAGGGCTTTAGCCAGCGGGGCGTGCCTGTCTTCATGGCCGACATCAAAGGCGATCTGACCGGCATCAGCCAACCCGGCGGAATGCACCCAAAGATCCTCGAGCGGCTGAAATCGCTCGGGATGGAGAACGTCGCGTTCGAAGGAAGCCCCGTCACCCTTTGGGACGTCTTCGGAAAACAGGGACATCCGCTGAGGGCGACCATTTCCGAAATGGGGCCGCTGATGTTATCGCGGATCCTGCAGCTTAACGAAACGCAGGAGGGTGTTCTGACGCTTGCGTTTAAGGTCGCCGATGAGCAAGGCTTGCTCCTTCTCGATCTGAACGATCTGCAGCAGCTGTTGATCTATGTCGCAGAAAATGCCGATGAATTTACGACCAAGTACGGCAATGTCTCGAAGGCCTCGGTCGGTGCGATACAGCGGGGCTTACTGCAGCTCGAACAGCAGCAGGGCGAGGTCTTTTTCGGCGAGCCTGCGGTCAGGCTTGAGGATTTCATGCAGACGCTGGGCGGAAAAGGCGTTCTCAACCTGCTTGCCGCCGATGATCTTATCAATTCGCCAAAGGTCTATTCGACCTTCCTGCTCTGGCTCTTGTCGGAATTATTTGAAATGCTGCCCGAAGCGGGCGACCTTGATAAACCCAAGATCGTCTTTTTCTTCGATGAGGCCCATCTGCTCTTCGACGATGCGCCAAAAGCGCTTGTGGACAAGATCGAACAGGTCGTCCGGCTTATCCGTTCAAAAGGCGTCGGCGTCTATTTTGTGACTCAAAGCCCGGCGGATATACCGGATTCGGTGCTTGCTCAACTCGGCAATCGCGTGCAGCATGCGCTGCGTGCCTATACGCCGAAAGAGCAGGAGGCGGTGAAGGTTGCCGCAAAGAGCTTTCGCGAGAATCCGAACGTCGATACCGTAAAGACCATTACCGAACTCGGCGTCGGCGAGGTGCTGATCTCGTGTCTTGATGAGAAAGGCGTGCCGACGATGGTCGATAGGGCGTTCGTCGTGCCGCCTGTCAGCCAGATCGGGCCGGTGACACCGGAACAGCGTGCACAGCTGATCGCAACATCGCTGGTTGCCGGCATTTACGAAAAAGAGATCGACCGTGAATCGGCGTTCGAAATACTGACAAAACGTGCCGACGAGCGGATGGCAGCCGAAGCGGAGGCGAAGGCCCAGCTGGAAGCTCAAAAGGAAGCAGAGAAACAGGCGAGGGCCGAGCGTTCAGCGGCACGCGGTCCTGACACGCTGATTGAATCGGTGACAAAGAGCGTAGCACGATCGGCGAGTTCGTCGATCGGACGGCAGATCGGGAATACGATCGTTCGGGGAATACTCGGCGGCATTTTTGGAGGAACTACCTCGAAGAAGAAATCGAGCTGGTTTTGAGGTTGAAAACGATGTCAGATGAAACGTTATTGATGGTCGGTACGGCGAAGGGCTTGTTCATACTTCGCGGCGGTAATGGCAAATGGTCGATCGACGGGCCGCACTTTCCGGGCCTTGCGGTCTATTCGGCGTTCCTCGATCAGCGGAAGGGCAGGAACGAGATGTGGGCCGCACCCGCGAGCTGGCATTTCGGCGCCGAACTTTGCAAGAGCATGGACATGGGCAAGACCTGGGATCAGCCCGAGAAACGCCGCATCAAGATGCCCGCCAATACGAAAAAGTCGCTTGAGAATATCTGGCAGATAGCCGCCGGTGGCGATAACGATTCGCTATACGTCGGCGTGGCACCCGCGGCGCTGTTTGAATCTCATGACCGCGGAGCGACATGGAAACTGAACTCCGGCCTCTGGAAACATCCGCACCGCAAGCAATGGCAGCCGGGCTTCGGCGGCCTCTGCCTGCACACGATCGTCACCGACCCGAAGAACCCTAAGGACATCAAGATCGCGATCTCGACCGGCGGGGTTTATCAATCTGCCGATGGCGGCGAAACATGGCGGGTGACGAACACCGGCGTCTCGGCCTATTTCATGCCGAACAAATATCCCGAGTTCGGGCAGTGCGTCCATAAGATCGCCCGCCATCCATCAAAGAAAAAGCTGTTCTTTCTTCAAAATCATCACGGCGTTTACCGCAGCCGCGACGGTGCCATTACGTGGGAAGAGATCGAGACCGGGCTGCCGTCGAACTTCGGATTTGGCCTGACGGTGAGCGAGGCCGGGTCGGCGTTCATCGTTCCGCTCCAAAAGGACGCCGAGCGATTTACCTGCGAGGGCAAGCTGCGCGTTTACCGCACCCGCGACGAGGGCAAAAGCTGGCAGCCGCTGACAAAAGGATTGCCTCAGAAAAATGCCTATGAGGTGATATTGCGCGATGCGGTCACCTCGACCGGCAACAACATCTTTTTCGGCACAAAGAACGGCAAGCTCTTTGCCTCGCACGACGACGGCAATTCGTGGAAGATGATCGAAGGCTCGCTGCCCGAGATCTGCTGCGTAAAGGCATACACGCTCTAATGAAGGTTTATCTAAGCGGCCATTTGAAAGCATTTACCGGCGGTGAAACGGAGGTCAGGCTGGGCGATGGACCGGCGACTGTCGGCGACGCGCTGATTGAACTTTGGTCGCAGCACCCTGCTCTCCGCGAGCGGGTATTGAACGAGCAGGGCGAGATCCGCACGCACGTAAATGTCTTTCTCGGCGACAAAAGCGTGAAGCAAGCCAAGGGCCTTGAGACGGCGATCGATGCGGACGAACTGCACATCTTTAACGCTGTAAGCGGCGGATAGTCCCATTACCAATTTGTTTTATCGAACGAATATGAAATCCTTTCTTATTCTACTCGTCCTGTTTGCCGCTAATGTCTGTGAAGGACAAATAGACCTCGATTCAAAAAGCATCGGTAATCTCGTCTCGATCGCTGACCTGCATTCTAAAGGCGGTAATCCCTCCGAATATGCCGCTTCACTTGATCAACTGCGGACCCCTCGCTTGAATAAATTGGTCGATACGATCGTCGCTCTTGGCAAACGAGACGGAACGATGCTTGATTCTAAGTTTCTGCAAAGGCCGGGTGATGATGAGCTGTACTTCTGGTACGTCATTAGAGAGATCCACTATAACCGCGTTTCTGAAACCAGGAAGCCGCGCCCAAACCTAGAGGTGGCTCAAGAAACCATAGCGAAGGAGATCGATAGCCGTTGGTTACTAGACAATTACTATTACCGAATCAGAAGCGGCATTGCGTCATATTTCAATGAAGCAGATCTGAGCAAACTTGATATCAAGATCGACGAACTCGGATTTAGAGACAAGACCGAACGGGCGATTTTCTATTTCAACATTGTGGAAGCGCTGGCCGGCGGTCGATTTATGGCGCTAATGATCTCTGGAAACGAAAAGAAGATCTTGACGTTCACCGATCGGATGCCGAGCTTCAATGGCAAACCGTATTACATGTTTGATGAGTTCGACTATCCCGATTTCGAATGGATCGGGTACGAAAAGGTTGAGTCGTATAATCAAAGGCATTTTGAGCGGTTATACATGACACTGTATGCGCATTTTGAGGCGGAATCTGACTTTCGAGATAAGCGCAAGGCCGAGGAGATCCTGCGCAATTCGATCCTAACCAATCGCGACTATTTTAAGTTTAGCGGAATGCAGAAGCGGCTGGAGCCGCTATTGAAACCGCGGCCTTAAACGGTAAACACAAGCTAATGCTCATAAAGAATGCAATTTTGGACCGCATCAAGGCGGGTGAGATCAAGCTGATCTTTCGCCGATGGAAGAAATGCGGCGTCAAGGCCGGCGGAACGCAGATGACGCAGCTTGGCGTGCTCGGCATAGACGCGGTCGATATCGTAAAGGAAAACAAGATCACGCCGGCAGATGCGGCGGCTGCCGGGTTTGGTTCGAAGAAAGAACTTCTCGCCTCGATGCCGCCGGCCGAGGAGGGCACGGACATCTATCGCATTGGTGTGCATTGGGTCGGCGAAGACCCGAGAAAGTCACTTCGGGCAAAAGACAAGCTATCGAAAACCGAACTCGACGACATCGTCGCAAAACTCCGAAAGCTCGACGCCGGCAGCAAACGCGGGCCATGGACGCAATTGTACCTGCAGATGATCCGCGACCAGCCCAACACCCACGCACAGATCCTCGCCGAATCCGTCGGCCTCGATATCCCGACCTTCAAACCCTGGGTCCGCAAGCTAAAGGCCCTCGGCCTGACCGAATCGTTGCGGCCGGGATACAAATTGTCGCCCCGCGGTCATAAGGTGCTCGAAACGCTAACGCGGAAACACGAATAATAGCGGGTCTAAGTCCCGATGAAAGTCGTTCAGCTAAATAAGAGTGTGTGTCTTACAACTGGGTATTATGACCCGAACCCAACACGCTTTCGTCCCGAGGAGCCGCCGGTTTCAGAACGACAACTTCCATTAGTGTTCAAGTGTGACCAGTGCCATACCGAGATCGCTTTCAAAACAAGTGATCTAGAGAAACACTGCGATTCGAACTTCACTAATCTGAGCGATGATCAATCGAAGCAGTTTGCGAGTTTCATCGCTGAAAACGACCTCAATGATCTTTCATTTCTCGATTTCCCCTGTCCGAACTGTAAACGAGCGGTCATGATTCTATATAGGTGTGGACCTTCCGGCTATTGGGGTGAATTCTCGTTCGAGATCGAATCGGTGCTTGTCCTGAACGCCTAGGTAATTCAAGTACGTCAACAAAATGAAGAAGTCGAATGACCAAACGAAGAGTCTAAAGGACCGCTTGACGATACTTATCCACGTAGTATTTTCTACGAAAAACCAGGCAAATCTCATCGATGAGAGAATTGCACCGTTGCTCTATACGTGTATCGAAGGGGTTCTCTGGGAACCATATCATTCACCGGCTTTGGCTACGGGAGGTGGAAGCGATCACGTGCATATTTTACTCGGCCTTTCGCGTACTGTGACGCTTGACGTCTTGGTTCGTGAGGTGAAGGAACGCAGTGCCGTGTTCATGCGATCACTTGGTGAGAAGTACAAGAATTTGGAATGGCAGGAAGGCTTTGCTGCCTTCACTATCAGCCGCTCCGACGCAAAAGAAATAGAAACTTATATCTTGCGTCAACGGGAGTTTCACGCCAAGACTTCATTTCAAGATGAATATCGTTCGATCCTGACGGAACACGGCATTGAATACGACGAGAATGAAATGTGGGATTGATCTGAGCTACGGAGCGATCAGTTCGACCGAAGGAAAGTATCGTTTGAATCTGCGAGGATCGCGGGTGAGAACTCGGAAGCCCGAGACCTCGGCATGTGCGCCGATGTAAAAGTCTGGCATCGGCGTGGTCCGCGAGCCGCCCTTTCGGCGGTATTTTACGAATGCACGGCCGGCAAGAAATGCAGCCGCGAACGGAAGCGGCTCACGCCTGTAAAGGTCCGTGGGAAGCCTTGCATCCAATTCCTCGATCCGCTTAAAACCCGACGCGACCTCGGCATAAATGATCGGGTTGATCACAACTGCCGAATCGTTCATTACGGATTCCAGTGCGGACGAAGACCATTCGAGCCAACGAGCGTCGCCCGTTAACACGTCGATCAAAACACTGCTATCCACCAGGGTCTCTTTCAGTCGGTACCTCGCGTCAACGCTAAGATCTCGTCCGTGGTCAGCCCCTTATCCGTCGCAGAGCCCGCAAGGAGTGCGACCGCACGAGCACCGCGGCTCATGTGACCGTTCTTGTTGGATTTACGCTTCTTAAGCGTCGCCGAATCACCGCGTACGATGAAGTCGACTTCACTGCCCGGACGGATCCCGAGTTTCTCGCGGACGTCGATCGGTATTGTGACCTGTCCTTTTGTCGTAACTCTCATGGTATTACTCCTTTGGTAATACCTGCCGAAGTATTACCTCGTAAAGTAATACTAGCATCGAGATAAGGTGAATACAACAAAGACGCTCGCCGGGCTTCGCCGAAGGCATTGAGGCCGGCGGCCCACGATGTTTCGATCTCTTTTAGCAAAGCTCCCGATTCGATCGCCTTTCGGATCTTGTCGGTGCCGCAGAGCCAGCCGGCGCAGCAATAGACGGCTTTAGCGGCACGGCCACAAATACATGCCGCCAAGTTTTTGATACGTTTGCTCGTCGGCCTTAGCAAGGTCTTTCTTGCCCAGCGAACAGTAAGCGGAGGCTCGGCTTGCGTAATAGAGCGGATTCTTAGGTTCGAGTTCGATCGCCTTCGTAAAATCCTTGACCGCCGATTCATGATCCCGCACGTCAGAATAGCTTTGACCGCGTCCGAAATAGGGCTTTGCAGACGCCGGAGCGAGTTCGACCGCTCGTGTATGATCTGCAAAACACACTGAGATCTTCTTTAGCGAACAATTATATTTTGCCCTCTGAGTGTAAGCATCTGAATATCTCGGGTTCAACGCGATGGCTGCGGTCGCATCATCAATGGCTAGTGAGTCATTTTTCATACCAAAGTGGGCCTGCCCCCGCCAGTTCCGATATTCGGCAGCCTTTGGTTCAAGCTTTATCGCTTCGTCGAGATCCGACAACGCTTTTTCAAAAAACTCCTCATCGTATCCGGCCAACAAAAGGTTAGCCCTGCCGCGTTTTGCCAGAACGGAATGTTGTTTCGGCGCGATCTTTAGTATGTGCGTGTAATCGGCAATTGCCAGATCGAGTTTCGCTGTATCCAGCTGCTGAGCCCGTTCATAAATATCGAAATAAACGTCACCGCGAACCTCACGGATCTTCAGATTTCCGGAATTGAGTTCGATCGAACGGCTCAGATCGGCAATCGCAGCGTCAAGGCTTCCATTTGCCCGGAGTATCTCGCCACGGGTCCAAAGTATCGCCCAATTTCCCGGCTTTATCCGGTTAGCTGTATCGATATCCGCCAAAGCCTGACGCAGATCCCCTTTCGCCTTGTACGCTTCTGCCCGAACCAGATAGCAGCCTTGATTCTGTTCGAGCCGCAAACATTCGCTTGCGGACTTGATCGCCTGGTCGAATTCACGTTTTTCAGCCTGGCGGACCGCAAGGTTCATCCATTCCAGCGGCGTTTTCGGAACAGATTGAGCAACCGCGCCAATGACAAAAGCCAAACAAAGGAACATAACCGAAAAAAAGATCTTCATATTGTTCTAATACAGCAGATACGGCTTTCTTGCTTCCGCAAATTCGTTCAAGCCATCAGACCAAGAATCTTCTATCTCTTTAAGCGAAGCTCCTGATTCGATCGCTTTGCGGATCGTGTCGGTGCCGGAGACGACGTCGAAAGGATTTTGGTCAAAGACGTATTCGTAGGGGTCTTTTTTCCATTCGAAGTGCTCGGTGTAAAGGTCGTAGGCGGTCTTGATCATCGCGATCCCGACGATGACGGGCGTGAACGCTTCGCGATCGGTGACGTGTATCTGGACGCCTCCGCAAAGCCGGCTGGCGCATTTTTGAAACGTCGGGATGAAGTTCGTTTGGCGGAAAGCGACGCCGGGAAAGTTGTAGGCTTCGAGAGCCGCGGCCCAATCGTACGCATCGATGAACGGCGCTCCGTTTATCTCAAAAGGCTTGGTCGTCCCGCGGCCCTCGCTCATTTCGGTGCCTTCGATGTGGACCGTCGCCGGAAAAACGACACAAGTATCGACGGTCGGGATATTCGGCGAGGGCAGCACCCAAGGCAATCCGGTCTCGTCGCCCCACATATCGCGCCGCCAGCCGTCCATCTTGACGACCTCAAGCTCGCAGCCGATGCCAAAGTGTTCGTTGAACAGCCGGGCAAGCTCGCCGGTCGTCATGCCGTGGCGGGTCGGTATCTCGAACTGGCCGACGAATGACTTGAACTCGTGTTCGGTGATGTTGCCCTCGATGGCGTTGCCGCCCAACGGGTTCGGCCGGTCACAGACGACGACGCGTTTGCCGAGCCGCTTGGCCGCGCGCATGCAGTTCGCCATCGTGTAGACGAACGTGTAGATGCGGCAGCCGACGTCTTGCAGGTCGAAGACGATCGTGTCCACGTCCGCAAGCATCTTGTCGGTCGGCTCGCGGGTCTCGCTGTAGAGCGAATAGATCGGCAGGCCCGTACGTTTATCGACCGTGTGGTCGGTCTCGATCATGTTGTCCTGCACATCGCCGCGGATGCCGTGCTGCGGGCCGAAGAGCGTGGTCAGGTCGATCTCAGGATGCTCAAAGAACACATCGGCCGCGTGGCGAAGATCGGGCAGAACGGTCGCCTGATTGCAGACCAACCCGATCCGCTGGCCTTGAAGAAGGTCGAGGCGGTCACTCAGCAATGCCTCAATTCCGGGACGAATTCTTTTACTGTTCATGTTTGAAAACTCGAGGAACGATCTCGAAGAAAAGATTGGGAAAAGTATCCCGCAAAGACACAAAGACGCAAAGTCCCGGCAAGCAAAACGAAGCCCCGAGCGAACCGGCTCGGGGCAACGTGTCAGCGGTCTTGAAATCTATTTCGCGTCGACGACCGGAGCGTCGGGCGCATTCTTGCCGACCGAAGCGATGCCATTCTCCATCGAGCGTTTTGTCTTGTACATTTCGCTTTTGCCGATGGGCTCGCCGTTGGCAGCCTTCAGCACAAAATAGACCGATCCGTCCTTCGCCGTTTTGCGTTCGAAGCGTCCGTCGGTCGTCGCGTTCTTTTTCACAGAAGCGATACCGCCCTCGGCGCTCTTTCGCGAATCGTAAGCTTCGCTGCTCAGTATTATCTGTCCGTTAGATGCCTTAAGATTGAACCGAAATTTGCCGTTCTTGCCGGCCTTGATCTCAAATTTTCCTGCCATAGATCGACTCCTAAAAGTAATATTAAATTCAGATTGCCTGAGGGATAATTCTCTGATTCGCCAAAGGATACCATAGACGGTTTCGCCCGACCAACCACACGACCGGGTCGGCAAATCTTATTCGAGAAAATCTCCGGCGCTGACCTGACGCGGTTCGAGCTTGTTGCGGTTGACGATGCGGGCGCAGCCGTTCCAGCGAAGGATAGCATCGTCGTTTCCGGCAGGCCTTATTGCCTCGGCCTTTTCGAAGTGGTCCATTGCGCGAGAGAACAACTCGTAGGCATCGAGGCCGCCTTTTGCCAACACGGCTTTCGCCCGGCGTTCATAAACGATGCCGGTGTAATAGAGCTTCTGATATTCATCGGTCAGCTTTGCAAGATAATCGTTGATGTGGGTATCGCCGACGGCATAGTCTTTTCCGAAGCGGTCGCTCATTGCCAGAACGATGTTTTTGATCGCTTCCTGATTGTCGGGATCGACGGCGAGTATGTCGAGATAGATGCTTTCGGCGGCACCGGGTTCGTTCAGCAATCGGTAGCGGTTCGCTTTCTCAAGAGCGGCAGCGACAGCATCGTGCGAAAGGGGTTTTAGTTCAAACATAAGCTTTGCCTCGCGTCAATCATTGGCCTGCGGTGCAGATCCCGATCCGGCGTACGTCTTTTCGTTACGCCGCCAGTTAAGATATCCGACAGCAAGCCCGAAAAGCGTCGCATGAAAAAAGAAGGTCGTCCACGTTCGTGACGAACCGAAATACTGTCCGAACGTCTGTCCTTCGTCACGCAAAATGAAATAGCCGACGACCTGCATAACAACGGCAAACGAACCGCCGGAGATCAGAATGCCGTCAAAGAACAGATATCTTTTGAGACCGGCATCGCGTTTCTTCTGCCAAAGCTCTCGCGAATACTTCATTTCTTTCTGAAAAGCCTGACCAATTTCTTGAGCGGATCGTAGTGCTCATCGACCACTCGCTCTTTGAGCGGGATGATCGCATTGTCGGTGATCGTGATGTGTTCGGGGCATACCTTGGTGCAGCATTTCGTGATGTTGCAATATCCGATGCCGAACATATCCTTAAGATCTTCGGTCCGATCCTCGGTGTCGAGCGGATGCATCTCGAGCGCCGCAGTATAGACAAGGAACCGCGGCCCGATGAACTCCTGGTGCTTGCCGTGGTCGCGCAGAACGTGGCAGACGTCCTGACACAAATAACACTCGATGCACTTTCGAAATTCCTGAACGCGGTCGATGTCGTCCTGCTGCATTCGCCAGGTGCCGTCTTCGGCGTCGGGCGGACGAGGCTTGAATTTCTTTATCCGTTTTTTTACTTCGTAGTTCCACGAAACGTCGGAGATCAGATCTTTGATCGCTGGAAAGGCCCGCATCGGCTCGATCGTCACCGGCTGCGTCAGATCGATCGTGTCGAGCCGCGTCATGCACATCAGCTTTGGCATGCCGTTGATCTCGGCCGAACACGACCCGCACTTGCCGGCCTTGCAGTTCCAACGGCAGGCGAGATCGGGTGCAGATTCGGCCTGGATCTGATGCACGGCATCGAGCACGACCATGCCCTCGCTCACATCGGTCTGATAGTCGATCATCTCACCGCTCTCGCGGCCGCCGCGTCGAATGCTGAATGTTGCGGTTGTCATTTGGGTATCGCGTCTAATGTTGCTTTGGCCTTTTCAATTAGCTGCCGAAACTCGACGAGTTGCTCAATCGGAAGGAAAACAGATTTGGCGCCTATAGATCCAGCCGAAAGTGCAACCTTGAGACGATTACTCGAATCGTTGAAAGTTGTAATCTCGAAGTCACCTTTCGTTTTGAATTTGGCTTCGAAATTCGCAAGTTGAGTCACTGATTTGTCCGCCTTTGCGACATACTCCAGCCCTTTGATCAACCCATCAATTTCTTTAAGTTCGATAAAGCTTCGTCGGGTGGTTGAATAACGCTCATTATCCGTGACTTCAACAGCAACACCCAGTACTTTATTTCGATTTGATGCGTCAACGAACTCGAATGCGGTTACCTCGACTGTGCCTCCGAGCCCAGACATAGAGCCAATCTTTGTAAAACCCTTTACGATTACAGTGCCGAGGCGCTCTTGGAACAAATCGAGTTCAGTTTTTTGATCATTTGTGGGTGCTTGAGCTGCACTTCTGGTTGCCTGGCTCGATGCATCTACAATCCCACAAGACAAAATAACAAATACCGTCAAAACTGCTGTTCTCATTACCCCATTTCCTCTATAACTTGTTTCAACTCTACAGGCATTTCCGGGATCGGTATCCGCGAGACCTGCATTTTGCCGTCAACCTGCCTTACCGCGATATTGACCTTGCCAAATTCCGGATCCTTTTCCGGGTAATCGTCGCGAAACTGTCCGCCGCGGCTCTCTTTGCGTTCGATCGCAGATAGGGTTATCGCTTCTGAAACGGTGAGCAGGTTTCTGAGGTCAAGCGCCGTATGCCAGCCGGGATTGAAATCGATATTTCCGGGGACGAAGGTGTTTGCGGCCCGGAAATTCAGTTTTTCAAGGCCATCCAATGCCTCGAGCATCTCGATCTCTTGCCGGACGATGCCGACCAGATCCTGCATCATCTCCTGCAGGTCGTGCTGTATCGCAAAAGGGTTCTCGCCGCCGTCACGCTCGAAGGGCTCAAGTGCGCGTTTTGCTTCGGCTTCGATCTGGGCGACGTCCATCGAGCCGTGGCCGTTCTCCTTTGCAAATTGCGCGGCATATTCGCCGGCCCGTTTGCCAAAGACGATCAGGTCGGAGAGCGAGTTGCCTCCAAGCCTATTTGCACCGTTGATGCCGGATGCACACTCGCCGGCAGCGAACAGGCCAGGCAAGGTCGAGGCCTGCGTATCGGCATCGACGCGGATGCCGCCCATGATGTAATGGGTCGTCGGGCCGACCTCCATCGGCGTCGTCGTGATGTCGAGATTCGCGAGCTGCATGAACTGATGGTACATCGACGGCAGCTTGCGTTTGATGTGTTCGGGCGCGTTCTGGATCTTTTCTTTGATCCAGGCGATATCGAGGAAAACACCGCCGTGCGGCGAACCGCGGCCCGCCTTTACTTCGCGGTTGATACATCGCGCGACATGGTCGCGGGTCAACAGCTCAGGCGGACGGCGTGCGTTCTTGTCCCCGGTGACGTATCGCCAGCCTTCTTCCTCGTTATCGGCGGTCTGATCCTTATAGTTTGCCGGGATGTCGTTGAACATGAACCGCTCGCCGAGGTTGTTCTTGAGGATGCCGCCCTCGCCGCGGACGCCTTCGGTCACGAGAATGCCGCGGACTGACGGCGGCCAGACCATGCCGGTCGGGTGAAACTGGATGAACTCCATATCGATCAGCTCGGCTCCCGCGTGATAAGCGAGTGCATGGCCGTCGCCGGTTCCTTCCCAAGAGTTCGAAGTGATCTTGTAAGCGCGGCCGACGCCGCCGGTCGCAAGAATTACGGCTTTGGCTTTGAAAACGCGAAAACGCCCGTGCTCGCGTTCATACGCAAAGCAGCCGACAACGCGGTCGCCGTCTTTGAGCAGCGAGATCACCGTCACTTCCATGTGAACATCAATGCCCTGATGGATGCCGTGATCCTGCAGCGTGCGGATGAGTTCGAGTCCGGTGCGGTCGCCAACGTGCGCAAGACGCGGATACCGATGCCCGCCGAAGTTTCGCTGAAGGATCTTGCCGTCCTTTGTCCGGTCGAACACGGCTCCCCAGGCCTCGAGTTCGCGTACGCGGTCCGGTGCTTCCTTGGCGTGAAGCTCGGCCATACGCCAGTTATTGACATACTGGCCGCCGCGCATCGTATCGGAAAAATGAACCTTCCAATTGTCGCGGTCGTCGACGTTGCCCATCGCCGCGGCCATCCCGCCCTCGGCCATCACCGTGTGAGCCTTGCCAAGCAGCGATTTGCATATCAGCCCGACGCTGACGCCGGCCGCGCTCGCCTCGATCGCCGCCCGCAATCCAGCTCCACCGGCACCGATAACTAGAACGTCGTGTTCGAATGTTGTGTAATCCGTCATTAAATAAGTTCACCGCCGAGAGATTAAAACGGCCAGAGCCTAGCCTTCGTTCGAAACCAGAAACTATCAAGCTTGCTGATCTGCTTGATCACATCACTATATCCGGCCTTTAGCTCCCTTGAGTCGGGACATTCCGCCCGAATTTTGAGTTCCTTCCCATATGCAAAAATCAGGTAGTCCGCATCTTCTTTAAGACGTGTTAGTGAAGGACATGATCCGCTGAAGTCCGTCATATCAATATCAACGGCGACGAATTCTTTGCGAACTCCTTTGAACGACTGCTCAACAAACAGAACCAGAAGACCATCTTTGTAATTCTGGACATTCTGGGGCGATTCATAATGATCTTCATCTGCCAGAGAGCCCACAAATATTGCGGTCGCTTTTCTAAACCTCTTAGGCAAGGGGTCAACCACGCACGTGCAGGCGAACGTACTTAATGAAGCGGCACAGATTACTAGCAACGCTGAGAAAACTACTCTCATAACCTCGGCGTCTCCCGCGTCTCGGCGGTCAAAAAATTCTGTAATCCGTAAAGACACCCATCGAACACATCCGCACGTAGAAATCTGAGAAACCCACCCAGAACAAGCTCATCCACGCGAAGAGCATATGATTTCGGTTCAGCTTGCTGACCCAATTCCACAATCCGCGACGTACTGGCTTGTCCCAGAGCACATCGCATCCGCCGCCGACGAGATGCCGCAAGCTATGACAGCCGAATGTATAGCCCGCAAGCAGGATCGCGTTCAGCGACAGAACGATCGTCCCGACGCTGACGCCGGCCGCACTCGCCTCGATAGCCGCCCGCAGCCCCGCGCCACCGGCACCGATGACTAGGACGTCGTGTTCGTATGTTATGTAATCTGACATTAAAAGAATTTGCTAACGAGAGACGCGATGACTCTTATCAAAATGACGGCTATAACAAAAAAGACGCCCAACTTAATAAGTCGCCAGCCCTCGCTTCTCTTTCCAGTAGTAATCCCTGCTGAGAAATGCTCGTTAACCTGCTTGTTTAAGCGATCAAAATCGGTTGAAATCGATTCTCCTTTTCCGCGAAATAATTCGCCGGTTTGCGGATCATATCCGGTGAACCCTTTCCCAATTAATACGTCCGAAATTATTCCAACCTCATCGGTTATTGCATTTGAACTGTTCACGTCCCAGTACGGAAGCGAGATAGCTATTTGCGAGTTGAACATACAAATCTGATAGGTTTCAAAATTCAGTTCTAGGTAATCCTCCTCTTTTCCTTCAAAACTTTCAAAATTAAACCCCCTCTTTGCAAGCTCGACTTTGATCTCATTCATCAGCTCTTTCGAAATGAAGTGCGGATCCGTGTCAGATGCTTCCGATTCGAGATACTTGTCAACGTTTTCAGCGGAAAGTTGGTTACTTCTTATGAAGTCAATGTCATAGCTCATCGTTAGAACAGTCGAAAGTCCGTCCAATATCCCATCGACACCATCCGCACGTAGAAGTCCGAGAAGCCGACCCAGAACAGAGACATCCACGCAAAGAGCATATGCCGGCGGTTCAGCTTGCTGACCCAATTCCACAATCCTTGCCGTACGGGCTTGTCGGAAAGCACATCGCATCCGCCGCCGACCAGATGCCGCAAGCTATGACAGCCGAATGTGTATCCGCCGAGCAGGATGACGTTCATCGTCAGCACCAGCGTTCCTACCCCAATGCCGAAGCCGTCGGAGAATTGTGTTGCGGCGACGGCGTCGTAAGCGAGAATTCCGATGAAGACGATCGCAACGTACAGGAAGTATCGATGGATATTCTGGAAGATCAGCGGAAACTTCTTCTCGCCGCGATATTCGTGCCGCGGTTCGCCGACCGCACAGGCGGGCGGATCGGCCCAAAATGCCTTGTAGTACGCACCGCGATAGTAATAGCACGTAAACCTAAATCCGCCTGGCGCCCACAGGATCAGGAAGGCGGGCGTAAGCGGCAGGATAATGTTCGGCATCCATGCAGGCCACGCCCCAAACCAGGAGTGTGTCGAGATCGGCTGTCCTGCGGCCTCCCAGATCAGCGGCGAATACATCGGCGAAAGGTACGGCCCGTAGGTGTAATGCTCACCCTGGAACGCGGCCCACGTCGAATAGACAATGAACGCCGAAAAGCCGAGAAATGTTGCCAGCGACTGCAGCCACCATCGGTCACGACGCGTTGTCTCGCCAAAACCGCGCCGCGTGATTGAAACCAAGTTCGATGCCATCGAGCCGACCTGACCTCCTGATTTAGGTGTGTTGACGAACTTGCCGGAGCGGGCTCGGAATGAGGACCCGAAACGCCGGAAGCCGGGCAAAAGCTGGAATTAAAGGACGTAACTTTGCGTGAAACTGATAAAGTTTTACGCGAAAGGCCCCGGCAAGTCAAGGAAAACCGATATTCGCTTCCTGCACCCGATTTGACTCAGATTGCGGGCCAACGTATTCTCGCTTTTCGGATTTTAGCGGTTTACCTGTATAATTTAGAGCTTTGTCGGGCAAAGTCTGAAAGGCAACCTGAGGTTGATTCGTCGAATCAAACTCGACGTAAAACATACGTCATTGAAAAGCCGCCCCCTTTGTCATTATTCCGGCGTTCTATATTAGGGAAAAGGCGGCTTTTTGAGCTTTCAGGGCTTACCATATCGCTGTTATTAGGAACTTTTTTTTGTATGCAAAAATTCAGCGCATTCGGACTTGTTTTTTTGAGTCTTGCCATTATGGCGTCTCCGGTCCTTGCGAATTCGGACACAATCAAGAATGCGAACCCTCTCCCAGAAACAGTCGCAGCTCGACAACAGGTCATCGAAAGCGTGGATATCCAGGGCAATCGCCGATTGCGTGACGACGACCTTATCTATTACATCAAGTCCCGGCCCGGCGACGTTTATGACCCTGTAGCTCTCGAACGCGACCTCCGCGAGCTCCTCTCTCTGAACTTTTTCGACAAGACAGCGACCCGTGTGCTGACGACCCCCGGCGTCCGCGGCGGTGTCAACGTGATCTTTGAGGTCCGCGAATGGCCGATCATTCGCGATCTTGTTTTCACGGGAATGAAGGCCGTCACCGAGTCGGACGTGCTCAAGGCGTTTCGCGAGCAGCGGGCGGGTATTTCGAAGGAAGCGATATACGACCCGGTCAAAGCTCGATCCGCCACCCGCATCCTTCGCGAACTTCTCGCCTCGAAAGGTTATCCGAACGCAAAGGTAAATATCAAAGAAGAAGAGGTTTCGGCGACCTCGATCGCGCTTACATTCGAGGTCGAACAGGGAAACCGCTCGAGGATAATCGACATCGTTTTCGAGGGTAACGAGAAATTCAAGGACGGCGAACTTCGAACGGCATTGCAGCTTGTCAAAGAAACCGGGTTGATATCGCGGTTCAAGGGCCAGGACATACTCGACATGCGCAAGCTGCAGTATGACCTGCAAAAGAACGTGCGTTCTTACATGTTCTCGAAGGGCTATTTTCAGGCCCGGATCGGCGAGCCCGTGGTCGAAGGCCTTGGCGTAAAGCGAACGAGCTTTCTCCCGTTCATCGTTCTCCCGATCCCGATCATTTCGACAAAGGACGATACGCTAAGGATCGTCGTTCCGGTAACTGAAGGGCGAATTTTCCGTGTCGGTGAGCTCAAGGTCGAAGGAAACTCGATCTTCTCCGAACAGCAGATCCTGAGCTACATCGGCTTGAGGTCGGGCGAGATCGCAGACGGCAAACGTCTTCAGGACGCAGTTTACGAAGATCTGAAAAAGGTCTACGGCGGGCAGGGCTTTGTCAATTACAACGCCGAATTCGAACCCAACTTCAAAGACAATCCGACGAACGCTGCCGAAGGGATCGTCGACATCACGATCACTATCGAGGAAGGCAAGCAGTTTTCGCTTCGGCGGCTGGAATTTACCGGCAACACTTTCACCCGCGATCGGGTGATGCGGCGTGAATTTCTGATCAACGAAGGCGATATTTACAATCAGAATTACCTCGAAATATCGATCGCCCGGCTAAACCAAACGCAGTATTTCGACCCGATCGATAAGGATCAGGACGTTGAGATAAGGACAGACGAGGAACAGGGCGACGTTGACCTGATCGTCAAGATCAAGGAAAAAGGAAGGCAGCAGATCTCGTTCAACGGCGGCATTTCGGGCGTCGGCGGTTCGTTTTTCGGCCTCGAATATTCAACGAACAACCTGGCCGGCCGCGGCGAAATATTGTCCTTCAACGTTGGCGCCGGCAACCGTCAGCAGAGCCTTCAGTTCACATATCAGGAACCTTACTTTCGAAACCGTCCGATCTCGGTCGGGTTTTCGCTCTTTGCCTCGCGGTACAAGTTTTTTGGCGAAGGCACGTTTCTGACGCAAAACCAGGACATTCTCAATGACCTGTTCGATCCGCTCGGCCAGGTCCAGACCGACGAAAGCAACCTCTTCACCCAGAGCACGTATGGTGCAACCGTGTTTGCGACCGCACCGCTTTCCGAGCTGTTCTTCAAAAAGCGAAGGTTCACCCAGTTTTCACGTGTCGGGCTGACCTATCAGTTTTCGACCACTTCGATAGAAGATCCCGAGATCAACGAATCAGCCGATCCGGCGGAACGGATCCCGGTCATCTATCGTCAGCCGGGCATCATCACCAGCCGCGTGACCGGCTCATTCGTATATGATACGCGGCAGCCGGCAGCAAACGGCATCGACACCCTGAGCGGATCGCAGCTTAGCCTTTCGTTCGCATTGGCCGGGCTCGGCGGCGACGTCCGAACATATCAGCCGAACGTTTCTTATTCGAAGTTCATCCCGGTCCGTAGAAAGAAATCTAAGAACCCTGAGGTGTTTGCTTTCAGGATACAGGCAGGAACCATCGGCGCATTTGCAACGACCGATACGATCCGAAATGCCAACTCGATCGCGTTCATCGGCGGCGTACCGGTCTATGAGCGTTATTATCTCGGAAGCGAGAATGACATTCGCGGCTACAACTCGCGAGCGATCGGGCCGATAGCCCCGTTCGACACATATGTCACGACCCGCAACATCCAGGTGGCGACGAATAGTTTTGGAACCCCCGTTCCGATCACAGGCTTTCCGCCGGGATCGCAGATACCGGGCCAACTCGCCTCGATAGGATTGCTTACCGGCCCTGACGGAGCCAATCCCGCACTTTTCACCCGAAATTTCCGGTTTATCGGCGGCGATACACAGTTGCTTGGGAACTTTGAATACCGCATCCCGCTCTTTGGGCCTGCAACGCTCGCCGCATTTGCCGATATCGGCAGCGTTTTCAACATCAGGAAGACCGGGACACAAAGGATCGACAGCGAATTTCTGCCTGATGACACTTTTCTCGGGGCGGGCCGGATAACCGCCCTGGGGCTGATAAATACTCCGGTCCTTGAAAGCAGTTTCGGCAGCATCCTCTATTACCGCGGCCGCGTGATGACGAAGACCGACTTTATCAACGAGTTTTGCCGGGGCAACAGGTTCGGCTGCCCGACCTCGCTTTCGCCCGAAGTGCAGCAGCTTTACCTCCGCGGCGAAGCCCAGCAGAACTCGCTCTTGAGGGTCGATGACAGTGCTTTCAATAAGATCAGTGACTACAGGTCGACCGTTGGCCTCGAACTGAGGGTTCAGGTGCCGATCGTCAATGTTCCGTTTCGTTTGATCTATTATTACAACCCTAACGGGAAGTTCGGCGTGACACAGGAAGTTCCCGGTATATTCCTTCCGGGTCAGCGGAGCGGCTTCCGATTTACGGTAGGCAGGACGTTCTAAAGGTCGCTTTCGGCGGCAGCATGAAAATTGACAAGAATTGCGGATTGAAATAATATTGTCGTTCTTTTGCCTGGAAGAATACCCACAGGCAACATTTTCAATGCAAAAGGTTTCAAAGTAGTTACCGAAATAACATCTCAGGTATTGGCAGGCAATTTTAAGGAGTTTTACAGATAATGAAAAGATTTAGTTTCTTGGGCATCAGTTTGGTTCTTGCGGCGGTGTTCGCGTTCTCGGCTTCGGCCCAGACAACGGCCGCACCGGCTAAGATCGGTTGGATCGACACCGGTGCATTTGCCAACGAAAAAGAAGGAATCAAGCGATTTACGAATGCAATGACCGCGCTCGGTAACGAAGCCAGGCCGAAAGAGCAGGAGCTGATCGGAATCCAGACCCGCGTCAACACGATCGCCGAAGAGCTGAGAAAACTCAGCGGACAGCCTGCAAATATCCCTGTCGATCAGAATGCCGTCCGGTCAAAACAGGACGAAGGAGCCCGACTTCAACGCGAATTCGAATTCAAAAAGAAAGAATACGATGCGTTCATCGAGAAACGCAGCGGCGAGGTCCTTGGGCCGATCAACCAGGATATCGGTAAGGCGATCGGCGAATTTGCCAAGCAGAAGGGTTATGTCGTTGTATTCGACATCGACAAGCTCGCACAGGCAGGAGCGATCTTGATGCTCGATCCGGCGGCCGACATCACAAAGGAATTCATTACTTTCTACAATGCCCGGCCGGCAGGCGCAGCTACCGCAGCCGCACCTCGCTAGTTTCGACATCAACAGGTTTTTAGTATAGTCAGTGGTCAGTTGAGGTTTACTTCTACTGGCCTCTGACTTTTATGATTTTTAGGCTCTGACGATGACAATTTACGATTCGATCGCGATACAGGCGATACTTCCTCACCGCCATCCGTTTCTTCTGGTTGACAAGATCATCGAACTCGAGCCGCGCGTACGCATCGTCGGCGTCAAGCAAGTGACGATCAACGAACCGTTCTTTGCCGGACACTTTCCCGAAGCTCCGGTCATGCCAGGCGTCCTGCAGATCGAAGCACTCGCGCAGGTCGGAGCCATACTCGCTTTGCGTGAGATGGACGATCGCGAATCGAAGATCCCGTTCTTTAGCGGCATCGAAGACGCAAAGTTTCGCAGGCCCGTCGTTCCCGGCGACACTCTGATCCTCGAGGTGACCGCACTCCGTATCGGCTCGAAAGTGCAAAAGATGCGCGGTGTCGCGACCGTCGATGGCAATGTAACGGCCGAAGCTGTGATAGTAAGCGTGATCGCCGACCGCAAGTAAAAGGAGAATGTACATGCAGGATATTCGTCTCAGTTACGAGGAGCTCGGGTCATACCTGATCGCGTTCAATATTTTGCTCGGGCTCCTGTTCGGCTTTTTCCCGCTGCTGGCAGGCCTCAAACTGCACAATCGAAAGTACGGGGTCTTTGGCTTGCTTTGCGCCGTATTTGGCGGAGCGGTCGCCGGATTGTTCCTGGCATTTCCGGCCGCGGCTTTGTTCACTTGGCTGATATTCAGGAGCGTAAATGAAAAGTATGCGGCTGTCGCCGGATCGGACGGCGATGTATCCGCAGACGCTCAAGTCACCGAAGTATCGGGCCAACATTGATGTCGACCTTCATTCACGATACCGCGATAGTCGCTGACGGGGCCGTCCTCGGAACCGGCTGCTACATTGGCCCTTTTTCGACAGTTGGGGCCGAGGTCTCGCTTGGCGACGGTGTCAGGCTCGATTCTCACGTCGTGATCGACGGCAAGACCACCGTCGGCGATGAAACCCATATCTTTCCGTTCGTGTCGATCGGATTGGCTCCACAGGACCTGAAATATGGAGGCGAACCGACCGCAACATCGATAGGTAAACGAAACCATATTCGCGAATTCGTGACGATCCATCGCGGAACTGCGGGCGGCGGCGGATTGACGCAGATCGGGGACGATAATCTCTTTATGGCGCAGGCCCATGTTGCACACGACTGCCAGATAGGGAACGAGGTGATCATGGCAAACGCTGCGACACTCGCCGGCCATGTCGAGATCGCCGACCGTGCAAATGTCGGGGCTTATTCCGGCGTTCACCAATTTTGCCGTATCGGGCTTGAGGCGTTCGTCGGGGGTTATTCGGTCGTCGTCAAGGACGCCCCGCCTTTTGCGACCATTCAGGGCAACCATGCAAAGTGCTACGGGCTGAACCGCGTAGGGATGAAGCGGCGGGGATATCCGCGTTCAACGATCGAGAAACTGAATCACGCCTACCATTTGCTCCTGACCGCAAAACTGAATACCACACAGGCCTTGGAACGCATTCGGCAGGAGATCACCGATTGCCCTGAGGTCGATCTACTTGTGAATTTCATCGAGACCTCAAAGCGCGGCGTCGTTAAATGATCGTTTTTGCCGGGCGGCAAGTACGCCAATGACCTCATCGAGCGTCACACCTTTCTCATCGAGCAACAAAAGATAATGGAACAAAAGGTCGGCAGCCTCTGACCTGAACGCCTCGAGGTCTTCGTCCTTTGCGGCGATGACAAGCTCGACAGCCTCCTCGCCGACCTTTTGAGCGACGGCATTCAGGCCCTTTCCGAACAATGCGGCAACGTATGAATCAGGGTCGGCGCTGAGACGACGGTTTGCTATCACGTCCGCGAGAGTCTTGAGGAAACCGAGCGATCCGGCCCGCTCGTCACCCGTCTCGCCAAAGCACGTCCCTTGTCCCGTATGGCAGACCGGACCCAAAGGCCGTGCCTTTATCAGGAGCGTGTCATTGTCGCAATCAGAGTGAAGCGATTCGAGTTCGAGAAAATTCCCGCTGGTCTCGCCTTTGGTCCAAAGCCGATTACGCGAACGCGAAAAGAAGGTCACCCGGCGGGTCTCGATCGTTCTCTCAACGGCCTCTTCGTTCATAAAGCCGAGCATCAACACGTTTCCCGAGATCGGGTCCTGAACGATGGCAGGCACAAGCCCGTCCCTGTATTTTCCAAATTCGAGTTTCATATTCTAACCTCGATCCCACGCATACGCAGGAACGATTTGAGTTCTGGTACGCCGATCTCGCCAAAGTGAAAAACGCTCGCCGCAAGGGCCGCATCGGCACGTCCGCTGATGAGAACGTCGGCAAAATCATCCATCTTTCCTGCCCCGCCGGATGCGATCACCGGGACCGCTACCTTTGTTGAGACCTCACGCGTCAAAGCGGTCTCAAAACCTGACTTCGTTCCATCGGCGTTCATTGATGTAAGGAGGATCTCGCCGGCGCCGAGTTCCGCGCCTTTCATTGCAAACTCTACGGGGTCGATCTCGGTCGCTTCCCGGCCTCCATTCAAAAAAACACGCCAACCGGCCGGGGTCGCCTTAGCGTCGATCGCGAGGACGACACACTGCGACCCAAAATGACGGGCTGCCTCGGCGATCAGCTGCGGATCGCGAACCGCGGCGGTGTTTATCGAGATCTTGTCGGCACCGGCGTCGAGCAGGGCACCGATATCCCCAACGTCCGATATCCCGCCACCGACCGTGAACGGGATATTGATCTCTGAGCCGAGGCGGCGAACGAGGTCGACGAGCGTCTTGCGTTTCTCGTTCGTCGCGGTTATGTCCAGGAACACAAGCTCGTCCGCTCCGCTGCGGCTGTAGATGCCCGCAAGTTCGACGGGGTCGCCTGCGTCGCGGAGGCCGACAAAATTGGTCCCTTTTACCGTTCGGTTATCACGAACGTCGAGACACGGGATGATCCGTTTAGCCAACATATGCCGTTAATTCCTCGAGGCTGATTCGGCCTTCGTAGAGAGCCTTGCCGACTATTACACCGCTGCAGCCTGTCTCGTCGAGTTCGAAGATGTCTGCCATCGAGGCGACGCCGCCGCTCGCGATAAGTTCGAGTCCGGGAAGCGCCGCGACTATCTCGCGGTAGATCCCGATCCCGGTGCCGGCGAGCCCGCCATCTTTTGAGATATCGGTAACGAACGCCCGATCGATCCCTTTCTCCATCCACTTTTCGAGAAACGGGACAACGGCCAGATCTGTTCGGGTCTGCCAACCGTCGATCGACACATTTCCGTCGCGTACATCCGCCCCGAGCAATATCCGGTCGGCACCGTATTGGCCGATCCATCGGTCAAGGCTCTCGGCCGACCGAACTGCAACGCTGCCGATACTCGCGATCGAGGCTCCGGCATCAAAGACCGCAGCGATGTCGTCGTCAGTCTTTATACCTCCGCCGAAATCGATCGTGAGGCCGGTTCCCGCAGAAATTTCCCTTAGAACCTGAAGATTGACCGGGCGGCCCGACCGCGCACCATCGAGATCGACAATATGAAGGCGCTCAAGGCCCGCGTCCTCGAAGCGTCTGGCGGTTTCGACCGGGCTCTGGTCGTAGGCCCTGACCGAACCGAAATCACCCTCGGTCAAGCGAACACATCTGCCGCCGATAAGATCGATCGCCGGTATTATCTGGATCATAAGCTTAAAAAGTTGTCCAGGATCAGCTCTCCGGCTGATCCGGACTTCTCGGGATGAAACTGCACGGCGTGGAAATTCGCATAGGTCAGCCCGGCACAAAAGCCTATGCCGTAGTCGCAGCTCGCCGTGGCCCATGGGTTTTGCTCGACGTAAAAGCCGTGTACAAAATAGAGATAAGTATTCGGTTCGACAGCGCGGAAAAGCGGTCCGCGCAGATCGGTGATCGAGTTCCAGCCGACGTGCGGGACCTTCAGGCCGTTCTTCGGAAACCGGCGGACTCGCAAGGGCAGAATGCCGAGGCACGATGTCTCATTTTCATCCGAGCTTTCACACAACAACTGCATCCCGAGACAGATGCCGAGTACCGGCTGGCCAAGAGACCGGATAACGTTGTCCAGGCCATGTTCCTGCAGATAGTTCATCGCGGTCGACGCCTCGCCGACGCCCGGAAAGATGACCCGATCGGCCGAGGCCAACATTTCGGCATCGTCCGTAATGATCGGCTCGGCCCCGAGACGGCGGAGCGAGTTTGCAACGGATGCCGTATTGCCGGCGTTGTATTTGACGATCGCGACCCTCACAAGACCCCTTTCGTTGTCGGCAACGACGTTCCTTCACGACGGACCGCCATTCGTATCGCTTTTGCGAACGCCTTGAAGATCGATTCGATCTTGTGGTGTTCGATAGTACCTTCGGCCCGGATATTCAAATTACAGCGAGCGCCGTCAGAGAATGATTTGAAGAAATGAAAGAACATCTCGGTCGGCATCTCGCCGATCTTCTCGCGTTTGAATTCGGCGTTCCATTCGGTCCAGCTCCGGCCGCCGAAATCAATGGCGACCTGGGCGAGACAATCGTCCATCGGGAGACAAAATCCGTAGCGTTCGATACCGCGTTTGTCGCCAAGGGCCTTTGCGAAGGCCTCGCCGAGTGTGATCGCGACGTCCTCGATGGTGTGATGCTCGTCAACATGGAGATCGCCATTTGCGGTGATATCGAGATCGATACGGCCGTGTTTGGCGATCTGTTCTAGCATGTGATCGAAAAAGGCGATCCCGGTAGCGATCTGCGACCGGCCGGTCCCGTCGAGGTCGATCCCGACCGTCACGCTCGTTTCCATCGTAGATCTGGTCTGAATGGCCCGGCGAGCCGGAGCTTTCAGGAGATCGTATATTTCAACCCAGCTGTCGACGCTGAAAACGCCCTCGCTTCGGCCCTTCAGGTCAAAGTTGGGGTTCCTGATAAATATGGCCTTTGCGCCGAGATTCTCTGCAAGTTCGACGTCGGTGGGCCGGTCGCCGATGACGTAGGAATTTGCAAGGTCAAAGCTGCCGTCGAGATATTTGGTCAGCATGTCGGTCCCGGGCTTGCGGGTCGGAGCATTTTCGTGGGGAAGGGTCCGATCGACAAATACGTCGGCAAAAACGATGCCTTCACCTGCGAGCGTTTCGAGCAGAAAGTTCTGTGCGGGCCAAAATGCGGATTCGGGAAAGCTCTCTGTGCCCATGCCGTCCTGGTTCGTGACCATTACTAGAACAAAGTCGGTCTCATTTGCGATGCGGCTCAACGCACTGATCGCTCCGGGAATGAACCTGAGTTTATCGAGCACATCGACCTGAAAGTCGTGCGGCTCGCGAATCAGCGTTCCGTCGCGATCGATGAATAAAACACGTTTCATATGCCTCCTGATAAGATCGGCAGAAGTTCGTCCTCCGGCCGCTGCAAAGTCGGATAAACGGCCAAAGCCGAAAGGAGACGGTCGTTCTCGGCCGGCGTTCCGATGGTGATCCTCAGGCAGCCCTCGCACTGAGTGACGCGGCTGCGGTCGCGAACGACTATCTTCTGCTCGACAAGGTGCGAGTAGATCGCGGCGGCATCGGTCGTTCTTACCAAGAGAAAATTGGCATCGGAAGGAAACACCTCGTTGACGCAATCGAGCGAAGACAATGATCGGGCCATCCGGCGTCGTTCATTGATGATGTTCGCGATCGACGATTCAACCCTCTGCGTGAGTGAAAGCGAATCTGCGACCTCCGACTGGGCGATGCCGCTAACGTTATACGGCGGCTTTACCCGATCGAAGAGGCCGATCACCTCCCGGTTCGAAAATGCCATCCCCACACGGAGCCCGGCCATACCCCACGCCTTTGAGAATGTCTGAAGGACGACGATGTTCGGCAGCCGGCCGAGCTCGGCGATCATCGATGGTTCGTTTGCGAAATCGATGTAAGCCTCGTCAATTACGACAATGCCGCTAAAGGCGCGGGCGATTTGCAGCACGTCGTCACGACGCATGAGGTTGCCGGTCGGATTGTTTGGCGAGCAGATGAAAATGAGCTTTGACCGCTCGTTGGCCGCGGCAAGTATCGAGCCGGTATCGAGCTGAAAACTCCCGGTCAGGCCTACTTCCCGGACCGCAACGTCGTTGAGATCCGCAGACACCTGATACATGCCGTAGGTCGGAGGACAGATGATACATTCGTCGACTCCCGGCTCGCAAAAGATCCTGAACAGCAGATCGATCGCCTCGTCGCTTCCGTTCCCGATGAATATCTGGTCCGCAGCAACACCGCGCATCGCTGAGATCTTGTTTTTAAGGTCCGACTGACGAGGGTCGGGATAGCGATTCCATCCGCCGCCCGCGGGCGATCCATAGGCGTTCTCATTCGCGTCGAGAAATACCTCGGCCTCACCTGCAAACTCTGATCGAGCGGATGAATATGGGCGCATCCGACGGACGTTCGGGCGGACCAAGCTGTTGAGGTCAAACATCATTCTGCCCTCCGGATGCTGCGACACGAACCGAAGCGGCCCGGGCATGCGCCTCGAGGCCCTCGGCAGATGCCATTGTCTCGATCGTCGGAGCGAGGTTACGGATGCCTTCTTCGCTCAGCTTTTGATAGGTGATCGACTTTTTGAAACTTGAGACCGTGACGCCGCTATAGGACCTTGCGGCACCGCCCGTCGGAAGCGTGTGGTTCGTCCCAGAGGCGTAATCGCCGGCTGCTTCGCACGAAAAATTCCCGATGAAGACCGAACCGGCGTTCGTGATCCGATCGGCGACCGCGCCGGCATCGTCCGTTGCAATGATGAGATGTTCCGCGGCATATTCATTCAGAAGTTCGACGGCCGCATCGATCGATTCGACCAGGATCGCCTTCGAGTTTGCGATCGCCGCCATTGCCGTGTCCTTTCTCGGAAGCCTGACGATCTGGCTTTCCACCTCAGCGATGACGGATCTGATAACGCCGCGGTCCGTCGATACGAGCATCACTTGGCTGTCGGGGCCATGTTCGGCTTGCGACAGAAGATCGGCCGCAGCAAACTCGGGCTTGCAGGTCGAATCGACAAGTACGGCAACCTCCGACGGGCCGGCAGGCATATCGATCGCGACGCCGGACCGCATGACCTGCAGCTTCGCTTCGGTGACGAACTGATTTCCGGGCCCAAATATCTTGTAGACACTCGGGACCGTCTCGGTACCATATGCCATTGCCGCTATTGCCTGCGCTCCGCCGATCTTGTATACACGGTCGACGCCGCAGACCCTCGCGGCATAGAGGGTGGCTGGTTCGACCTTGCCGTTTTCGTTTGGCGGCGAGCACATTATCACTTCGTTACAGCCGGCCAGCTTTGCCGGTATCGCGAGCATTAGAACGGTAGAGAATAGCGGAGCGCTGCCGGCCGGGACATATAACCCGACCTTCTCGATAGGCAGGATCCGCCGCCAGCACAAAACGCCCCGCATCGTTTCAATCGGCTCGGGATCGCTCTCGGTCACCGCATGGAACCGACCAATATTCTCGATGGCGGTCGCGATGGCCGATCTGAGCTCGGCGGATATCGCCGTTTCGGCTTCTGCAAACTCGTGTTCGGTCACCTCAAATTCATCTATCGAGTGACGGTCGAACTGTCGCGAGAAACGGCGCAGAGCATCGTCGCCGTTCTGGCGGACGTCGCCGATGATGCTCGCCACCGTCTCTTCGAGCATCTTTGTATCGAGAGACGGACGCCGAAGGAGATCGGCCCACGCATTTCGTTCCGGAAATTCTATGATCTGCATAGTTCTTACCTGATCATCTGATCGATCGAAAGCACCAGGATACCCTCGGCACCGGCCTGCTTCAGATTGCCGACGACTTCCCAAAAATCTTGTTCGCTGATCACCGAATGTAGCGAAACCCAGCCCGGCTCGGCCAGCGGCATGACGGTCGGGCTCTTGATGCCGGGCAACATCGCCGCGATCCGATCGACCTTTTCGGCCGGTGCGTTCAGCAGAATGTACTTGTTCTGGGTCGCGGCAAGAGCGCTCCGTATCCGAAATCGGATCTGCTCGAGAAGTTCGGCTGGTTCACCGCTAAGTCCGCGCCGTGCGATCAGGACCGCCTCAGAACGCATGACGACCTCGACCTCGCGAAGGCCGTTCGAAAAAAGCGTGCTGCCCGAACTGACAAGGTCACAAACGGCGTCGGCAAGACCGATCGAAGGTGCGATCTCGACCGACCCGCTGATCTGATGGATCTCGGCCTCGATCTTATGGGCTTTAAGATAGGCGCCGAGGGTTTCAGGGTAGCTGGTCGCGATACGCAGCCCGTTCATCGACTCGATGCCCGAGTAATCGACCGCTTTCGGCAAGGCAAGCGATAATCGGCACCGTCCAAACCCGAGCCGCTCTACGACATCGACGTTCTTTGGATGTTCTGCAAGAATGTTCTCGCCGCAGATGCCGATATCGGCAACGCCGTCCGCGACATAGTCGGGGATATCGTCGTCGCGGAGAAAGAAGAGTTCGAGGGGAAAGTCCTCGGCCTCGGCTCGGAGTTTTCCCTGGCCGTTGGAAAAGCCAATGCCGCATTTACGGAGGAGCGAGACCGAACCGTCAGCGAGCTTTCCTTGTTTCTGGAGTGCGATCTTCAATTTCATAAAGCTAAAAATGGCAACACGACGCCCTTGAAACTCTTTCAAGTTCGCGCCGATCTAATGAAAACTGTCTTTCGTATGAGTTAGAAAACGAGATTCATATCACGCGCTGTTGTTGCCGTGATGATGATGGTGAAGAAGCGATGAATGGAACTGGCTAAAGTTCATCTTTAAGAACATTAATTGCATATCGCATCTCGATTGGCAAGCCGGCCGCTTTGATCTTTGTGGTAAAATATCGACCGATACTATGGAATCAGAGCAAACAGCCGAGGTGCTGCACGAATTTGGAAAGCGCATCCAGCGCTGTTACGGCTGCTTCATCGCATATCATCTGAAAGACATGTACCTCGGTGAAGACGTGACGTTCTTTTGCGAACACTGCAAGGACGAGACGATGTTTCATTTCGACGAATTTTCGAGGCTTTTGGATCTCTCGAAGTTGAAAGAGGTCGCCGACGAGGAGCATCACCACTAGGGACGTGAACTTCAAACTACAGATCAAGAGCAATTACGATTCCCGAACCGTCGACGTTCGAGACGAGATCTCGATCGGTCGGGCCGATGCGGCCGATATCGTACTTGATGATTCGGGCCTTTCGCGCGTCAATACGACGTTCTTTATTGACGAAGGCGAATTGTGGGTTGCCGATGAGAACTCGACCAACGGCACATTCGTTAATGGCGAACGCGTTTCGGGCAAGCCGCGTCTGCTCCGCGACGGTGATTCGCTAACGATCGGCAGCAGCACGACGATACGCGTCGAAACCGACGAGGGTTCGCGGCAGAGCCCTCAGACGAGCGGGCCCGAACCGATCGCGGCTCGGCCGGCGGTTCGCCAGACTCCGTCGGTTCCGTCCGCAACGCCGTCGAATGCACCGCAGCCGGCGTCCGGATCCGAGGGCATTCCGATGGTCGTAATTGCGGCTGCGATCATGACGGTCGTCATTCTGCTGTTTGGCGGGATCGCCTTCGTGGTCGTATCGCAAATGGACTCATCACCCGGCACGGGTGCGAATAACCGCAACTTGCCGCAAATGACCGCTGCAGCGATGATCCCGATCCGTGTCATCGATCCACTGGGCGGCGAGGACGAAGACGACCTTGATGACCTGATAGCCTCATGGGAGGTCGCCGAAGAAGAATTAAAGGCCGGCGACGTTGCCGACATTTCCGGTGCAGCCGTCGAAGATAAGGACTTCGACCTGAACGTTTCTGCGACATTCCTTGCTGAACGACAAAGGCTTGCTTTCGAACCAAGGCCGGGAGAAGGAGGGATCAGGCCGGCCGGCCTGAACGTTCCGAAGGAACTCTTTGGCGACGGTGTGATAAAGCAAAAGCAAAAGCTTGCGCAGATGAACAGCAGCGGTTATCGACAGCCGATGGATTTTGCCGACCTTGCCGAAAAACGCTTGAGCGGCGATCTGCTCGAGATGCCGATGGCTACCGAGAGTTTTTACCTCGATGTCGGCGGCTCGGCTCAAGACAAGGTCTTTTCGTCGTTCAGCTTTCAGTCGGGCGTGGCCGACATTGTTCCGGGCCATCCGAAGTTTGATGTTCTCAAGCGCATCGCCGACAATTTTGCCGGTCAGAAATACGATCTGAACAACGCGGGCGACCGAAAACAGATGCGCCGGCGGCTCTTGCGAATGTTTCAGCCGCGAGCGAAACCCATATTGAAGGAACTCGCCGATGCCTACTTTCTACGTTTTCGGCGGCCGCTCCGCGTGACGTCGCTTACGCGGTCGATGGATTATCAGATATTGCTCAACTCGAACAACGCCAACTCATTCAAGGTTCGCGGCGAAGGTTCGCTGCCGCCGCACACATCGGGCTGCGCATTCGACCTTGCCCGTAAGCACATGCCCGTCGACGAGCAGAACTTCGTAATGGCCAAACTCGCCGAAATGGAACGCGACGGTAAGCTCGACGCCTTGATCGAATACGGCGCTAACGCTTGCTTTCACGTCTTTATCTATCACGACGGCAACCCGCCGAGAGCGTTGAACCTGGGACAAATGGAATATGAGACGTTTCCGTTCCTTGCCGGAATTCGCCTGAACACCTCGCATTGAACCACAGTCTGTGGACTTTCGCCGTTTCTCTTTTTACACTCGAAACATAAGTGGAAGAGAACTCGGCAAACAAAAGCTCATTTACCGAATTGGCCGCACGGCTCGGGCGCCTGCCGGCCGAAAAGAAGAGGGCCGCAATCGAAGTAAGCGCGGCTCTAGCAGGTGTAAGCCTTCGCGTCAGCCGCGATTTCGTCGAGGCCGTACCAAAAGCATCGAAGGTCTTGTCGGCAGATGACCTGCGTTTGTGGGGCGAACTTGGCCGCCGACTCGCGATGGGCAATGCTGAAACGGGCTCACAGTTCTTTGCCGAGGGCGTTGCAGGCCTTTCGAATGTTCCTCACGATGCCCGCGGCCTTGTCTTTCAGGTTTGCACGCGGCAGCTCGTTCTCTCAAGTTCGATCGCCTTAGAGACGTTTCGCCTGGTACCTCAACTGGCGAAAGAGATCGGGAATGATCACCTGCTCCATCAGATCCTCGATCTTGCCGTGAATATCGCGAACCGTTCGGCCAAACACAGTTCGGATTTTCTTAAACAAACACCTCCGGTGGCGTCGGCGATCGCGCAGTTCGGGACCGATCGCGATAGCGTCGCGGCTTCGGTCGTAGCCTTGGCCGCGGAATTCGCGAACAGGACCGGCGGAATGACCGCTGACCTGTGGTCAAATCTGCCATCGGCTCTCGAAGCCCTGTCGGCAGAGAATGCGGTGAAGCTGGCGCAGCGGTCGGCGCAGTTTCTTGAACACGGCGGAAGCGTGACGCTCCATTTCGTATCGGCAGGCAGCGACGTTCTCAGGCAGGCCGAGACGGTATTTGACGACTGGTGCGGCGTCCTGGCAAAGATCGCGAAAAGCGGGAATGCGGTGTTGATCGCATTTCTTCGTGCGTCGCCAAAGTTCTTCCGCCAGATCTCGGCGATGAAACTGGAAGGTGAGGATGTCGGGAGCGTAAAGACGGCCGCGATCAGACGCGTTCTGCGGCTTGCCGGTGAGATCGCTGACGCGGACGCCGAAAGCGCTCTTGCGGCATTCCGATCCTCTGCCGCCGCTCTTCGGCGTGTCTCGCTCGATCAATACGAGCAATGGATCGCCGCCGGACTCGACGAAATGCGCGACGAGCCGGCAAAGGCCCGACGCAGTTATTTCGCACTCGAGACACGGCTTTCGAACGACCGGCTGCAGCAAACGCGGACCGGCCTTCATCTCGAAGAGGTACAGCACATCCTTCGGCTCTACGTCGAGGCTTTGACCGGACACGAGGTCGAGATTGCGCCGCAGACGTCAATGCCGCAGGAATCGCGGATCGGCGACGGAAAAACGGTCTATCTGCCAAATAATATCGCGGAATTCGACACCGAGGAGATGGACTTCAGGCTCTATAAAGTTCTGGCGGCATACGGTGCTGGGCAAATAGAATTCGGCACATTCGCGACCGACTCGGTCGAACTCAAGGCCGCCTTTAGCGAACTTGCGGAGCTCTATTCGGCGACCGCTGAGCAGACCGATGCGTTTTCGCTTGCCGGTTACATCGAAGACGTCCAAAAGGGCGATCAGGCACTTTCCGACGCTGAACTCCGCGAAGAGATCAAACGTCGCCGGCGGTCGATGCCAAAGGGTTCTGACTATCGCGCCGTCCTGCAGATCTTTCCTGAGCCGCGGCTGGCGCGAAAGATCTTTACGACCATGGAGAACGCCCGGATCGACGGCCTGCTGCGGAGCAGTTATCACGGGTTGCGAAAGGACCTCGACCTAATGCAGCAGTTGCTGCGAAAGAACCGGCCGTTCATTTTCGACGTCCCGTTTCACCAGGTTCCTTTCGAATTGCTGTTCCAGATCACGCTTTGCGGCGGGGCAACCGACGATGCACGCAACTTCTACGGCCAGATCGTCTCTGAGATCGAGACCGTTATCGAAAAGCATCTGTTGAGCAGAAGCGGCTCGGAACTCAGGCCAACGGTCGCCGATTCGTTGTTTGCCGCAAGCCGCGTCTATAACCTGTTTCAGAACATCACGCCTGAGCAAACGCAAGAGGCCGAGAACGACGACCAGGAAGAAAGCAGCGAATTTGCCTACGAAAGCGAAAATACTGAAGAAGCCGTAGTTGAGGAGAGCGCAAAGCGCGAAGAAAGGCCGCAGACGATGCAGGACCTGCGTGACCTCTTTAACGCCTGGAACTCTGACGAAGACGACGGCGAGCCGGACGACCTGCAGGGCTCGGAGGCGTGGTCGCATAACGAAATGCCCGAGCAGCCGCTCGAGGCAGGCGACGAAGCGTTCGCATACGACGAATGGGACCGCGAACTGAACGATTACCGCGTCGGCTGGAGCCGTGTCATCGAAAAGCGTGTGAAACTCGGCGACCGCAATTTTGTCGAGCTTGCGAGGTCGCGATATCGGGGGGTCATTTCGTCGGTCCGCCATCAGTTTCAGTTGATGAAACCCGAAAATCTGACCAAGATCAACCGCGAGATCGACGGCGAGGATTACGACCTCAACGCACTGGTCGATCTCGTCATCGACCGTCGGGCCGACGGTCGGCAATCGGAGAACATCTATACCAAACGGCTAAGGCGACAACGCGACGTAGCCGTCTCGCTTCTTCTCGACCAATCGTCATCGACCGCGAGGACAATTACGCGAAACCCGCTCCAGCCGTATACCTATCCCGGGCGGCGGATAATCGAGATCGAAAAAGAAGGCCTCGTCCTGATGAGCGAGGCTCTCGAAGCGGTCGGCGACGTGTATTCGATAAACGGTTTTACAAGCGAAGGCCGGCGCAACGTGAAGTTCTACGTCGTTAAGGATTTTGACGAGAAATACTCTGAGGAAACCGAAAAGCGTATCGGCGGCATCACGTTCCAGAACAACACGCGGCTCGGTGCCGCTATTCGCCATGCGGCGCACAAGCTTTTGCGACAGGAAAATCGAACGAAGCTGCTGATAATTCTGACCGACGGCCGGCCCTACGACCACGACTACGGCGACGCCCGCTATGCCCGCGAGGATGTTCGCGAAGCTTTGATCGAAGCCAAAACGCACGGCATCACGCCCTTTTGCATCACCATCGACCGCGAATCCGAGGCCGAACTTCGCGACCTTTATGGCGACGTCGGCTATACCATCATCGACGACGTTTTGAGCCTGCCGGAACGAATGCCCAATATTTATCGGAGACTGACAAGCTAAACACCGTCGGCAATTCCTTTCAGCAGAACACCGACACCGTAAGCGAGTCCGGCGGCGAGGGCACCGACAAGAAGGGTTTCGAGGCCGGAGCGCAGCCACCCGGTCGTTGACCAACGGCTTTTGAACGAGCCGATCAGAAAGAAGGTGATACCCGTCATAACGCAGGCGACGAGGAACGACGATCCCCAGCCGAACAGATACGGGATCAGGGGAACAAGTCCGCAAACGATGAAGGCGCTGAAGGTGCTGCCGGCGGCAAGCCACGGCGACCGTATCTCGGAGGGCAGACCGTATTCTTCCATCAGCATCGTCCTTACCCACCGGTCATTGTCCGATGTGATCAGCTCTACCGCCTTTTCGAGCTCTTCGCCCTCAAATCCCTTTTCACGATAGATCTGTCTGATCTCTTCACGCTCGCCTTCTGGTGCGACCTCAATGTGGCGGTATTCGATCTTTTCAAGCCGGCGGTAATCGTCGATCTCGGCCCTTGTCCCGAGAAAATTGCTTGCCGCCATTGAAAAGCCGTCGGCGACTAGATTTGCGAAGCCGAGGATCAAAACGACCTTGGTCGAGAGTTCAGCACCGGCAACGCCCGAGACGACGGCGAACGTCGTGACAGCGCCGTCAACGCCGCCGTAAATGAAATCTCGAATATAGTTGTGGTTTGACGCAGCGATCCGCGCCGCTATCGCTTCGTGTGTGTGATCGTGCTCCAGATCTGACATTGCCGCATCATAACCTATTTCGTGCCGATGCAGTTCGGTTTGGCAGATCAAAAAACAAAAGAGACGGCCGATATCAGCCGTCTCTCCAAAATGTGGTGGCGGGGGGGAGACTTGAACTCCCGACCTTGGGGTTATGAATCCCACGCTCTAACCAGCTGAGCTACCCAGCCACGAACACTTGATTATAGTTTGCCGTGCAAAAAAATCAAGTTAATCGGGTTTTCGCAGCACCTCGCTTTTGCCCCTTCGAGAGTGCGATTGCTAAGATAAGAATTTAGAGGACCTTTCTGATCCGGGTTAAAAATGCCAATAATATTCGCGGCCGCGGCCGAACATTCACAGGTGCTTTTCGCACTTTTCATAATGATCGCCGCCGCCAAATTGATGGCCGAGTTGTTCGAGCGTCTGCGACAGCCGGCGGTCGTCGGTGAGATCCTTGCGGGTGTCATCGTAGGCCCGAGCGTACTGGGTTGGGTCAGGCCGTCCGAGATCATCGGGATCGTTGCCGAGATCGGCGTTATATTTCTTCTCTTCATGGTCGGGCTCGAGACCAAGCCGCAGTCCGTCTATCGGGTCGGAAAAAAGGCAATGCTGGTCGGCACGCTCGGTGTGATACTTCCCTTCATTGCCGGGTATTTCATCGCATTGCTTTGGGGCGGCTCTTTTATCGAAGCAATGTTTATCGGAGCCGCGCTCGTAGCGACATCGGTCGGCATTACGGCGCGCGTGCTCGGTTCGATGGACCTTTTGGATAAAGAAACGTCCCGGATCATCCTCGGGGCGGCGGTGATCGACGACATCCTAGGGCTGATAATTCTTTCCGTCGTCTCGGCAATGAGTTCGGGCGACATCAACTATCTCGAGCTCGGCAAAACAGCGGCCCTGGCGATCGCTTTCACTTTGCTCGTTGCGGTCCTGGGTGCGCGGATGATGAACAAGGTCGCACCGAAGGTCAGCAACCTGCGGGTCAGCAAACCGTTCTTTAATGTCGGATTGATCTTATGTCTCGGGCTTTCGGTGGCGTCGATCTATGTTGGCGTGGCCGCGATAATCGGCGCATTTCTCGCCGGGATGGCGATGGCTGAGGCAACCGAAGATAATCCGGGAATGCACAAACTGACAAGCGGCGTGACCGAGTTCCTCGTGCCGTTTTTTCTCGTCAATATCGGCATGCAGCTAAATCTGGCGGTCTTTAAGGATGCGTCGTTCCTGCTGCTGGCTTTCGTGATCACGTTCTTTGCGGTGATAACAAAGTTCATTGGCTGCAGCATCGGTGCCTGGGGGTTAACGCGACGCGAGATGGCTCAGGTCGGCGTCGGAATGATACCCCGCGGCGAGGTTGGGATCGTAGTTGCTCAGATCGGTCTCGGACTTGCCGTGATCACCGAAAGGTTCTTTGCCGCCGTGCTGTTCATGGCGGTTGCGACGACCCTGATAGCGCCTCCGCTTATTAAGTACTTCTACGCCGAGGATAAAGACAACGATGGCGTGCTCGACCCGATACTTGAGCGAGACGTATCAGAGGAATTCACCCGGATCGGCTAGTTCGTCCCCGGAAATTCGGTCAAAATGACCTTCAAGCTTGAGAAATGGCTGTTTCAAGCCGTCGCGGACCGAGAAACCCCCGATATTTACCGCCTGATCGATACTCCTAACACCAAAAGATTTCCTTGACACTTTGGTGACAAACATCTATTATCGTGTTGCGACGATGTTTATCATCGTTTATTCGGCAACCTCTCTGTCCGTGTATCTCTTTTAAACTCACACATCTGTCTTCCTCTTGCGCATTCGCATTCAGGAAACACAAATTAGAACTCGATGTCAGCGAAATTAGGGGAAATTCTTGTCCGCGAAAATCTCGTCACCCCGCAACAACTGCGTGAGGCTCTCGACTATCAGAGAAGCAGCGGAGGCCGTCTAGGCTCGAATCTCGTCAAATTGGGGATCATCTCCGACGACGTGATAACTGCGGTTCTGTCGCGGCAATATGGTGTGCCGTCGATAAATCTCGACCTCTTCCACATCGAAGCGGACGTAATAAAGCTGATATCGCAGGAGGTCGCACTCAAATACACGGTGTTGCCGATATCGAAGGTCGGTGCAACGCTGACCCTCGCGATGGCCGATCCGACAAATGTGTTCGCGATGGACGACATCAAGTTCATGACCGGACTAAATGTCGAGCCGGTGATCGCATCCGAGGCATCCATCCAGATGTCGATCGGTAAGTATTACAGCGGTTCCACGCAGATCGACATATTTGACGCGGCGTTCGCGGTCGAAGCCGACAAGGCGGTCCTCAAGAACGGTAAGAACGGTAAGAACGGAGCATCGAAGAACGGTACAAAGCTTAAGCTCGATGACCGCTTGTCAGAGGCCGACCTCGATGTAACGCTCGAAGGCTTTGATTTTCAGACTCACGACGGCGAAGAGCTCGAACTGGTCGAACAGAACGACGAGATCGACCTGGCGACATTGGCACGTGCCAGTGAGGATGCTCCGGTCGTCCGCCTCGTCAATGTTCTGATGGTCGATTCGTTAAGACGCGGAGCATCGGATATTCACGTCGAGCCATACGAAAAATCGTTCAGGATCAGGTTTCGTATCGACGGCGTTCTTTACGATGTGATGAAGCCGCCAATGAAGATGCGGGATGCTTTGATCTCACGCCTGAAGATCATGGCAAAGCTCGACATCTCAGAAAAGCGTCTGCCGCAGGATGGCCGCATCAAGATCAAGGTCCGGGTCGACGAGCGTTCACGAGAGCTGGACTTCCGTGTGTCGACGCTGCCAACCCTCTTTGGCGAAAAGGTCGTGCTTCGTCTGCTCGACAAAGACAAGCTGATGCTTGATATGTCGAAACTCGGTTTTGAAGCCGAAAGTCTCGAAAAATTTCAGCGTGCGATCGCCAATCCGTACGGGATGGTCCTCGTCACCGGGCCAACGGGTTCCGGTAAAACGAACACGCTCTATTCAGCTCTGCAGACGCTAAACACGTCGGAAACGAACATCATGACGGCCGAGGACCCGGTCGAATTCAACCTGGAAGGCATCAACCAGGTGCAGATGAAAGAACAGATCGGCCTTAATTTCGCCGCAGCCCTCAGATCGTTCCTGCGTCAGGACCCGAACATCATCCTCGTCGGCGAAATTCGTGACTTTGAAACGGCCGAGATCGCGATCAAGGCGGCATTGACCGGCCACCTTGTTCTCTCGACGCTTCACACGAACGATGCCCCATCGACCATCTCCCGATTGGTAAACATGGGTATCGAGCCGTTTCTTGTCGCAACAAGCGTCAACATCATTCAGGCGCAAAGGCTGATCCGAAGGATCTGTGTCAATTGTAAAGAGGAGGCACAGGTTCCGAAAGAGGCATTGGTCGAGGCAGGTTTTTCGGTGGAAGAGGCGGCCGGCTTGACGCTCTACAAGGGGGCGGGATGCGAGGCGTGTTTGAACACGGGTTACAAGGGCCGCGTCGGCCTTTACGAAGTGATGGAAGTTACTGATGAACTTCGCGAACTGATAATCATCGGAGCGAGCGCGATCGAGTTGAGAAAGAAGGCGATCGAGCTGGGTATGATCACGCTTCGCGAATCTGGTTTGTGCAAGATACGCGACGGCATCACGACGATCGAAGAGGTAATGAAGGAAACGGTCCTGTAAGACTTTTGGAGGAAATATGGTATTTAGGGCAATTGCACTTTCGATAGCATTGTTGATCGGCATCGGTACGCTCATTCCGTTAGCGACGGAGTACGCCGAGGCCGGTCCGAAGAAAACGCGCAAGTACAAAAAGAAACGCGAATGGCGCGGCGTGAAGAAATATTCGAAACGCTGGTGGCAGCTGTATCGGGCCCAGGAGCGCCGAAAACGGGCTGTTGCAGCCCGGCGTCGTGCGCTTCGGCTTCGCCAGATGCGGCTCGCTCGTGCCCGACAGGCCGCACAGAACAATGCCACTGCCGCAGTGAGATCGAAACCGGCCCAGACCGAAAAACCGCCGGCGGCCGTGCTGCCTTCCGGACAGGCCGCACCAAAGAACTGGGCACCGGGCCAGTCGACCGATGGTGAGGTTCAGTTTCGCGTTGCGGGCAACAGCGGAATGGAAGTGGGTTCGGCCTCGATATCGGTTGTCGGACCTGCAACGGGTGAAACGGTCGCGACCGGCCGGAACAGGAGTGTCGGCGGCGTGCCAACGACCTCGCTCCGGAGAGAGGTCATCAACCGGATGATCCGTGAGAACGGATGGGTCGTCAACGATTATCAGAAAGAGATCGGCGGCAAGACCGTTTACGTTGTCGTAGCTCAATCGCAGGCAAACGGCGGACGGGTGCAATCGAGATTGTTCTATTTCACCGAAGCCGACGGCCGCATCTATAGTGTCGCCACCAATTCGAATGCCGAGGCGGCCGACCGTCTTGCCGAAGAGTCAGAGAAGGTGGTCAATTCGATCCAGAGCAGACGACGACCGACGCAGCAGGCCGCTGTCAAGGAATAGTCGGCTCTTTTTTCCTCATTAGGATCGTGCAGCGGCGACGCTCGTCAGCTGCTGCACGGTCCTGCATTACCCTCTAACCAATATGAGCTTCGACCAACAAGAAAACATTGCCTCGCAGATCACCCTGCCCGAACTTCTCAAAAGAATGACGGATGCGGGCGGATCTGACCTGCATCTTACGACGAACTCTGCCCCGCAGGTGCGTGTACACGGCCACCTGTCCCCGCTCACAGGCATTCCTCCGCTTACGCCGGCCGACACAAAACGACTCGCATACTCAGTTCTGACCGATGCTCAGAAGCACCGGTTCGAAGAAAACCTTGAGCTCGATTTTTCGTTCGGTTTGAAGGGAATGTCGCGATTTCGTGCGAATCTCTTCAATCAGAAAGGTGCCGTAGGCGCGGTGTTTCGTGCGATCCCGTACGAGATCAAATCTTTCGAGGCCCTTGGGCTGCCGCCCGTCGTGGCAGATCTTTGCAAAAAGCCGCGCGGCCTGGTTCTGGTCACCGGCCCGACCGGTTCGGGTAAATCTACGACGCTCGCCTCGATGGTCGATAAGATCAATATCGACCGGCATGACCATATACTGACGATCGAAGACCCGATCGAATTTCTCCACAACCACAAGAACTGTGTGGTCAACCAGCGTGAAGTTGCCGCCGACACACATTCTTTCGGCGCGGCACTCCGCACCGCTCTTCGTCAGGACCCCGACATCGTCCTGGTTGGCGAAATGCGTGACCTTGAGACGATCGAAATGGCGCTGCGAATCGCCGAGACCGGACACCTCACGTTCGCAACGCTGCACACTAACTCAGCCTATTCGACCATCAACCGTATAATCGACGTTTTCCCGTCGGCCCAGCAGGCACAGGTCCGAACACAGCTATCGCTCGTCCTTGAAGGCATCATGTGCCAATCGCTGCTGCCCAAGGCCACCGGAGACGGCCGCGTTATGGCGCTCGAGATACTCGTGCCGAATGCCGCTATCCGCAACCTCATCCGTGAGGACAAGATCCATCAGATCTACTCGATGATGCAGACCGGACAGGACAAATTCGGAATGCAGACCTTTAACCAGGCCCTTGCGACGCTCGTCCACAAGCGTCTGATCTCGATCGAGGTCGCGATGCAGCGAACTTCGAACGCAGACGAGCTAAAGGAGCTGATCGAACGCGGTTCCGGCCTTAACCAATCGTATGCCGGAAATGGAACAGGAAAGCCCGCGATGCCGCCGTCGGGACATTCGAGCCCTTACGCCCAGGGCAGACCTATCGGACAGCGTCCTCCGGCACGCTAGAGAAACCAGACCTAGAGGAGCATAGAGAAAAGAAATGCCTACTTACGTATTCAAAGGACGAAACCGGTTGAACGAAATGGTCGCCGGTGAGCGCGATGCAGCCAGCCAGGACGAACTCCGTGCACTTTTACGGCGCGAGCAGATCGTAATGACACAGGCCTCTGAAAAGGGCAATGTCATTTCGATACCAAAGCTCGGAACGCGTAAAAAGGTCAGCGCCAAGGAACTTGCCGTATTCACCCGGCAATTCTCTGTGATGATCGATGCCGGTCTGCCGCTGGTCCAGTGTCTCGACATATTGGCCGAACAGCAGCAGAACGTCTTTTTCAAAGAGGTCCTGCGTCAGGTAAGGCAGAACGTGGAAGAAGGCTCGACGCTCTATCAGGCACTGGAAAAGCACCCGAAGGTTTTCGATTCGCTTTACACCCACATGGTCGAAGCGGGCGAAACGGGCGGTGTGCTCGACCTCATATTGCAGCGGTTGGCGACATTGATCGAAAAGGTCGTCAAGCTGAAACGCAGCATCATTTCAGCATCGATCTACCCGGCAGCAGTGATCGTGGTCGCGATCGCAGCCATCGCGGTGATCATGGTGGTCGTCATCCCGCAATTCGAACAGATCTTCCTTGGTCTCTTGGGACCGGGCGAGGCCCTGCCGTTGCCGACGCGTATCGTGATGGGAATAAGCGGCTTTCTGGCAGGCTGGGGCGGCCTTGCATTGCTGATCGGCATTATCGGCTCTGCGGTCGGTATCAAGTATTACTATAAGACCGAGAGAGGCAGATGGCAGATCGATTCCCTGCTGCTTAAAACTCCGATTTTCGGCAGCATTCTGCGAAAGGTGGCAGTCGCTCGTTTTTCACGCATTCTCTCGACGCTGCTGTCATCGGGTGTTCCGATCCTTCAATCGCTTGACATAACCGCAAAGACCGCCGGAAACGTGGTCATCGAAGATGCGATCCTGAAGGTGCGGGCAGGCGTCGAACGCGGTGAGAACTTTGTTGATCCGTTAAAGGCGACAAATGTATTTCCGCATATGGTCGGCCAGATGATCGGCGTCGGTGAACAGACCGGTGCTCTCGACGCGATGCTCGGCAAGATCGCAGATTTCTATGAAGAAGAGGTCGATACGGCCATCGCCGATCTGTTGGCGATGATCGAGCCGGTTCTGATCGCTTTCCTCGGTATCACGATCGGTTCGATCGTGATCTCGATGTACCTTCCGCTCTTCACACTCATCGGCAAACTCGCCGGTGGGCCGA
>ERZ761609.554-NODE-554-length-42435-cov-64.042685_pt1 | contig 42435 bp, 28 predicted proteins | sample MGYA00511163_ERZ761609 | MGnify/ENA primary metagenome ERZ761609 (study PRJEB28899, sample SAMN02445070) | bioreactor sludge metagenome | biome: EBPR sludge | place: Australia: Brisbane, Thorneside Wastewater Treatment Plant | collected 2011-12-16 ...
CTATGCTGAAGAAGTCGTTGTTTTGTTCGGTAGCGGTGGCCCAGTGCAGGTTCACCACTTTGCCGTTGGGCCGCGCATCGAAATAGAGGAGTTCGATGGGGAGGGGGTTGGCGGTCGTCGTTGAAGCCAGTGTAAAAGGGCTAAAGCTGGCAACTCCGCTCACCGTGATGGTACCTGCGGGGAGCATACCCATGATCGTCACCGGCATATTGGTCCATGTAACGCCGTCCCAGTGTGCTATGGTGAGCGCCCCCAAATCATCAATGCCACAACTGCGGATGTCGTCCCAGGTCATGGTAATGTTTACCGGATCACCGGCGCCAGGGCGGCTGATATCCCAGTATTCACAGGCGCTGACATGGTCCAAGGAGGCATCTGCCATCGTAGAGGCGAAGGCTGTGTTGAAATATTGTACCTCAAAAGTTCCAAATGCACCCGTCGGTTCAATATCCACCGGGGCGTATTTGCCGTTGTTTCCGGTAGCGAAGCGGAAGTTGCCGGTTCCTTCGCGCCGGATGGGGCCATCCACATGGCTGGCGTCGCTGCCATGCGCCGGCAATGTAGCCGTTGATGAATAAATCACCGGGTTCGTGCTGCTGCTGAGGATAACGCCATTAGTAAAGGTAGAGCTATTGACTATAATGAGCGGTATGTCCAATTGCAGTGTGCCGGAGGTATTCATCGCCAAACGGCGGAATTCGGGTTCCAGGCCGGTATCGCCTTGCAGTACTTGCGCGCTGTTGCCGTCTATGATGGCATTGCCGGCAGCCGCGCCGCCGAAGATGATTTTTTTGGTAGTGCCGAGGGTGGAGATATTACCGCGGAAGAGGCAGTCGGCGCTGTTGCAGGGAATCAGGTTACCTGTAGGGCCGGTTTGCCGGAAGGTCGCTGTACCGTTCAGGGTATCGGGAAACGAATTGGCCATAGATAAAGTGCCATTGCCGCTATTGGTGAAATTTACCGTGCCAAATTTATTTCCGCCGTACCAAGAGTTCATAGCGTTGCCGGTTTTCAAAAAAGTAGTGGAAGTGCCTGCGACAGGGCTGAACGAGCTTTGCCGAATTTCACTCATGTTAGGTGAGCTGAAAATATTCACACGATCAAAAGTACTGAACAACACGCGAGTGTTGCCTCCACTGGCGAGATACGAAAAATTGCCACGAATCCTTGAATTTCTTACAAACAGTCCTGTTCCATTAAAGACATCATTGGGCGTTCCGGCCATCTGATCTACACGGGAAAGTTCGAGCGGCCCGTTGCTGTAGCCGGTTGTTTTGATATTTCCGGCAATCGTAGCCAGATTTCCGGCAGCATTGTTTCCAACGATGATGCCAACAGAAGATGTGTTGTTCAGGGTGATATCTGCATCAAAATTAGTAGCGCCCACTGCTGCTATCCAAAGCAGGCCGCCGCCGGTGTTGTCAAAAACTGCCTGATTGTAGAAGGCGTCCGCAGTTGTTACATTGAGGCGAAGCGTGTTATTGCTCTCATTGATAATGTGGCAACCATCATAAGTGTTATCTCCGTACCATGCGTTATCCATCAGGGCAGTTGCACCTTTTGTAATGGTGGTATTTGCAAATACAGACTCTCTTACATTATCAATTTCCGGCGACTCAAGAGTGTTGGCCGGGCCTAATATCTGAGATTGCAGGATGGTAAGGGTATTCACACTTTTAGCAGCCAAATTGCCCGCAAAAGAACTCCTTTCAATATCAAGCGTGTGAGGATAGCCCATTGCACTGCCGATGGTGTTTGTAACCGCATTGTTTAATTGAATGACTCCTCCCAAAGAGAGCGTGCCGTTGGTAACGCCCGATGCGTCTAATTTTCCTGAAGTGAGGGTGGAAGTACTCGTCATACCCGGGCCAAAAACAATGCCGCCCATAATGTCGGTTTGCACCAAATTGACATCACCGGCAAAGGTACTCATGCCATCAAAGCCAATAGTTAAGGTCGAGCTGCTGTTGTTGATGAATAATGCGTTGCCGGTAAAGGTATCGCCGGTAGTGACGCCCATTTGAACGGCTCCCGCTCCGGCCAATATTCGGATATGATTACCGGGAGAAAAGTTGATGGTATTCCCATTTTGAAAATTGGTAACGCCGCTGCTGTTTTTATCAAAAACAATGTTTGTTAAGGTACTTCCATCAATATTGAGCGTGCTTGTACCTGTGTGAACAATTCTACCGCCGGTTATAGTCGTACTCGTAATGTTGCCACTATTTATTGTCAGCGTAAAACCACCGAGTTGGATGGAAGACCCGAAAGTAGTAATGAGGCTACCGACGGTGATGTCTGTGAGAGAAAGTTGAGGATTGTTCGGCGCCGGAATAACGATGGCAATATCTGTTGGAGAATTTGGGAATATGCCCGGTCCAAAAGTCAGCCAATTGCTGCCGACGTTCCAATTGCTGCTCGTTCCGCCCTGCCAGATGAAAATTTGCTGCGCGGAAACGCTCATCGGCAATGCACACAGCATTACCCAAAGAATTGGTAAAAGCTTTCTCATAGTTGTCAATTTTTGTTCGTGAAAGAAAAGAACGGAGTGTGAATAGTATGTTGTTAAATCATGTTTTCAGTACAAAAAGCTACCTTTCGGCAAAGCGCCGGTTGCAGCATTAAAACCTTAGTAAAGGGTGAGGCAGGAGCAGTGCCTGCGGTAGAATGTCGTATAAAAACGTCGCTTGCAGAGGCCCTTTGTCGGGCAGTTTTTTTTCATCGGTCATGGGAATATGATTAACGCACACAAAATTAAGCGCATTGGCCGGGATTTGCAACAAGTGCAGCTTTTTTTATTTTTTCTTGGCAGGTTGAGTAATCTTTATTTACTTTGCATTGTAAAGTACTTTTAAATTCAAAATCACCGCATTATGACTGCCAAAAACAATCTGACTGCCGAGCCGCTCGCTCCGGCTGCTTACATCAAGCCCATGCTGTTGGGCGCCGGCATTGCGCTGCTGCTCATCATCGCGTTTTTGTCGGGTGTGGATCACCCCGATCCGGCCTGGCCGAAATACTGGATGGCGAGGCCGCTTATCATCGTACCATTGGCCGGAGCTGCCGGAGGAGCATTTTTTGCCCTCTTGCGCCCCCTGCGCAGGCGAGGCGGCTGGGTCATGGCCTTCGCTTATGTATTGAGTTTGGTGATCTTTGTTGTCGCTTTGTGGATGGGGACGGTGCTGGGCCTAGACGGTACTTTGTGGAACTGATTATTGAGTCGGGGGTAGTGAAGGGCTGACTGGCAGCCAGCCCTTCACTACGAGTTGACAAGATAAAAGTCCACCTCAAACCCTGACCAAAGTCATTGCCCGGCAGGCAGTAATTTTCTGATATTGAGGCCACTTTCCTAACCAAAAGCACTACTGCCGTGAAAAAGAAAAGAATCCTCATCATCGGCGCCGCCGGGCGCGATTTCCACAATTTCAACACTTTGTACCGCAACGATAACCGCGTCGAAGTAGTAGCCTTTACCGCCGCTCAAATTCCCGATATTGACGGACGGAATTACCCGCCTGAACTGGCTGGACCGCTCTACCCGGCAGGCATCCCCATCTATTCTCAAGATGATTTGCCCAACCTCATCCGCAGCCTCCGCGTGGACGAGTGCGTGTTCTCGTACAGCGACGTGAGCAACCAATATCTGATGGAACTGAGCGCGCTGGTACAGGCCGCCGGCGCTTCTTTCGTTCTGCCCGGCCCGGCTGCTACCATGCTCCGCAGCACTAAACCGCTCATCAGTGTTTGTGCCGTGCGCACCGGTTCGGGCAAGAGCCAAACCGCCCGGCTCATCGTGGAACTGCTCATGCAGCGCGGACTTCGGGTAGTGGCCATCCGGCACCCCATGCCCTACGGCGATCTGGTTCGGCAGGCAGTGCAGCGCTTCGCACGCATTGAAGACTTACAAAAACACCACTGCACCATTGAAGAAATGGAGGAGTACGAACCGCACATCGTTCGCGGCAATGTCATCTACGCCGGTGTGGACTACGAGGCCATCCTTAGAGCCGCCGAAAACGACCCCGACGGCTGCGATGTCATCGTGTGGGACGGCGGCAACAACGACTTCTCCTTCTACCACTCCGATCTTTACATCACCGTCGCCGATCCGCACCGCCCGGGCCATGAGTCGTCTTATTATCCCAGCGGCGTGAATGTGCGCTTGGCCGATGTGCTCATTATCAATAAGATAGACAGCGCCTCGCCGGAGGGCATCGAACGGGTACGCGCAGCCATTGAACGCCTCAACCCGGCCGCTACCGTGATAGACGCCGCATCGCCCATCAAGGTGGAAGACCCGGCCGTCATCAGAGGCAAACGCGTACTGGCCATTGAAGACGGGCCTACCCTCACGCACGGCGGAATGACATTCGGGGCGGGCACATTGGCTGCCAAAAAGTTCGGCGCTGCCGAATTGGTGGACCCGCGTCCGTACCTCAGCGGCAAAATCATTCATACCTTCCTCGAATATCCGGGCATCGGTACGCTGCTGCCGGCCATGGGCTACGGCGACGAACAACTCCGCGATCTGGAAACTACCATCGAACAGACGGACTGTGAGGCTGTTGTCATCGGTACGCCCATTGATTTGCGGCGCGTGATTCGTATTGACAAGCCCAGCACCCGCGTGTTTTATGACTTGCAGGAAATAGGCGTGCCCACATTGAACGAGGTGTTGGATTCGTTTTTGGAGAAAAAGCAAATCGGGAGGCTTGAGACCGTTGGACTTTGACGGGGAATCTGCTGGTGGCAGTTTATCGGCTTTGCCGTAATCTGCCTGCGGCAGTTTATCTCTCAGGGGGAAGTGATAAGGGGCGAGAATGCGAAACCCGAAACGCGGAACCCGGAACTGTTCAGGGGTGAGTGGAAATGATGATGCACAACGAAGGGTATATAAAATTTGAGGCGCGATGGACGCTTGGGCCTCCGCTGCCGGACGCGGACATTGCCGAGATCAACCATTGGCGGCAGCACGTCTTTGAGTTGGGGTTCATCGGCGCCTACCCCGACGGCATCGGGTTTGGCAATATCAGCCGGAGGTGGGATGCGGCAGGCCGCTTTCTCATCTCCGGCTCGGCCACCGGCCATTTGGATGCGCTGGATGCCCGCCATTACTGCCTCGTTCACGCTGTCGAGCCGGAGCAAAACCTCGTCTGCTGCGAAGGTCCGGTCATCGCCTCCTCTGAATCCATGAGCCACGCCGTCATTTACCGCCATTGCCCGGAAGTGGGGGCTGTTGTACACGCGCATCACCGGGCGCGGTGGGAGCGCTGGATGCACCGACTGCCCACAACGGGCGCAGGCGTGAGCTACGGCAGCCCGGAAATGGCGGCGGAGATTGTGCGGCTCTTGCGCGAAACCGAATTGCGACACAGCGGCGTTTTTATCACCGCAGGCCACGAGGAAGGTATTTTTGCTTTTGGCCGGAATTTGGCAGAGGCGGTGCAGCGCCTGGGGCAATTGAAGTGAAAACCATTGCCGGAAATGGCATAGTTCAACACTTGATAGCCGTACATAATGTTCTTTTTTTGAAGCCTCAAAGATAACAGAGGCGGAGGCCGGTAGAAAGTATAGTGAAAACTTTTTCCCCTGTGTGTTCCAAACAATCGTCCGCTTTTGGCCTGCTATTAAAGCCACACGAAAAAAAATTTTCTTCAACATGCACTTTATTATCAAAAACAGACTTATCTTTGCATCGCTTTTTGAAAAAGCAGTTGATTCCGTAGCTCAGCCGGTAGAGCAATACACTTTTAATGTATGGGTCCTGGGTTCGAATCCCAGCGGAATCACTTCTCAAAAGTCCTTGTAAATCAATAATTTGCAAGGACTTTTTTTATTTACCGAATTCCATTTTTCATGCGCAAATATAGCACAGAAGAGCTGGGCAGGCCCGATGCGGCCACTTTTCGGGAACAACCCAAACTCCCCATTACCATTGTGTTGGACAATGTTCGCTCGGCACTCAATGTGGGTTCGGCCTTCCGCACCTGCGATGCTTTTGCCATAGAGGAGATCATTCTCTGCGGCATCAGCGCTGCACCTCCACACCGGGAAATAGCCAAAACCGCTCTGGGGGCTACCGAAACCGTAGCCTGGCGCTATTTTGCCGATACCGCCGAAGCCATTGCGACCATGCAATCCGAAGGGCGGCAGATATGGGTGGTGGAGCAAACTGAGGGCAGCACGGCTTTGCAGGATTTTATTCCGCAATCCGAGGCCCGGTACGCTCTGGTTTTTGGAAATGAAGTGCATGGCGTGGAAGAAGCCTGGATAGAGCAGGCCCGTGGCGCGCTGGAAATACCGCAATGGGGCGCCAAACATTCGCTCAATGTGTCTGTTTGTGTGGGGGTAGTCCTTTGGGAAATCGTTCGCAAAATTAAATTCGCCTGATATGCAGTACTGGTTGGTCAAATCCGAGCCTTCCGTTTATCCGTTCGAGGAATTGGAGCGCACCGGTCGCACGATGTGGGAAGGAGTGCGCAATTTTGCAGCCCGCAACCACCTGCGCGCTATGAAAAACGGCGATCTGGTGTTGTTTTACCACAGTCGGGAGGGGCTGGAAGTGGTGGGTGTGTGCCGCGTGGTGCAGGAATTTTACCCCGACCCCACCGCTGAATCGGGCGACTGGTCGGTGGTGGACTTAGCCCCAGTAAAACGTCTCCATAAACCAGTACCACTCAGTGTCATCAAAGCTGTGCCGGAATTGCAACAAATTGGTCTGGTGCGCATTGGCCGCCTCTCTGTGATGCCTTTGCAGGAGGCGGAATTTCAGAAAATCATGGAATTGGGGGAAACGGATTTCAGTGGGCAGTAGGCGGCGGGCGGTAGGCGGTTACCTGGGGCAGTACACGCTCCGCTGGAACCGCCGACTGCCTACCGCCTACCGATTCAACCCAGCGCCTCCAGCAGCCAGCCCCGTTCGGTGAGCGGCTCCAATGTTTCCATTTTGTGGCGCAAGGCCGCCCGGCCATTTGCGTCGTTGGGCCGAAGCCGCAGTATTTGCTCGGTCAGTCGTATGATATTCAGGTAGTTTTGTTCGTGATAGCTGGTTCGGCGGCGGCGCAGCAGGGCGCGGGTGTTTTTGAGGTGCGCGCCGAGCAGTTCGTTTTCTCCGGTTTCAAAATAAATTTTCAACTGCATGATGCGGGCCGTCATTTGATGAAAAAAATCGCGGTAGTCGGCGCTTTGTAAAAAACGCAAAGCCTCCCGGTATTGCTTGCGGGCGTAGGCCAGCCGGGCTGCATTGAGTGCATACAGCGGTTCCCGGTGTTCGGGCGACAACTGAAACTGATACCGGTGGACAAACTCCTCGGCCCAGTCGAACTCTGCGAGCCGCAGGGCAATGCCGGCAATGTTGTTATATGTATATGGTGTAAGGTAGCCCTGCTCGGTGAGCAAATTGCCCTCCAAGCCCAGCCGGTACAACTCCAGCGCCTCCTGAAGATACAGCACCCGCCCCTGATTGATGTGGCGGATACAACTGTTGAGCGCCAGCAAGAGCAGATCGCGGTTGTCTTCCGGCGGAAAAAAATGCACATACTTGAAAATGCTTTGCCGGTATTGCCGGAAGGCGGCGTCATCGTCGGGGCGGATGAGGCTGAGGTATGCATCGCGATAGACGGCTACGGCGGGCGCATCGGCGTAGGGCTGTTTTTGCGCCCATTGCAAAGCCTCGTCCACAAAAGCCATGCGATAACCGGTTTCAAAAACGCGCTCGTGGGCCAGGGCCAGACAAGCCTGCCGGAGTTTCATGCTCAGTAGGGCGCAGGTGAGGGCGTCGTCTTGTTCCTGAAAGTTTTTTGGCCGCAGCCGCTCGCCTTTGCTGTCTTCCAGATAAAACTCTCTTTCCAACTGATACTGAGCCAGATAAAACTCCGGCGTGCGCAAGGGCAGGCGTTCCAGCAACTCCCGTTCGCGGGGCAGGCGGCGGTTGAAATGCCGTTCGAGACCCCGTTCCCGGTATGACGCCAGCAAGATGGCCCCGGAATCGGGCGAGCGGTCGCGGCGACGCTGCCACACCAACCAATCTTCGAGTACGCCCAGCAGGTAGCTGCAACGCAGACGGTATTCCTGATCGCTGAAGGGCGCATCCGGGAAAACTTCGGCCCAGACTTGCGCCCTGTTTTGCTCCGGGTCTTCATATTGGCACAGGGCATCGAAGAGTTTGGGCAGGTCTTCGCGGAGGTTGTGCGCGGGCGAAAGCAGCCAGCGGCGGGCTTCCTGTCGTTCGGCAAGTGATAAAGTGCGAATTAATTCCGGCAACAGGGCGTATTGCATGGCGCTTATTTTCTACAAAAGTAGGAATTTGTATCAAAATATCAACTCGTTATCTGAGGACTTGAGTACGAACAGTTGTTTAATGCTATTCATAGCGGCCACTGGCTGTTGGCCATTAGCTTTTAGCCTGACTGCCGGCAAGCAGGCTTTTTTTGCTTAAAAATAAGATGTTTAGCTTGGGGAGATTTCTCAAGTCACCTTTAAAAATGAGTTCATTTCCTTTTGGGAAATCAAGCTTGCGGCTCGCAGCTTACGGCTTGCAGCCCAATAATTCATTCAAAAAAAAGCACAACCCCAATCTACAATGCCAAAAAATTGCGCTTGCATTATCCGCGACTTGCGCCAATCTTTGTATCGTCAAAAAAACCTCTGCGCGATGAAAAGAAAATCAACACTGCTTATCCGATTCGCCGTTCGCGGCCTGATGATGTTGGGATTTGCCTTTGCCATGTTTACCGAAGTCCAGGCTCAGGCATTGCAAGTGAACTTGCCCGGTAATTACTTTTTATGTTCCGGCGGCAGCGTCCCCCTCAGCCCGCAGGTAAGCGGCGGCGCGGGTTCGTACACCTACACCTGGGCGCCTGCGACCGGGCTTTCCTGCACTACCTGCCCCAATCCGATAGCCTCGCCTCAGCAAACGACCGACTACACCCTCACCGTGCGGGATTTGGAAAATACGGAGGCGAGCGCGATGACGACGGTACTGGTATCTCCTACTGCCACGCTTCAGGTCGCTCCGGCAGCAACGTCTGTTTGTGCGGGTGCATTCGTAGTACTCACTGCTACACCCAGCGGAGGATCAGGCACTTGTACCTACCGATGGCAAATCGCTACCGGCCCCAATGGCCCGTGGTTGGACATGTCCAGCAATTGGAACGGCCCCGAACTGTATCCCGCTACCTTAGGCTGGACGATTGGCACAACGCATTATTATCGAGCTATTTATACTTGTTCGGGTAGTCTTTGCGCAACGGCTACCTCCGATCCTGTTTCCGTAAGCGTAGCAGCCATCCCTGCCGTCAGCATCTCTCCGGCTACAAATTTTGTGTGCCAAAACGAGCCGCTAACTTTGCAGGCCACAGTCTCCGGCGGCACAGGCAATTGCGATATCCAGTGGCTGAGCGGCCCTACAACGAGCGGCCCCTGGACGCCCGTACCCGGCGCCATAGGTGTCACTTACCTGCCTCCGACCGACCTGCCGGGAACGATGTATTACACAGCTTCTTATGGGTGCAACGGGACCAATTGCGGCAGCACCACCGCCGGGCAGCCCGCCAAAGTCGTCACACTCACACCTGCGAGCATCATCGTTTCCGCCAACGACAGCATCGTATGTGTGGGCGGCACGCCGCTGCTGACGGCGCAGTTGCAAAACGGCTCGCCGGAATGCCCTCTGCAATGGCAGCGCTCGAAATTTGCCAACGGCCCCTGGATCAATATTTCACAGGCCAACCAACTGACCTATCAGGTACCCGCCGGCAACCCCGACACGAGCTTTTACCGGGTGGTGTATGCCTGCTTGCCCGGCCCGGTGAATACCTCCGGCATCACCATGACGATAGGCAGCGCAAGCAATGTGGCGCAGGGGCAGCAGGTGTGTCTGGATGTCAGGGTGCAGAATTTCAACAATATTGTGGGCATGCAATTCAGTATGCAGTACAACCCCGCAATGCTGCATTTTACTTCGGTGGCCAACTTCGGATTACCGGGCTTGACGGCGGGCGGCAACTTCGGTTTGCCTCTGGCCGGAGCTGCGGGTATAACTGCGCCAGGTACCATAACCATGACATGGACGGACCCAGGCCAAGGCGGCGAATCCCTTTTAAATAATAGCAGATTGTTTACCCTGTGTTTCAATGCGTTGGCCAATACGGGCGCTACCTCCGTGGTGTTCACCGGCACGCCCACTACTATTGAGGTCATCAATACGGCGCTGCAAGATGTGCCGTTCAACAGCATATCGGGTACGGTGTCTTTCGGCAGTGGCGGCGGAGGAACGCCCAATCCGATCAGCCTTGCAGTGGGTAGTCAGAGCAATGTGATGAATGGCGAGCAGGTGTGTTTGGATGTGACGGCGCAAAACTTCAGTAATATCAATTCGTTTCAGGCGGCCATCACTTACAATGCGGCCCTGTTGCAAAATGCTGTGGTGAGCCATTTTGGTCCGGCGGGGATGTCGGCGGCCAATTTCAACACCACTACGCCGGGTACCATATCAGTGTATTGGTTCAATGCGGCGCCCCAAACTTTACCGCAAAACGAGGTTTTGTTTCGACTTTGCTTTACAGCCAATGCAGCCAATGGTTCGACACAGGTAGCGGTAGGAAGTATTGTCGCTACCAACGGCGCCAACCAGTTTGTGCCGGCTGTCAGCGCAGGAGGTAATGTGTTTTTCAATACGCAAACCGGCCTCACCATGAGCATCGGCAACGCGAGCAATGTGGTGCAGGGGCAGCAGTTGTGCCTGAATGTGAGCGCCGAAGATTTTACGAATATTTTGGGATTGCAATTCAGTATCAACTACAATCCGGCGCTGTTGCTACTTACTTCGGTGAGCAATTTCGGGTTGCCGGCTTTATCCGCTTCCGAAAATTTTGGTTTACCGATACCCGGCGGCGCTGGAAACACAGTGCCGGGTATCATCACCTTTACTTGGATTGGCCCGGGCAACATGCCGGTGAGCCGCCCCAACGGGACCGTTGTTTTTACGCTGTGTTTCAATGTGTTGTCTAATGCCGAAAATACACAGGTCGTTTTCAGCAACTCGCCATCCGTCATAGAGGTCATCAACGGGCAAATGCAAAGCATCCCCTTCAACGGCATACCCGGCTCGGTCTTCCCACAGGAAAACTGTATCAATGCCGTTTCTAATGCCGTTCGTGTCACCGTGCGCCCCGACCCCGCCATCGGCCTGCTGCCCGAAAGTCAGACCGTCTGCATCAACAGCCCCGTCACACTCACTACGCAAGTGAGCGGCGGCGCAGGCGATTGCAGTTTTCAGTGGCTCAGTGCGCCGGCCCCCACAGGCCCCTGGACGCTCATACCCGATGCCTCCGGCAGCAGCTACCAACCGCCCACAGATCAATTGGGCCTCAGCTATTATCAGGCTGTTCTCACCTGTACCGGCAGCGGCTGCGGCCAACCGGCATCCAACCCGGCGGCGGTACTCGTTACCGACAATCTTTTTGGAGATGAAATCCGCGCCACGCCTTTGGCCTGCAATGTGTGGAGACTCAGTCCCGTGTTGCCGCCCGATTACTTTGGCCCCATCAATGCCCTGTGGACGCTGCCCGACGGTAGTACCAGCACGGAACTGCAAATCATTGCCACCCAAACCGGCGTGTATCAATTGCAGATTTCAGTGCCCGCCTCGCCGTGCCAGTCTTACTTGGCCCGTTACATCAACTCCAATGCCGACGAGTGCGCCTCCATAGTGGGGTATGTGCGCCACGATCTGGATGAAAATTGCCAGCCGCAAACCAACGAACCGGGCTTGGCCAATTGGATGGCGCGGGCAGTCGGGCCGAGCGGCGTTTTCCATGCCGTCACCAACGACGACGGGCGGTATCAGTTTTCGCTGCCTTTGGGCCAATACGACATCAGCCTGCTGCCGCCCTCCGCTTCCTGGCTCTTGTGCGCCGATTCCTACCCCGTTTCGCTCGATCAATCCGGCCAGGTGAGCCAACTTGATATTCCGGTGAAGCGCATCAGACCCTGCCCTCAATTGGAGGCGCAGCTTTCCACGCTCTTGCTGAGGCGTTGTTTCACAAGTACTTATGTGGTAAAAATTTGCAACGTGGGCACTGAAATTGCAGAATCGCCGGTAGTCACTTTGGTGTTGGATGATTTTTTGAGCTACCAAAGTGCGCAGCGCACTCCGAGTTCCATACAGGGCCAAACCATCACCTGGGAGTTGCCGGCATTGGCGCCGGGGCAGTGCAGGCAGTTTAACGTCTATGTATTGGTGAGTTGTAACGCCGCGCTGGGACAGTCGCATTGCTCCACGCTCTCCGTCATACCCGATCCGCTGTGCGTACCCACTTCTCCTGCATGGTCGGGCGCCAGTTTACAGGTATCGGGCGAGTGTACGGGCAGTCAGGCCAGATTCCGGGTGCGCAATGCCGGCACAGGCGATCTGGACGCTCCGGTGCCCTGCATCGTCATTGAAGACGTGGTGATGCTCATGCACCAGCCCAACACCATCAATCATTTGAGCATTGGCGAAGAGGTGGTTTATGACTTTCCGGCCAACGGCTCTACCTACTTTTTTTCGGTGGGACAAGCGCCGCACCACCCCTTCGGCAACCCCGTGACGCTGGCGCTGGAAGGCTGCGGCACCAACAATGCGGGAACCTTCAGCACCGGTTTTGTCAATCAGTTTCCATTGCAAAACACTACGACGGCCTCCCACACGCTCTGTCTGCCCAACATCGGCGCTTACGACCCCAACGACAAGCAGGCCGTCCCGGTGGGCTACGGGCCGGAACACTTCATCCGCGCCGGCGATCCGCTGCACTACCAAATCCGCTTCCAAAATACCGGCACCGACACGGCCTTCACCGTCATCATCCGCGATACGCTCTCGCCCTGGCTCGACATGGCCACGCTGCGCCCCGGCCCCTCCAGCCACGATTATAAGGTACATATAGACGGCGAGCGCACGCTGGTCTTTACGTTCGACAACATCCTGCTGCCCGACAGCACTGCCAATCTCGATGGTTCTCAGGGTTTTGTGGACTTTTTTATCTATACTTTGGACAGCATCCCGCTGGATACGCGCATCGAAAACAGCGCCGCCATTTATTTCGATTTCAACGAGCCGGTCATCACCAATACCGTTTTTCACACCATCGGCAGGGATTTTGTGCGCTCGGCGACGGCGGTGTTCCAGCCCGATGCGCCCGCCGCCGAATGGCTGCTGATGCCCAATCCTGCGCGGGAAGAGGCGTGGGTGGTACTGAAAAGAGAAGTGTCCGGCCTGAAAACCGCCTGGCTGTACGACGCTTTCGGGCGACAGGTGTTGCGCCTGCCTTTCGAGGGCGACCGCTGCCGCCTGCCATTGACAGACCTGACGCCGGGCTGGTACGCGCTGCAATTGACGGATGCGGCCGGGCGGAGCTTGGGCGCGGGGAGATTGGTGGTGAGGTAGGGTAGGGGCGCTAAATGAGGCCGAGGGATGAGCGTGCGGGGGGAGGGCCTCGGCGCGAGCGGGGTAAAGATTTACTACCCCTACTCCTCAACAACTTTCAGCCCCGAACGGGTGCGCAGAGCCTCCGGTATCAAATGCCCCTGCCCGGCGCTGATGCTGATACCGATGAGTTTAGGCAGCTCTGCCAACTGAGGCGGCAGGTTTTCCAAGGGGTTGTGCGCCAACATCAGTACTTGGAGCGAAGCCATACCTCCGACGGTTTCCGGCAGGGTGCGCAATTGGTTGTCATGCAATTCCAAGTTGGCGAGCATGCGCAGGCGGCCCAGTTCCTGCGGAAGTTGGCGGAGTTGATTTTTGTTCAATTGCAAAGAACTCAGATTTTCCAAATCTCCGATGGAGGCGGGAAGCCCGGTGAGTTGGTTGCCCCAGAGTTCCAGCATAGTCAGGTTGCGGAGTTGCCCGATTTCAGCAGGAAGCTCTCGAATCTGGTTGGAAGATGCGGAGATGACTTGTAATTGACTCAATCGGCCGATTTCAGGCGGCAATGACTGAAGTTGGTTTTGAAAAATAAACAATCCTTTCAGATTGGCCAATTGTCCAATTCCTGGAGGTAAACTGCTGATTTTGTTGTTGTTGAGGTGCAAGTGCGTCAACCCGGACATCGCCCAGAGCGCATCGGGCAGCACGCTGAGATCGCTATGCGTCCAGGTCAACTCTGCCAACGCGGGCAACTTGGTCACCACATCGGGCAAGGAACGTATCTGGTTTTTGCCGATGTTCAGGTGCTTCAGCTTGGGAAGTTGGGCCAGTGCATCGGGCAAGTTCCGGAGCCGGTTGTCGTACAGGATCAGCGATTCCAACTGCTGTAGTTTGCCAATGTCGGGCGGCAGCGTTTCCAATTGGTTTTGGCCCAGATTCACCTGAGTAAGGCCGCTCATTTGCCACACTTCAGTGGGTATTTCTGTGATAGCCAGTCCGCTAAGGTCGAGTATGCCATGCTCGGCAGCATAGTTCATGCGCTCGTCCAAAGATTGCGGGCGGCATTGGGTGAAGATCAGGCACAATAAAGCAACTGCTGTTGCGGTATGGAAAGTGGTGTGTTTCATTTTATCAAAGGTGATTATTCTGCAAAAAGCACGATGCAATTCGGCAAAGCCCGGCGGATTTTCTCCACCTCAGCAGCAGGCAGCGGATTGCGGTGGAGCGAAAGCGTGCGCAAATATTGAAGTTGACTCAATGATTCGGGCAGTTCAGTGAACTGATTACCGTCTAAATTCAGAAGCGTGAGTTCCGACAATTGGCCGATTTCCGGGGGCAGGCTCGTCAATTGGTTACCGTAGAGGTACAGTTCGGTAAGGTGCGACAGCGATCCAATTTCTGCCGGGAGTTGCGTCAGACCCAAGCTCAAACCCAGGGTTTGGCTGTTTCGAGCCGCTTTTATCAGCAGCAGTGCCCGTTCCTCCGGACTGAGCGTTTCTCTGCGTAAACGCACATCAAGCGCCTCGTCCCGTATTCCGGCGGGTGTCAAAATTTGCAATCCTTTCCGTTGTAGCGCTGTCGGAACACCCAAATTCCACAGGTCTGGGCTGATGCAAAGGCGCTTCAGGCGCTCCATCTTTTTCAACTCGTCCGGCCAAACCCGCAGGCGATTCAGGCTGATGTCCAAATCATTCAATGCCTTCATTTTCAGTACATCCGGCGGTATTTGGCTCAGATAATTGCTTCTCAGATTCAAAGATTGAAGTTGATCGAGCGCTGAAAGCTGGGCTGGCCACTCCCCGAAATAGTTATCGGCCAGCGTGAGCCGGCGAAGATTTTTCAATTGAGCAAACGACTGCGGCAATCGGCTGAGTTGGTTGCTGCTCAGGTTCAGTTCGGTCAGGTGATGCAATGTGCCGATGGCTTCGGGCAGTTCGTCAATGAGTAAGTCGCTGAGATTCAAAATTGTGTCGTTGGCGGCAGCCTGAATCTTGGCCAGCAAATCTTCACGGGAGATAGGGTTGGGTTGGCCAGGCTGGTACATGAGTTGGGCCGGCGTAGCTTTTCGCGCTTGTTCTATGGCGGTTTTCGGGATCGGGTTGCCGCCCCAAAAGACAAATTGGAGCGCGGGCAGGGCGTTGATTTGTTGTGGCCAGGCGCTCAGTTTGTTGCCCTCCATGTTCAAGTCTCTCAGTACAGCCAGTTGTGTCATACCGGCAGGAAGTGTGCGAAGGGAATTATCCGCCAATTCCAATTGCGTGAGTTTCCGGCATTGACTGATGGATTCCGGTAGCTCGGTGAGGAAGTTGTTGTTGAGCGACAAAATCTCTAAGCGCTGCAAATTGCCTAAAGACTCCGGCAACCGTTCCAGGTAGTTGGAACGCGCCCAAATCCTTCTCAGGAGAGGAAGCTGCCCGATCTCTTCCGGCAGTGAGGTTAAGCGATTGTAGCTGATGCTGATGGATTGAAGATTTTTCAACTGGCCGATTTCAGCAGGAAGCGAGGTAAGCAGGTTGTCGTTGAGATAAAGCTCTTCCAGATGTTTCAAATGTGCAACTGTCGCAGGCAATTCCGGGATGTATTGATTGCCGTTGGCGTTCAACACTCGCAAGTCGGTGAGCTGCCAAAACTCGTCGGGCAGGCGGCGCAGGCGATTGTTGGAGAGGTATATTTCTCTCAATTTTTTCAATTGGCCGATTTCCGGGGGCAGCTCCGTCAGCAGGTTGTCGCTCAGGTTCAAGACGATCAGCTCAGTGAGTGTTCCGATTTCCGGCGGCAGTGTTATCAGATTCAATTCACTGAGATCCAGATAACTGCGACCTTCGGCGCCCTTTATTTTTTCCAAAGCCAGCTCTTCCGGTGTAAGGTTTTGTGCCATTGCATACGCACCTGATGCGCTCATCGCCAGCATCAGCGCCATTTTATACATGAATTTCATAGCGTTCGTTTTTGGGACAAATCATCAGCCCCCTGCTCATTCACCAAATCCGCTCTTCCAACAAGTATTGAGTCACATAATCCTCAATGCCCTCCTCCAAAGAGTGAAACCTGCCCGGATAGCCCGCCGTGAGCAACTTGCTCATATCGGCTTCGGTAAAATACTGATAGGTTTCGCGGATATCTTCAGGGGTGTCTATAAAACTGATGTTGGGTTCCAGTCCCATAGCTCTGAACGTGTTCTCGGCCAGATGCAGGAAGGGCCTCGCCTGTCCGGTACCGACATTGTACAAACCCGAAGCCGGGTGGTGTTGGAAGAGCCAGTAGCAGATATCTAACACATCTTTGATGTAAATAAAATCGCGGCTTTGCATGCCGTCGGCGAAATCGGGGCGGTGCGAGCGAAACAGCTTCATGCCGCCGGTAGCTTTGATCTGGCGCGCCGTATGAAACACCACCGATGCCATGCGGCCTTTGTGGTACTCATTGGGGCCATACACATTGAAGAATTTCAGTCCGGCCCAAAACGGCGGCGCGTCCTGCTGCTGCATCGCCCAGATGTCGAAGTCGTTTTTGGAACGCCCATACGGATTGAGCGGCTGCAATTGCCCCACGATGTCGTGGTCGTCGCGGTAGCCGTGCTCGCCCAGCCCATAAGTGGCGGCGCTGGAAGCATAGATGAGCGGGATGCCGTGTCGGGCGCACAGATTCCATATTGCCTGGGAGTAGTGGAGATTGAGCCGGTCGAAAAGTGCCACATCCTGTTCGGTGGTATCGGTGCGGGCGCCGAGGTGAAAAACGGCTTCCACATCGGCATGGTTGCGCTCCAACCAGTCGGGCAGTTGATCGCGGTGTACGGCGGCGATGTAGCTTTTTCCGGTGAAGTTGCGGTTTTTATCCTCCCGGCTGAAATCGTCGGAAAGGATGAGGTTGCGATGCCCCTCGTCGTTTAGTTTGCGCGCCATGCAGCTCCCGATGAAGCCCGCCGCGCCGGTAACGATGATCATAATTTGTTGCTAAAGTTTCTTGGACAGCGTCAGCCCAATGAGCGCGTACCAGTCATTCTTTTCAGGATTGGCCGAGTAGCTGATGCCGTCTAAATAATCAGTGAAAGGGTAGCGAATGGCGGCCTCCAAACCAACGAGCCAAGAGTCGCCCATCGGCACTTTTACGCCAACGCCGACAGGAATGATGACCCTGAGCTTGGAGTAGGGCGTGTCGCGATCGCGGATGACGTTGCGCGTGAGCAGGTCGCCGGTGAATTGGGAGAAGTCCACTTTCGGCTTGGTGTAAAGCAGCCCGCTGCCGAAGACTAAGTAGGGCGAGACCGGCAGGCCGCCTGCTATGCGGTTGCTGCCCCAGGGTTCGAACTCGCCTACGAGCGAAAATTCCACCATATTATTATGAAAAGCAAAAGCCCGGCGGTCGCGATCTGCATTATCGAGGTCGGTACCGGCAATGCGCACATAAGACAGCCCTGCACGCATGTTCCAGGAGTCGTTCACAGGAAAACGAGCAAACAGACCCGCTCCAATGCTGGATTCTTTAAGCTCCCATACGAGGCTGTTGGTCAGATCGCCCTGATAGAACGAAAGACCGCCCATCATCCCCAGTTCAATGCCCGATTGTGCGGGCAAGGAGCCGCTCAAGAGTGCAAAAAGCAAAAATGTGATGTAATTTTTCATAGTATGTGCAGATTGAAGCCCCAAAAGTACTGGCTTTTTCGCAGGCAGGCAAAATTATTGAGCAGGAACTACCAGATCAAAATCCACGCGACGATTGCGGCTGCGTCCCTGTGCGGTATTGTTGGTAGCAATGGGCTTCCCGGCGCCGAATCCTTCTGACCGGAGCCGCTCGGCAGTCACGCCTTTGCCGACGAGGTAATCCACGCAACTTTTTGCACGTTTTTCCGAAAGCGTCTGGTTTTTGGCAGGTACGCCCCGGTTGTCGGTATGCCCTGAAATGTGGAGATGATATACAGGATAATCGTTGAGCAGCCCTGCAATTTTGTTCAAAACATTGGCTGAATGCGGCTTGAGCGTGGCGCTGGCCGTCTCAAATTCAACACCCCAGCGGGCAGCCGCCAATATTTTTTTGTGTTCTTCCGACATTTCTGGGCAACCGGCCAATTCTTTCGTGCCGGCGGCTTCCGGGCAGCGGTCGTTTTTATCGGCTATACCATCGTTGTCGGTATCCGGGCAGCCGCCTAATTCTTTGGGGCCGGCCGCGTCGGGGCACTCATCGAAGTCATCAAATATGCCGTCACCGTCGGTATCGCGGTATGGGCAGCCTTGTTTTTCAGGCACGCCGGCTTCCTCCGGGCAGTCGTCTTTGTTGTCGGGGAAACCGTCGCCGTCGGTATCCGGGCAGCCTTTATAATCAGCGATACCGGCAGCCTGCGGGCACTCGTCGTCTTTGTCGGGTATGCCGTCATCGTCAGCGTCGGGGCAGCCTTTGGTTTTTTCGGGACCGGCGTACAGCGGGCAGTCATCCAAATGATCGGGCAATTCGTCTCCGTCGGTATCCGGGCAACCGTTGGCCACTCTGGGGCCTGGCGCATTGGGACACATATCTTCTACGTCCTCCAATCCATCGCCGTCGGCATCCGGGCAGCCCATAGCGCTCAGCGCGCCGTTCACTGCGGGGCAGAAGTCTTGTTTGTCGGGTATCAAATCCTTGTCGCGGTCGCGGGGCGTAAAACGATAATTATAGGAGACCCCTGCAAACGCATACCAGTCTTTGTTGTCGGGATTGCCCGCATAGCTCACGCCGTCCAAATAGTCGTTGGCTGCGCGGCGCATGGTCAATTCTACGCTGACGACGCTGCGCCGGCTGAGGTCGAAATGCACACCGCCTCCGAAAGGAATGCTCCATCCTGTGTTTTTATATTCTGTGGTCTGATCTTTTCGTACCGCGCCCCACAGGCCGTCGGAAGGCATGGCGGAGTAATCATTTTGCACCTCGTTGCGATACCAGGCGCCACCGGCGAAGATATAAGGCGAGATCAGTTTTTTGAATTGAAAATTGCCCGGATAGCGGCGGCCGGCCCAGGGTTCCCACTCTAATACCACCGAGGCGTCCATGATTTTGCTCTCAAACCCGATGAGGCGTACCTTGCGAATATCTTTGCTTCGGATATTGCGATCTGTACCGCTCAGGCTTCCCGACAGGAAACTGCCCCGCAAGGCCATTGTTTCGCCCAAACGACGGCGAAGCAGAGCGCCGCCCCCCGGTTGTAATTCTTTCAGAGTAGGGAAACGTGAGGGAGCCAGGTCGCCCATGTACATCCATCCGCCGCCGGTCAGCCCAAATTCCCATTTAGCTTGTCCTGTCAGGATCAGGGGGAGCAGAAGAATGGCTCCCAAAATGATTTTTTTCATGTAGTTGGTATGCTTAAACGCCTCCCGATTGCAGCTTGAATGCCTCCCTGCTCATCGGTAAATAAGTAATTGTGTTGTTCCGAGACGTGGGGGAACGCTTTGAACAGCTGCAAAGGTACAAAACATAGAAAAAAGGAGAATAAGTCTTTTGTTAATGTCTTTTGTGACGCTGCATTATTTCTGCTGCATGGTTATATCGGGCAAAGAAATCCTCTCCGGACAGTGTGTGCTTTCCGGTTCAATATTTTAACGAATTAAAAATCAGACCTTTAACAAAGAGAGCGTGATGGTATTGCCGTCGCGGCGAACATGTACCGGGTTGCCGCCGATGGCTATGCGATGGATGACGGCATTGCTCGGCGCCTCTCTATCTCCCACCAAACCCAAATCTATATCGGTAGCACCGATGACGTTGAGGATTTTGCCCGGGCGGTCGTAGAAAATAGTCCAACGCTCTGCCTCTAAAGAGAGGGTAATGGTTTTTACTACTTCTGTTGCTTCCGGGAGGCTCTCGGAAGTGCCGGCCACAATCTGTCCGCGTAATGTCCCAATAATCAGGCCATTAGGGTGCGAGAGGTTGTGTATGGCAGCTTTACCTTCATCAATAAGAATGAGGCTGTCCATGTTGGACGAAAGGGTAATGGTGTTGGTCATAATCGTTCGTTTATTGGTAGATGTAACTTCTGGTGAAAGGATAGGTAGTTTCTTTTTCAACGCCATAGCTCAAAGTGTTTGTGGCACAAAGCTAAAAAATCAATCCGTGTGGTTATCAATAAATTTTACGACTCCACGATCTGCTGCAAATCGGCCGGCGAGTAGAAGACTGATTTCAGCGTCTTCCGGTCTTCTTTTCGATACACCAAATACAAACCGTTGTCTTCTTCGTAATAACAGGGCACGCCGCGTTCCTCTTCGTAATATTTAACGGTGGCTTCTGCCTCTGCCGGATTCCGGCAGGCTTTGCTCATGTTGGAGCGCTGTACCTCATCAAACAAGGCGCGAAATTTTTCTCCAAGCCCAAACTCCAGCACGGCCCCGCTCAATACATATTGCAGGTCGCACAGAGCGTCGGCTACGGCCACGATGTCGTTTTCGGCAATCGCCTCCTCCAATTCGCTCAGTTCTTCGGCCAGCAACGACACACGCAACCGGCAGCGTTCGGGCGCCGGAATCACCGGACGGGGTTCTACAGGATGATGAAAAGTACGGTGAAACGTTGCCACCTGGTTGAGCGAGTCGAGTTGATCCATGTTCTGTTGAGTTGATTTTTCGCCTCGCAAGGTAGGGCGAAGTACCCGATTTTGAAAAAAAATGGGCTTTGAGCAGAAAAAAAATAAAAAAAACAGGCTAAAAAAAACAGGTGAAAGATTCTTTTATTTTCACAAATTCTGGATATTATGATCTTTACTAATTCTTTAATTTCTTGTATTTTTAATAAAAATGTATGAATATTTTTTTCACAATTATCATTTTTTGTCTTTGTGCAGGGTTAGAGACCGCTGCATATTTGTATCGTGATTGAGAACAAGAGGAGACAGAAACAAAAACGGCGGGTTCAAAAGTGGCCTGCGACAATTGAAAGAAATATGTTCATGGGATTATAATTTGTTGGTGGTAAGTCGTCCCGGACCACTCGTTCGGGACGATTCACACTTTTTATACTCTCTGCGTAAAGATAGATTTCGCACCAAAATAAAAAAAGCGAACCGATTTCGGTTCGCCTCAAAAATAGGTCATGCTCATGGGATTACGAAAAACTATCAGCAAAAATTTGAGATCACAATTTGTTAAAGTGGATTAGTACTCCCTCTTTTTTAAAACGATGGTGCGAAATTATACCGATTATTTGTTCTGCGCAAGTTTTCAGTGCAAATAATTTCGGAAAATTTTTTCCACAGATTTTGGATATGTTCATGGGATTATAAGATTTGAAAAGTCGTGCCATCGGTACGACTTTTTTTTTGCCCCTATATAACCCCGTTTTTCATGGTTTCTGTCGGCTGCTTTCGCCGGACATATCCTATTGACGCCGAGTTGGAAAGGAAGTCACACACCATCATATATGTTTTTTTCTCACGCCTTTGATAACTTTACCGCGTGGAACTCAATTACAAATCATTTGGTCAGGGTGAACCGGTCATCATCCTGCACGGCTTGTTCGGTACCTTAGACAACTGGCAGACCATAGCGAAGGCTTTGGCCGACGAGTATCTGGTTTTTATCGTAGATCAGCGCAATCACGGGCGCTCTCCGCACGTACCCGGCATGTCTTATTCTTTGCTGGCCGAAGACCTGCGGGAGTTCATGGAATCGCACTGGATATACCGGGCACATATAGTAGGGCACTCAATGGGCGGCAAAACCGCTATGCAATTTGCGCTTATCTATCCGGATATGGTGGACCGTTTGGCCGTCATAGACATAGCGCCGAAAGCTTATGCAGGCGGGCACGAGGCTATTTTCGATGCGTTGTTGTCCCTGCCATTGGATGAAGTGGAAAGCCGGCAGGAAGCAGAGGCGTTTCTGGCAGCGAGGATTGACGACCCGGGAGTCTTGCAGTTTTTACTCAAAAACCTCAGCCGAAGCACCGAAGGCCATTATGCCTGGAAAATGAATCTGCCGGTGTTGCACCAATACTACCACAAAATTCTTGATACCGTAGCCGGTGACGCGCCCTACGAAGAGTCTGTTTTGTTTCTGCGAGGCGGCCGGTCGCAATACATACAACTTCCTCAGGATGAGCCGGCTATTCGTGCGCTCTTTCCTGAAGCCCGCATAGAAACCGTGCCCGGCGCAGGGCATTGGGTACATGCAGAGGCGCCCCAAGCCGTGGTGGAGCATCTGAAATTATTTCTCGGCTAATAAAACACGTCTGCTCCGAAGAGTGAAAATCTCCTTGGATATAGTTTTTTCAAAATCTTACTTTAGATTTGCTCCCCGTTTTGCTCCTTTGAACATAGTCAACTTTTTTACAAACGACTATTAAACAGAATTTTATGAGCAAATTTTTCTCTTGGGTGCTGCTCCTCGCAAGCCTCTTTGCATCCATTTCAGCAACTGCACAAAACGCCGTTTTACAAGGCAAAATCACAGACCGCGAAAATGGCGAACCCCTGCCCGGCGCCAACGTAAGCATCGGCGGCGGCGGTACCGTTTCCGATTTCGACGGCAGTTTCAGCCTGTCTTCGCCTGCCGGCAATGTCGAAGTTACGGTCAGTTTTGTAGGCTACCAGACTGTAAAACAGAATATTACGCTTGCGAGCGGGGAGACCCGTACCTTGGATTTTGCCTTGGAAATCGAAACTTCGGTATTAAAAACAGCCACGGTGACGAGCGGCAAATTTGCCCGGCCGCTGAGCGAAGAAACCGTTTCGATAGAAGTACTCAAACCCAGTCTCATCAACAATACCGGCAAGGTTTCCTTAGATAAGGCTCTGGAAAAAATACCCGGCGTGACCATCATTGACGGGCAAGCCAATATCCGAGGAGGTTCGGGCTTTTCGCAGGGCGCGGGCAGCCGGGTGTTGTTGCTGGTGGACGATATTCCAATCCTACAGGCAGATGCCGGTTTTCCCAACTGGGGCGATGTGCCGGTGGAAAACATCGAGCAAGTGGAAGTGCTCAAAGGCGCGGCTTCTGCCCTTTACGGCTCCTCGGCGCTCAACGGCATCATTAATGTACGCACGGCCTTTGCACGCTCGCAGCCCGAAACCGGCGGCGCGCTATGGGCTACGAGCTACTTCTCGCCTAAAGAAAAATCGCTGAAATGGTGGGGCGTGGACAGTCTGCCGCAGCCCTTCACTTATGGCGCCAATGTGTATCATCGCCAGAAATTCAACAAGTTCGATCTGGTTTTAGGCGGTTTTTACCAAAATGAACAGAGCTTTAACAAAGACACTTACAACCGCTATGGTCGTTTCAATTTTTCCACCCGGTACAGATTCACCGACCGCCTGAGCGCCGGCATCAACGGCAACTTCAACGGCGGCGAGAGCGGTAGCTTTTTCTATTGGAAATCTGCCGCCAACCGCTTCGAGGGCGCACCCACGACCATCAGTTCGCGAGAAAGGTTCAGGTACAACATTGACCCCTACCTGACTTATTTTGACAAAAAAGGCAACCGCCATCGCTATCTGGGGCGCTTTTTTGCAGTGGACAACAACAACTTCGTGGACAACGGCTCCAATCAGTCCAACACCTCTTTCGTCATTTACAGCGAATACCAGTTTCAGCGCAAGTTTGCCGACCTGAACATGGTACTTACCACCGGCCTCGTCGGCACCTGGAACAGTGTGACGGCAGAACTCTACGGCGACACGACTTTTACTTCCCGAAATCTGGCCGGCTATGTGCAGCTCGACAAAAAATTCGGCGAGCGTCTTAACGCCTCCGTAGGTTTCCGGTACGAAAACAATGTGTTGTTCAATCCTGGATTCAGTTATCTGCTGGGTACCATTCCGCCATCGGAAGAAGAGGAGTCCAAGCCCGTATTTCGGGCCGGCCTGAACTATCAGTTGAGTCCAAAAACCTTTGTGCGCGCATCCTGGGGACAGGGCTATCGCTATCCCACCGTAGCTGAACGGTACATTTTTACCAATGCCGGATTTTTCGTTCTGCCCAACCCATATTCCACTTCCGAAACGGCCTGGAGTGCAGAAATCGGCATCAAACGCGGATTTAAGGCGGGCAGTTTCGAGGGCTTTTTGGACTTGGCGGCTTTTTATTCTAAATTTCAGGACATGCTGGAATTCAACCTGGTAGGGTTCGGATTCAGCTCCATAAACATAGGCGACACTGATCTCAAGGGGGCAGAAATCAGCATCATGGGACGGGGCAAATTGTTTGGACTTCCTACCAACGTACTGGCCGGATACACCCTGATTGATCCGCGTTTTCTCAACTGGGATGCCAACCCCATCCAGCCAGGGCAAACTGCTACTCAGGGCCAGATCAACTACAATAATTCTTCGTATAAGGAGGACAACCTGCTGAAATATCGCTCCCGTCACACTGTAAAACTCGATTTGGAAACAGAGATCAAGCGGTTCGCAGTTGGTATTGAAACCTTCTACGCCAGCCATATTGAGGCCATAGACTTCATCTTCTTGGCCATCGTGCCCGGACTGAATGAGCAGCGCCAAAACGACAGCAACGGCTACCTGCTCAACAACCTGCGGGCCTCTTACCGCTTCTCGGATGCGATCAAGGTTTCGGCCTTATTCAATAATGTTTTTAACGAGGACTACACCATCCGTCCGGGACTGATGGAGGCGCCGCGAAATCTGACGTTGCGGGTGGATTGGAAGTTGTGATTAAATAAAGTACTCCACCGCCAGGGCGTATCCTTGCAAGCCCAAACCTACAATACTCCCTACACAATTGGGGGCAATGTAGGAGTGATGGCGGAATGGCTCGCGGGCAAAAACATTGGAAATATGTACTTCCACCACAGGCGTAGTGATGGACGCAATGGCATCTGCGATGGCAATAGAGGTGTGCGTATAGGCGCCTGCATTGAGAATGATGCCGTCGAAGTGAAATCCGACTTCGTGGAGCTTATCAATGATGGCGCCCTCTGAATTGCTTTGGAAATAATGCAGGCTCACATGCGGGAAATCCAATTGCAGCCGCTCAAAAAAGTCATCAAAGGTTTCGCCGCCATAAATATCGGGTTCACGCACGCCCAACAGGTTCAGGTTGGGGCCATTGATGATAATGATGTTCATACCGGATAATTTTTCCGAAAGATAAGACGATTTTAGTTTGCATACGCAAAAGCGCCTGTTTTTCAGGATCATCCACCGTGTCGGTATCAGAGAACATATAATAAAAAAATGCTATGGTATCGTTTTTGCTTGTAGGTAATATGTGCGAAACGACATGAAGTCGCACGAGGCAAACCGTATTACCAACTTTGAAAAACACGACACTGTGAGAAATGAATCAAACAACGCACTTTACATGGACGTACGCTTTTGGCTGGCCTTGCTTTCTTTGGTAGGACTGATGGTTATGAGCATTTAGTTTTCGTCCTCAAAAACGAGAGCCTGTCTCAAAACGCCGCCGAAACCGAATGGTATCGAAGGCGCTTTGCAGACAGGCTCTCCTGTTTCGTAAGTACTTTCTCGTTGTGTCTGAATTAGTTCAGAGTCACCACTACGCTGTTTTCCACGCCGAACGGAGTCGGGATGTACTTGTCGGCAGCGTTGTCGTTGATCCAGAGTTGGCCGTCCACCAAATAGCGGAACTGGAACTCTTTGCCTGCTTCCAACTCAACTACGGCTTTAAAAATGCCGTCTTTTTGTTTTTTCATTTGAATGCCGTCTTCAGCATTCCAGCCGTTGAATTCGCCCAGGAGCACTACCGTTTTAGCTTCGGGAGCCAATTCTGCCGGGATGGAAAAAGTGGCCTTGCAAACGGGCTTGGACTTCATGAACTGCTTGGTAATCATTGTCTTAAAGGTTATATGGTGAAAAAATCGGAATGCGGTTACTTTTTGCCCCCTTTCAATTCGTCCTGCATGGTTTGGAGCTTTTCCCATGAACCGGCTGCGACCAATTTGGCCTGAGCGGGCCAGGTTGTGGGATCGTGCATTTTGAACCGGCTGCCTGCTTCATCAAGGATGGTCTTCAGTGTGGCAGGTTTGGCTTTAGACAAGTCTGCGAAAGTGGCAATACCTTTTGTAGCAAAAATTTCAGCGATTTTAGGACCGATGCCTTCAATTTTGGTCAAATCATCTTTGACCACAGACGCCGGGGCAGCAGGTTTGGCTACTTTCACAGCTTTGGCCTTGGGCGCCGGTTTTTCTGCGGGCACTTCGGCTGCAACAGGTTGGGCGGTGCTTGCTTTTTTAGGAGCAGCGGCTTTTTTAGCCGGAGCAGCCGGTGTTACTTCAACAGCATCCAGCACCAACACGGAGTTGGTAATGCCGGTGAAAGGCGACGGAGTGTAATCATCGGCCTCCCAGTCGTTTTCCCAGCGCTTGTTGTCAATCAGGTACCTGAACTCGTAACTACGTCCGGCAGCCAGTTCTAAGGATGTTTCAAACTGGTTTTTACTTTTTTTCAAAACCGGCGCTTCCTGAGTGTTCCAGTTGTTGAAATCGCCGACCAACACAACTTTCTCCGCATCCGGTGCAGCTTCGACCGGGAGAGAAAATGTGACTTTGCAAACGGATTGAGTGGTAGAATATGCTTTCTTCAACATGATGTTGCGTGATTGTGAGTGAGATAATGTTTGGTCGAGCGCCTTGATTAAAAATTAAATTTTTTTAGTGTTTTTGAAACACTAAGCGGATTGACGCTGCAAAGTTACGACTTATTGCACTGATTTTCAATATCTGTTGAAAAAAAAAATACACCCCTGATAGAAGTCAAGACTTTTTGGCGAGATACCGGCCGGAAATTTTGCACCTAAATTAAAGAATATGTATGAAAATAATTATCAATTTTCGGAATAAAATTTCAAAAAACAAAATACTTGGGAAAAACCAATTTTCAGGAATGAGGTCGAAAAAAAAGTACACATTTTCGGGGAACAGAGGGGCCAAGACTACAGCGCGGGGCGAGGCTTTTATGTTGAAAGTGCCGACGGTTCCCTAAAAGCGTGTGGGATATTCGGACCCCGTTCCTTACCTGCTCCAGCAGTGGATTTTATCCCCGTGCAGTGCAAAAATGTAATTTCCGACTGCGACGATCTGAGCTTCGGGTGACATATCGGATGGCAAATTGAAGGCCACTTCCCTGCGAAGTTCAATATGGTAACTCTTCCACCGGCGATTGCAGTAAAACAGTATCCGGTCGGGTTCGGGCAATTGGACCTGCGAGCAGCCGGGAAAGGGCAGCGTTTCGAGGTATTGCCCGAAGTTGTCGAACAAGAGCAGACCTATGTTGGGGTCGTTGAGTACAACGAGGTTATGCCTGGCCGTTATCTCAGCAGGGCGTGGCGTGGCGTTGAGCAGGGAGTTGAGGTCGCCGCTGTCGTGCAGCGGGTTCCCGTGGCGATCTAATTTTCGGAGCCTGAAGTCGGCATGGTCATATACCCAAAGCATGTTGTCGTTGCTCATGGCCGGAGCGAGGGGTTGCCGGATGCCGAATTCCCATAAATTAATGGATGATAAGAGGTTGAGTGTTCTGTCTAAGATTACAACTGTTTGATATTCATTATAATACAGCATTACCTGAAAAGGATCGGTCGCGTCCACGCGGGTTAGTTCGCCCAGCGTATTGTTGTTATATTTATAAAGGAGGCTGCCGTCCGGGGCATATTGTCGCAGTTCGTTGGAAGGCGTCACGACGTACAATTTCCCCAAGGGGTCTGCGGCGATGAATTTCGCCTGCATCGTCCATTCAAAATTCAAGGTGAAAGAATGCTGACCGAATACTGCCTGCGAGAGGAGCAGAACCGAAAGGCAAAAAAGAAAGGCATGGATAGAAACGAGACGCAATTGCATATTGAGCTAACGCTTAACCGGGGGATTTGTGGCGCTTTTGCCGGGGCATTTTTGAGCCGGTGCGGGAATTCATGGTGTTCCCGCACCGGACAAGGTTGTGTAGCTTATTGACTTACAGCCGTTTGTGCATTGATAAGCCCCCATCCGAACTCGCTGTTGCGCGAGGGGTAAATGCTGGCGGCGTTTTTGAGCTTGTTGAGTACCTGTGTGCGGGTTTGAGACGGGTTTTTCGCCCAAACCAATGCCGCGATACCTGCCGTCATGGCTGTGGCGGTGGAGGAGCCTCCCACATACGAGGGAGTATTGCCACTCATGGCCAATGTGAGGCTGGTGTTGCTGCTGTTGCGGCGTTGCATCATGATGATGAAGTCCACTTCGCTGCCGGAATGGCAAACATCGCAGCGCACAAGCGGATAACCCTCTTTCACACCTGTAACTGCTACGGTTTCAGCCATGTTGGCCGGAAAGATAACGCCCCACCAACTGGTCCAGCTCAGAGAAGTGCCGGCAGCCGAGATGAGCATTTTGCCCTTGCTGTAGTAGGCGTAGTATATGGCGTCGGCGACGGTGTTGCTCCAGAAGACGTCGCCGATGGACATGCTCAGGATTTTGACATTCGTATTGTTGGCGGCGATGGTGATGGCATTGGCAACCCCGGTAATCTCGCTGGAACCGTTGACGATTACGTCGCCGGTAGCGCGAATGGCCAACAGGTTGGAATTGTAGGCCACGCCTACGGAAGCGCCGCCCGAACCGCGCGGAGCGGCAATGAGGCCGGCCATTTGGGTGCCGTGGCCGCATTGGTCGTTGGGGCCGTCGGGGGAGGCCCAGGGCCACCAGGAACTGACATAGGTGCCGAGGCGGGTGATGGTGCGTCCGGAAGACTGACCGCTGTTGAATTCGCCGTTTTGTTGCAATTTCGTTTGGTTCGGAGAGGTGCCGGTATCAATCAGCGCTACCCAGATGCCTGCGCCGGTAGATTGCGCCCAGGCCTGTTGGATGTTGTGGAGATTGAAATTCCAGGGCACTTTGACGGAGGGAGAGATGGTTTGGAAGTCGGCGGAGGGGATGCTGGAGGCAGGGTTGACGCCGCAACCGGCATCGCTGCGGAAGTTGACTTCTTCGGGCGAGTATCCCATCGGCTCCACATAGCGCACTTCGGGCATGGCGCGCAAGGCTTTGAGTGCATTTTTGCTGAAAATTCGGATGCTGACGATGGGCAATTCTTTCGGCATCTGGTAGGCCAGCAGGTCGTCGGCTTTGTAGTTTTTACCGGGGAACTCCCGGTTGGTTTCATCCACGATGAGTTGGACGAGGCGGTTGCGAAGCTCGGCCCAGGCGCCACTTTGCGGGTCTATGAGATGGAAGCGGGTTTTGAGGTCTTCTTCGCCGGGCAGTTGGTATCCCAAAGCAAAGACGGAATCGCTGCGCACGCCGGCGCTCCAGAGGAGCTTGAGGTCGGCGTTTTCCCAGCGGAATACATCGTTGGTGTGTTGGATGCTTTGCTCGATGAAGGCGTTGATTTCCTGGCGGGAGAGCGGTTGTTCGGCATTGGCCGATTGCTCAACAACTTGTTCTTTGGAGCAGGAGGCCACCACAAAGGCGGCGAAAAGCAAAATAATGGCATTTTTGAAACTCATGGTCAGGATATTTTGATGAGGGTGCAAAAATAAAAATATGCGCGGGAAAGGAGAGTGCGGGTAAAAATTTAATATCTACTTCTTCGTGAACGGCTCATTTCACTGAGAGAAGGGAGCATTGCGTGAGGGGGCTGAGGGGAGCGACGTGAGGAGCGACCGAAACACCCGACGGCACTGTCCGATTGAACCGGAGTGCCGGCACGCCCAAAGTCATTGTGCTGATTGTTTTTTTCATGCGCGCCCCTTTTACAGTGTGCAAAGTTGGTTACTTTTGCCTTTCGCGAAGTCTAAAGCCCGGCAGCGGGAGACGACAAGAAGCCCGAATGCTGTCGAGTACTTTTTCAAAAACCGTTTTAATTCCTATTTTATGAAACGTTATCTATTGGCAGCCCTGATCGCCGTGATGGTGTCGGGTATGGCCTACACACAGGAAACTCCTGAACACAAAAACCTCTTTGGCGCCAAAGTGCTGTTCATCGGCTACGGTATTCCAAACGATGATGACAATCTGAAGATTACCAATGGCTTAGAGCTTTCTTATGTTCGCAATTTAGGCAAAAGCCTCAACGTAGCGGTGCCGCTCAAAGTGGGGCTGGCTCATGTGCCGGGCGAGATCAACAACCGCACGTTCGGAAGTTTGGATGCCATGTTGCAACTGAAGGCGCCGGGTAAAACCATCATTCCCTATCTGACGGCCGGCGCCGGTGTGATGGCTGCTCAATCGGACGATGTTCACCTGCAAATTCCGGTAGGCGGCGGAGTTAATTTCCGTGTGGGCAGCAATTCTTTTGTGAACCTGCAAGGCGAATACCGCATAGCTACGCTGGATCAACGCAACCATCTGCAAGCCGGCTTGGGCGTGCTGTTCCGCTTAGGCAGAATGGCCGATGCCGACGGCGATGGTATCACCGATGCCATGGATGCCTGTCCCAATGACCCCGGTCCGGAAGCTACTAAGGGCTGCCCGGATAAAGACGGCGACGGTATTGCGGATAAAATGGACCGCTGCCCCGATCTGAAAGGTGCGCCCGAAATGCAAGGCTGCCCCGACTCCGACGGCGACGGATTTATAGACCCTGAAGATGAGTGCCCGCAAACGGCCGGCCAGATCAAAGGATGCCCTGATACCGATGGAGACGGCATTACGGATAATAAAGACAAGTGCCCCACCGAAGCCGGCCCTGAATCGAATATGGGCTGCCCGATACCCGACCGCGACAATGACGGTACGCCAGATGCCGACGACCGCTGCCCTGATGTGGCCGGACTTGCTCATCTGCAAGGTTGCCCCGACCGCGATGGCGACGGCGTTTCGGACATAGACGACCGCTGCCCGGATAAGCCCGGCCCCTATTCCGGCTGCCCGGATACAGACGGCGACGGCATCATGGACGCTGATGACCGCTGCCCGATGGAGGTTGGCCCAGCTTCCAACAGAGGTTGCCCGGAAATCAAAGAAGAAACCAAAAAAGTACTGACTACCGCTATGCGCGCCGTGCAATTTGAAACGGCCAAAGCGGTGTTGAAAAAAGAGTCATATCCCATTCTGGATCAGGTGGTGATGGTGCTGCGCGAATACCCCTCGTACCATTTGCGCATCAGTGGGCACACCGATAACGTGGGCATGGCGGACAACAACCAGAGGCTTTCGGAGGAACGTGCCCAGGCTTGTTACCAATATCTGATCAGCAAAGACATTGATTCGCGGCGGCTGAGCCATGCCGGATTCGGGGCTGCCAAGCCGATTGCCGACAACAAAACGGAATCGGGCCGCAGGGTGAATCGAAGGGTGGAGTTTGAGTTGTATCTGCCGTAAGAGCATGGGCATGGCCTGTAAGCCTCAAGCCTCAAATTGCGAGGCGCATATATAGAGCTGCGTAAAGTAGCAGAAAACAGGCGGGTTTTTGCTGAAAGGCAAGACCCGCTTGTTTTTTTTGAGGCGATGGAAAAAAATGTCTGAGCGGACGCTTGAACCAAACGGCCCGGCATGGGTTTTGGGGAAAAACATCGGCGTATGAATTATTTTGAGTTTTTCAGGCTCCCCCTCAGTTTTCAATTGGATGAAGAAGCTCTCCGGAAAGCTTTTTATGCCAACAGCAAAAAATATCACCCCGACTTTTACACCTTGGAATCAGAGGAGAAGCAAACCGAAATACTTGAACTTTCCACCATCAACAACCAGGCATACCACACCCTCGCCGACTTTGACAAGCGCGTTCGGTACATACTCGAACTCAAAGGCCACTGGGCCGACGAGGGCCAAAATCAACTGCCCAACGATTTTCTGGCCGACATGATGGACATCAACGAGGCCATTATGGAACTCGATTTTGACTTTGATGAAAAAAAAATGCAGGAAACTCAACAGGCGGTCGCAGGGCTGGAACAGCAACTTTGGGACAGCGTACTGCCTGTTTTTCAACAATTTGACCAAAACCCGGACGATGCGTCACCACTTCCTGCGGCAAAAGATTATTATTTAAAAAAACGCTACCTATTGCGCATCAAAGAAAATCTCTCTAAATTTGCGTCGCTCTAAAAGAAGGGCATTACCCTGATAAGTTGCCGAAGTGGCGGAATGGTAGACGCGCACGACTCAAAATCGTGTACCAATGGTGTGTGGGTTCGAGTCCCACCTTCGGTACGATTCAATTAGTATATTTAGTGAAGGGATGACATCAGGTCACTCCTTCATTAAGACAATCTGCCGCCGAAGTGGCGAAACTGGCAGACGCGCACGTTTCAGGGGCGTGTTCCCGCAAGGGAGTGCGGGTTCGACCCCCGCCTTCGGCACATAAGCCTCCGGATGTTCTCCGGGGGCTTTTTTTTGGCAAAAAACAAACGCCACTTCTCATATATAAAAAAGCCCAAACAACTGTAAAACAGCTATTTGGGCTTTGTTGAGACAATCAATTGGATAGTTTATTCCCCAGCGCAGCGGCTACCAATGCGGCCTGCTGCTCATCGTGCATTTTCTTGAAGCCGGTAGCGGTAGATGCGCTCGGACGACGGCCCAGCGGGCGCAGCTATACTCACATCCTCGCCACCCGTTCCGCGATCTGAAGTCCGGGCATTTTCATCTGCAACATGTAAATTCCTTGCGGGATTTCGGGCAAATCGAAATGGAGCCGGTTACTACCTTCGGTTACGGCTATCTGCATTTGCCAGATTACCTTCCCGGCTACATCTGTGAGGGAAACAAATGCACTTGCAGCTTCTTGGGCGTAGAGGTTGATAAACAGTTGATCAGAAAATGGATTGGGGGAAATGCGCAGCTTGCTCGCCTGCTTTTGCCTGTCGGCGGATACAATTTTCGAAAACGCCGCACTGCCGTCAAGGTCCACCATGCGCAGCCGGTAGTAGCCGAGCGGCAAGGGCTGTTTGTCTGTGAATTGGTAGAACTGCTCCGCTGTTGTGTTGCCAAGGCCCGGCACACTGCCGATTTTCGCCCAGGTGGCGCCGTCAGCGCTGCGCTCTATTTCAAAGTGAGAGAACTTGGTCTCAGAGGCGCTGCGCCAGTCGAGACGATTGGATTCGCTTTCGACAAATACCTCGAAGTCAAGGAGTTCGAGGGGGAGTAATGCCTGGCATTCGGTTTGTACTTCAGCAACGGAGTTACAATCGGGAGCATTGTTAAAAATTTCGGCATAGCCCCCATTCTCAAGGTAAGCGCAAACACTTGGGACGTGGCATAAAGACAGGTTTGGAGAATTGTACGCCCTAAATACGCCAAGGTTAGACAAATTAAAATTATCCAGGCCTTGTAAATTTGATAAAGTAGCATTGTTAGAGACTTCCAGTATGTTTCCTCCAAAAGACGAAACATTAGATAACGCCCCTAAGTTTGTAAGAAAAGGAGAATACGTTATAGAAACAGACCCGTCAATAGTAGTTAAGTTATCCAAACCGGCTAAGCTCGTTAATGCCGGGGAAGCAAGCAGAATGCTATATTGGAAAAAGTTCGCATCTCCGAGGTGCGTGAGGCTTTCCAGGCCAATCAAGCTGGGAACGTCAATCTGCATTCCCCCTCCAATCTCCGCCAAATTATCCAATCCTCCCAGGTTTATTAAAGCTCCATTGCCTCCTGTAACCAATGTTCCTGCAATCGAGTGAAGATTATTCAACCCTTCCAGGTTTTCCAAAATGTCATTGCTGTAAATCCCCACGCCCCCTCCGATCTCCGTCAAATACTCTAATCCGCTCAGGTTAACCAAACTGGCATTTCCACTAATCGTAACACTGCCCGGAATATAGGAAAGGAGTGGACTTAAGCCACTCAAACTGACCAATCCGTTATTATAGAAAAACTCCAAACTTCCGGCTGAGGCAATATGGTTTAGCCCGGTTAAACTGGTTAAGTTGGGATTTAAAGCAATCCCAATGCCTAAGGGGATAGAAGTAAGCAGGGGGCTTAAGCCATTAAGATTGCTTAAAGGGTTTCCTGTAATACTCAGCGCCCCTCCAATAGAAGTAATATTCCCCAATCCATTAAGGGTTGTTAAAGCAGTGCTGCCAAAAGAGGAAAAACCTATAGAAAGGCTCCCCGGGATTGAAGTAAGCATTGGGCTTAACCCATTCAGGCTGGTCAGGCCCGCTCCATCTATGTTCAGGCTTCCGCCAATGGACGTGATCCCCCCCAAGCCGCTAAGATTAGTTAACCCCGGGTTTAGAGAAATGCGCAAATCACCTCCAACACTGGCAATGTTTCCCAGGCCTGTCAGGCTTGTTAAACCGGCATTGTTTTCAATATGTAAATTGCCACCAACCGCATTCAATAACGGGTTTAACCCGCTGAGAGTAGTGAAAAAGGCGGTATTGCCTGCAATAATAAGTTCTCCGCCCAGTGTGGTTATTCCGCCCAATCCAGATAAGCTGCTCAAGGATTGATTGTCTTTCACCCAAAGTGAGCCTCCAACCGAGTGGATATTTTGCAATCCATTGATGTTGTTTAAGAAAGTAGTATTCTGAATGGACATAGACCCGGTAATGGTCGTTAGCTGACCCAGCCCGTCGAGATGCATTATATTTCCTCCATAAATTGTTAAGCTGCCGTCAATCGTTGTACAGCCGGGGTAGTTTACCGGAAAAGCATCCGCTTCATATTGGAATTCTAAAAAAACATTCCCGGGGGGTGGGCAAATAACCGGACAGGCAGCCTGTATCTGCCCACTCGAGCTGCACCCTGTCGCATTACCAGAAATGCTGGATGGCAGGTTAAGGAAAACATACGTACAAATATTGGATATCTCACAGGTAGAAAGCACTGCCGAGCTATTGAGGTACAAATGGTTGATGGAGCTGTAAGCGATATTTTCCAGGCCGTTCAAACTAGTTAACAGGTCACAATTGATGACAGAAAGATAGCCGTTAATGGACAAAAGTCCGCTTAATCCATTCAGGTTAGTCAAAACAGGGCAATCTAAAAAAGAAAGAAAGCCGTTGATGGCCGTCAGGCCGCTCAATCCGTTTACGTTCGTAATATCGGCTCCGTTGATGAGCAGGTAGCCAGGCAGCGTGGTACAGTTTGGGTAACTCGCTGCGAAAGCATCAATTTGCGCCTGTGAAGTGAAGATCAGGTTGCCCGGCGGGCAGGTACAAGCCGCCACCACTTCTCCCTGGTCATAGCATCCTGTTGCATTATTGGCGATGCTCGCACCGCCACCATTATTGAGGTAATCGCAAACGCTTTGCACGTGGCAATAGGAAAGCATTGGGCAGGATTGTACCGTCAGGTTGTTAATGGAAGTGTAGGCAATGTTATCCAGGCCGCTAAGCGAGGCCAACGTGTTGTTTTGATTGATCGTGATGACTCCGCCAATGGCTGAAAGATTGATTAAAGCGGCAAGGCTGTTCAGGCTGTTGTTGTTGAAAATGAAGATACTGCCCCCAATGGCACCAGTACCTTCCAATCCCTGCAGGCTGGCCATCGCGGGATTGTTTTCCACCCGCAGCTCCCCTCCGATGGAAGAAACCTGATTCAAACCAGTCAAGCTGGAAAGCACAGCATTGTTCTGAACCCAGAGATCCCCGGTGATAGCAGTGAGGTTGGTAAGACCTGTCGGAAAGAACATGGCGTCGTTGTTGCCAAGCAGCATATTTCCTACGGAGGTGATGCCGAACAAGCCGTTTAGGTTGGGTAGGGCAATGTTATCCGTAATGTAAAAATTGCCCGGAATGGACGTGAGATTGGGCATTCCGTTCAGGTTATTCAGCACGGGGTTGCGCTCTAAAGTCAAATTGGTTAAGGAAGAAAGTCCGTTCAAACCGAATAGATTGGTGATGCCTGCATTGTCGAAAATGTGTAACGTGCCAATGCTTGTGACGCTACTCAGCCCGTTCAGGGTAGTTAGACCGGGATTGCTGTAAATGCGCAGAATGGTTACGGTTGTAAGGAAAAAAGGGCCGGATAAGCTACTCAGAGTCTGGTTCCCTTCAATATGAAATTCGCCAATAGAAGTGACCCCATCCAGTCCGTTGAGATCGGTGATGTTGTCGTTGTTTTCAATCCGAAGCGTTCCAATCGAGGTTAAATTTTCCAGTCCCGCCATACCAATGAGCGCGGGGTTGTTGGCAATGCGAAACTCTCCGGCGTGAGTGGTCAGCGAATTTAAACCCCAAAAATTAAGCAAGCCATTGTTGTATTGAACATCAAAAACACCACCTATTGTGTTCAATGCGCCTATTCCGGAAAAGCTGGTGAGGAGGTCGTTGGCCTGAATGATGCAATTGCCTCCAACAGTAGTGAGTGCGCCAAGCCCAAAAAGATTCGGCAAAGCGGCATTTCCGGAAAGGTTGAAATCCCCGCCTGTCGAAGTCACCGAATTAAGCCCAAACAGGGTATTTAATGAATTATTTTCACTAACCACCAGGTTGCCTCCAACAGCCGTTGTCCCAAATAACCCGTTCAGCCCGGCCAGTGCATCATTGTTGGTAACGCTGACATTCCCGGCAAAAGCGAGGTCTCCAAAAGGACCAAAGTCGGTCAACGCCGGGTTGTTTTCAAGATGAATGCCTCCAATAGAAGTCGTCGTACCAAAGCCAGGTAAAAATGGCAGGGCATCGTTACCAATGACCCGCAGTTCTCCGCCAATAGAAGTCAGGAAATTGGAGAAATTGGAGGTACCGGTCAGCGCATCGTTGTTTTCGATGCGCAGGTTGCCACCGATCGTAAAAGGTGTGTAAAAGCCTGCAATGTTTGTCAGGACAGGGTTATTCTCGAATACATAATCCCCGGCCACTGAAGTCAGCATCCCGATTCCGTTGACGTTATTGACATCTGGCCCGCTGATGGTCAGGTTGCCACTGATAACTGTACAACCCGGATACGTAGCTGCAAAATCATTGATTTCCTGTTGAGACAAAAAGGTGATGTCACCCGGCGGGCATTGGGCGTTCAGGGAGAAAATGCGGAAGAAAAAAATCACACACAGAAAACAAAGCTGGCGTTTCATGAATAGGGAAATTAAGTGAGTTGATTTAAGCAGGAAAGGGATTTTGAACCTGATTCGGCAAGCAAGGGCGGCCGGCTACTTCCCGGAAAGATGATTGACAAAAGCCTGCACCGCCAGTATTTTCCATTGCCCGCCGACGCGCAACAGGGTGCGGTATTCTCGCATCTTCATGGTCTTGTTCTGGGAGTTCAGGGCTTCTGAATCGTAAGCGGCGAAAGCCATGTCGCCATGTATGACGATGATGAAGTTGCTGTTGCTCAGTTTGATAACTTCTTTTTCGGCGGTTTTGAACCAGTCTTTCATGCCTGTGCCGATTTTGTCCCAGCCTGAATCGAAGCCAAAGCTGCCGTCGGGGTTGTTCCAGGCCAATTGTTCATCGGCGCTTTGGGTGTGGAAAGATGCCCATTTTTCAAAGTCAAGGGCGTGGAAAGCCATGCTTTCCTCGTAGCAGAGTTTTTTTATGGCATCATGGTCGGCAGTTTGTGCAGCGGCAAAGGTGCAGAACAACAGGCCTCCAAGGAGGAGTGCGAATGAATTTTTCATAGGTTTGAAGTTGAAAGAAGTGATGAACAGGATAGGTGATTGCAGTGATACTTCTGCAAAGTTCTCCAGAATGACTTGCTCCGGCAATCGCACTAAAGTGCCATTTTTTTAACTGCCGAACACCAACTTCAGTGCCTGTGCCCGGTTGTGCACCTCGAATTTTTCATAAATATTCCGGATGTGCGATCGCACTGTGTCTTCGGCGAGAAATAATTTCTTGGCGATTTCCTTACGGGAGTAGCCATCTTTGAGCAGCAGCAGGATTTCCCGTTCACGGGCAGTTAGTTTTTCCAACAATTGGCGGTTGCCACGGTTGGCTTGCAGTACTTCGATGAGCGCACGAGTGACAGAGGTAGTAAGGTTGCCGCCGCCGCCTACCACATCCCGGATGGCTTCCACGATTTTTTCCGGGCGGGTATTTTTCAGAAGATAACCCGTTGCGCCCCAGGCAAGCGCTTCCACAATTTGCTCGGCATCTTCATTGATGGTAAACATGATGAACTCTGTGTCGCGGTGCTTTTCTTTCAATTCTTTCACGGCCTGGATGCCCGATTTCCCCGGCAATCCGATGTCCATCAGAACCGCATGGGGTTTGATCGCGGCAATCACTTCGGCAAAATGTTCTGCCCGCTCAAAGGTGCCGATGCACTCGATGCCTGGATACAAGCCGAGCAGGTTTGCTGTCAGATTGCGGGTTTCGGCGTCGTCTTCCACGATGGCGACGCGAATGAGAGAGGGTAGGGATGTTCCCGGCTTTGCTTCCATATTGCTGATTTACTGCAAAGTAAGAATTGTTCAACAAATGCCGTCATCGCACAAAAGGGTGAATTGCCGAGCACAATGCTCAACCAATGTCAGGAAAAGGCGTTGCCGGCACGTTACTTATTATCATCGCTGAAGTGGTCCTTTCACTTCCACAGTTGTGCCTTGCCCGGCACCTGAACGAATACTCAACGTTCCGCCGATTTCCTCCGCCCGGTTCCTCATCCCCGCAATACCGTTGGAGAAAGCAGTCACTTCATCGAACTGAAACCCGCGCCCGAAATCCTGCACCCGCAGCAGGTAATTCCGGCCGCTTTCATCCAACGACAATGTGATGATCACCTGCGCCGAACCGGCATATTTCACCGCATTGTTCAGCGACTCTTTCAGTATGAGCAACAGGTTACGCTTGACTTCCGGCGATAAAACAGGGTCGAATCGGCTCTTCGGTAAATCAAATTCAACTGCCATTCCTGTATCTTCCAAAAAGTGCCCGCACCATTCTCGCAGCCAGGCCTGTATCGCCTCAAAGCGGTCGTAGCGGGGGTTGACGGCAAACAGCACTTCGCTCAGACGGGCGCTTACGGTGCGGGTTTCCGCGAAAATGGCTTCGAGCCGGCGCTTCAATTCCGGGATTTCGGAAGGCGGGAGGTGTGCAGCTACCTGCGCCGTCAGCCCGATTTTGGTCAGCCCGGCGCCGGCTTCGTCGTGGATGTCTTGTGCAATGCGGCGGCGGATACTTTCCAACTCACGCTGGCGTTCCAGCAGTGCGATGTGGCGACGCAGGCGCACGCTGGAAGCACGGGCGATGGCGAATGAAACCAGCCCCACAAAAAGCAACCCTGTCAATACGCGCACCCATGTCCGCTGCCACCAGGCAGGCGTTACGGTCACATTCAGCGCATGGATATTTTTGGACCAAAATCCTTTCCTGTTACTCATGCGCACTTCGAGTCGGTAGTTGCCGGGGGGGAGATTGGCGTAGGCTGCGTAGCGGTAGTTGCCGGCATCGGTCCAGTGCGTTTCCAAACCGGCAAGGCGATAGGCGTAGCGAATACTTTTTTGTCCATCCATCGTTAGGGCAGCAAACTCGACGGAGAAAGCATTGTCTGAATAATTCAAGGCAATGACAGGCAAGTGATTGATGTCTTTTTCAAAAACAACGGCTTTGCCCTGAATTCGGAACGTGTGAAAATGAAAGGGCAGCCTGTCTAAATCCGGCAGGCGAACTTTCCGGAAATCGAAATGGTGGTAAAGGGGCGATGCACCATGCGCAATAAATGCTTCGCCGGAAGGCAGGAATACAAGTTCGGTAAAAAACTCGTCCGAAACCAGACCGTCACTTTGTAAAAAAACGGTCAGGCTTAAGTTTTTCGGTTCAATTTTCACTAAGCCCTGACGGGTGCAGGCCCATATACTTCCGTCGGGGTCGCAGGCGAGCTGATGCACCCAGGTAGAGGGCAGCCCGTCTTCCATATCCAGTTTGCGAAAGGTATGAACGCCGGCCTCACCGGGTTTCAAAATGAAAATTCCGCTGGTTTGTGTGCCTATCCAGTATTGCCCCGTTAAATCTGTTGCAATAGCGCTGGGCGATACCTCTGCCATGCCTGGAAACGCAATAAACAGTCCGGTGCCGCCTGTCGGGGGCAGTTGTATGATTCCTTTTTTTGAAGCCAGCAAGATGTGGCCATTCTTTGTTTTTCCAAGCGCATCCCCCCGATATCCGGAAAGAAAAAGCGAGTCGTTTGCTATTAAATATTTGACGACACATCCGTTGTCGAACCGAAAATAAATATTGCCCGCTGCGTCTTCCTCTGCCTGTGCGCAAAGATGCTGGGTTGAACTTTCCCCGTTTTTAAGGAGTACTTCTTCCCTTTTTATTTGATTTTTCAGCAAGTCATAGCGAAATAAGCCTTTGCCCGTGAGTAGCCAAAGCATTCCCCGGCGGTCTTTCAGCAGTTTAACAGGTCCCGTGTGCCATTTATCGAGCAATGGCAATGGTTGGGTTTTCCAGTTGCCTGTAATTTCATCATAAATGACTAAAGAGCGATTGTGATAAACCGTTCCAAAGTAGATTTTTCCGGAAAGCGTGTCTTTCAGGATAGCCCGCACGGCCAATGGCTCGGGCATTTTTTTTAAACCGAATTGTTGTCGAAGGGAAGAGAGCCGTGCAAATCCAATCGGTCCAGCCAACCAAATATTGCCTTCAGCATCAGGTTGAAATTTATGAATGTTCCCGGTTTCAAGGGGCTGTGCATAATCGTAGAATTGCTGCCTACTGATATCAAAATACATCAATTTTCCGCTGCCCAGCCACAGGTAATTGGAATCAGGCTGTATTAAATCATGCAATACATTATGAATGCCATTGTACGAGCGTCCTGGTTCCGGTAAAAACTGTTCGCTTTTCCCCGTGACTTTGTCATATTGCCAAAGCCCATCGCCCCAGGTTGTTAGCCAAAGCCAATGCGCCCTATATTGATCCTGGAATACGGAAGTGATGATAAAATTGCGCTGCTTATCTTTTTCAAGTGAAGATTGAAGAACGTTATTAAACTTGCGGGTAGCCAGGTTGAAGGTAAAAAGACCATTGCCGGTTCCCGCCCAAATCATGCCATTGTTGTCTTTCCAAATATCATTGATAAGATTGCCTCCCCCAAATTTTTGCGCCGCATCATTCACAAAACGGTCAAACTGCCCGTTCCTGGTGTCGTATCGGAACAATCCCACCGGCGAGGAAGCCCCCATCCAAAGGCATTCCTCTGAATCCATATACATTTGTTTTACGTCAAAGCCGGAAGTGTCAATGGTTTTGGGCAAAAATGAACCGGAAAACCGATCGGTCAACGGGTCGTAGCGATACAACCCGTTGCCAGTCCCCACCCAAAGGTAGCCTTTAGCGTCTTCCGCCAGTGCATAGACGACGTTGTTGCCAATGGATGTACTGTCGCCGGGGATTTGCAGGTAAGTTTTGAAGGAATAGCCGTCGAAGCGGTTCAGGCCATTGTCGGTGGCGACCCATAGGAAGCCTTGTTTGTCTCGAAGTGTAGCGTGAACTTGGTTACTTGAAAGGCCGTCGGAACTGGTATAGTGGTCGAAGACAGGCGTGGATAGTTCCTGTGCAGTAGCAACATTCAATATGGACCATAAGCATGAGAAAATCAGCAGAGTACAGGGGCTATAGCTAATCATAAAAAAAATGGGGTATCGAACAAGGCGTTTGGTGATGGCCTCAATGGGCGCGTTATACTTCCAATACCTTTTGAAAACCTGCTGCTCTTTGCCCGCATGTGCAGAAAATACTACATCGTAAGGCAGTGGGCCGTTCATTCGGCAAGCGGTTCTGTTTTTAACTCTGCCGACGGAATTTCATTTCCGGAACGGACATTCTCTCTTGCTTCAAGCAGGCAGGCAATCAGCTCTTCTTCTGAAGAAGGCGAACCATCTGCTTCAAAGGCGGGTACACAGGGACCGGGAAATACAAATAATTTTTGAAGGGGCTTGAGTATGCTTTGCATTAGCGCTGCAACTTCTGTTTGTTCCAGCAGAGCAGCAATGGAAAAGCGTAGTTGATGGGTGTTCAAGGTGGTGCACATTATGAAACAAAAACGGCGCCTGCTGCAAAATTGTTCAGCACAGTTAAGGGCGTCGGAAGAGCTTCAATCCCCTTCCGACGCATTAACATTCATCCGATTACGCCAGCGCAGCGGCTACCAAGGCGGCCTGCTGCTCATCGTGCATTTTCTTGAATCCGGTAGCAGTAGATGCGCTCGGACGACGGCCCAGCGGGCGCAGCGATTGGCCGGCCAGGCACTGGCTGATGTGCGTCCAGGCGCCCATGTTGAGCGGTTCTTCCTGTACCCAA
>ERZ761609.555-NODE-555-length-42047-cov-38.752239_pt1 | contig 42047 bp, 40 predicted proteins | sample MGYA00511163_ERZ761609 | MGnify/ENA primary metagenome ERZ761609 (study PRJEB28899, sample SAMN02445070) | bioreactor sludge metagenome | biome: EBPR sludge | place: Australia: Brisbane, Thorneside Wastewater Treatment Plant | collected 2011-12-16 ...
GCGCCATGTGTCGATCGACACGCCACGGAATTTGCCTCTTCTGTTGTCAAAGAACGTTGAGTGGACCCAAACGGGATCGAACCGATGACCTCCTGCTTGCAAGGCAGGCGCTCTCCCAGCTGAGCTATGGGCCCGTTGTTACCGTGGGCCGGAGTGGACTTGAACCACCGGCCTCACGCTTATCAGGCGTGTGCTCTAACCAGCTGAGCTACCGGCCCGCTCACACGGAACATCGTACGGCGTTCACTCCAAAGAACACCGAAGTGCCCTTTGACAACGGGAAGCAGACCGAACCGAAGATCGAACGATCGATATGTTGATGTGGTGCGAGCGGATCGGGCGTGAGCCTGATCATCATCACCGAAAGAGTAGAGAACCGAAGTTCTCAATCTCCTTAGAAAGGAGGTGATCCAGCCGCACCTTCCGGTACGGCTACCTTGTTACGACTTAGCCCCAGTCACCGATTTCGCCTTCGACGGTATCGCTACCGGCTTCGGGCGCCCCCGGCTTCCATGGCTTGACGGGCGGTGTGTACAAGGCCCGGGAACGTATTCACCGTGGCGTGCTGATCCACGATTACTAGCGATTCCACCTTCATGGAGTCGAGTTGCAGACTCCAATCCGAACTGAGACCGGCTTTGGGGATTACCTCTGCCTCGCGGCTTTGCCCATTGGACCGGCCATTGTATCACGTGTGTAGCCCCGGACGTAAGGGCCATGATGACTTGACGTCATCCCCACCTTCCTCTCTACTTGCGTAGGCAGTCTTCCTAGAGTGCCCGGCCTAACCGCTGGCAACTAAGAATAGGGGTTGCGCTCGTTGCGGGACTTAACCCAACACCTCACGGCACGAGCTGACGACAGCCATGCAGCACCTCTGCAGGCATCCGACTTTACGGGTCCTTCGACTTTCATCTCCGTACTACCTGCACTTCAAGCCCGGGTAAGGTTCTTCGCGTTGCATCGAATTAAACCACATGATCCACCGCTTGTGCGGGCCCCCGTCAATTCCTTTGAGTTTCAACCTTGCGATCGTACTCCCCAGGTGGTATGCTTATCAGATTTCCTACGGCACTGACCCTTTGCAGGGCCAACACCAAGCATACATCGTTTAGGGCGCGGACTACCAGGGTATCTAATCCTGTTTGATCCCCGCGCTTTCGTGCCTCAGCGTCAGTTACGAGCCAGATGACCGCCTTCGCCACCGGTGTTCCTCCTGATATCTACGCATTTCACCGCTACACCAGGAATTCCATCATCCTCTCTCGTACTCAAGCCTCGCCGTATCAAAGGCACCCTCCGGGTTAAGCCCGGAGATTTCACCTCTGACGCACAAGGCCGCCTACGCACCCTTTATACCCAGTGAATCCGGACAACGCTCGGGTCCTACGTATTACCGCGGCTGCTGGCACGTAGTTAGCCGACCCTTCCTTTGACGGTACCGTCCCAGGGATTGATATCCCTTTTCGTCCCGTCCGACAGTGGTTTACAAGGCAGAGCCCCGTCATCCCACACGCGGCATTGCTGGTTCAGGCTTGCGCCCATTGACCAATATTCCTCACTGCTGCCTCCCGTAGGAGTCTGGACCGTGTCTCAGTTCCAGTGTGGCTGTTCGTCCTCTCAGACCAGCTACTGATCGTCGCCTTGGTGAGCCATTACCTCACCAACTAGCTAATCAGCCGCAGGCTCATCCCCATCCGCCTAAGCTTTGACCTCTCGGCCTCATCAGATATTAGCCCCGGTTTCCCGGGGTTATGTCTGTGATGGGGGCAGATGACCTACGTGTTACTCACCCGTGCGCCAGTGGTATTGCTACCCCTAGACTTGCATGTGTTAGGCATGCCGCCAGCGTTCGTCCTGAGCCAGGATCAAACTCTCCGTTGTGAGTGTTTGATTGCTCTGAAACGATCGTTTCGATTCTTCTGTTGGGTTCTCAAAGTCGACGAGGGAAGGCTTGTTGCCTCCGTGATGAGTTTGATGGTAACATCTGCTCTGGCCGAAACCAGTTCTTCCGTCACCTCACTCCTCTTCACGAGGCGCTACTTGCTTTCCTCTCTTCGAAGAAAAACAACTTCCACCGCCAAAGCGGCTTCCGCTGTCTTTCATTGTGCTTCCCGTTGTCAAAGAACACCTCGTTTTCATCGAGAAGGGCCACCATTGCTGGCGACCCCTGCCCTTTCGCGACGATCGCCGCGTCAGGGAAGACAAACTTACGGGCCTTTTCTCATTCCACCAAATCATGGCGCGAAAAAAGTGACGCCAAGAGCAAAAAAGAGTAAAAAAAATCTTCGGCAGCGTTAACTACCTGCCTTCGACATCGTGCAAAACGTAATGGCTACACGTATAAAGGTCATCAGCAAATCATTGTTCGATCTGCCCCTTTTGCCCCCTACCCCCTCGTATCACAGAATGTTGTCGATCTGTTTCGCCGTTCGGTAGATAGTCGCTCTATGATGATCGATTCCTAACCACTCAGGATACCGTATCTTTGTACTCTGCCCGAATATGTTCCGTACTCCACAACCGGTACTCCATGGCGAAATCGATCAGCGTTCTCCTCGTGACAAGCGAGATTTATCCGTTCGTGAAAACGTCGGAAATCGCCGACCTCTGCTACGCGCACTCTCTTGGTTCGCGCGAGGTGGGGACGGACTTCCGTGCTATGATGCCCAAGTATGGCTACATCTCCGAACGGAAGAACCGCATTCATGAAATTAATCGGCTCCGCGATATTCCTATTCCCGTTGGAGTAGAAGAATTTCCCGCTACCGTGAAGTCGTCCTCAATCAACAATCCACGCGTCAAGGTTCAAGCCTACATTACAACGAACACGAACTTTCTCGATGCGCGTAAGGGTATTCTGGCCGACAATACAACAGGTTCACTCTTTCCTGATAATGACGAACGTTACATTTTTTATAATCGGACCGTTCTTGAGACGTGTTTGCTACTCGGATGGTTTCCCGATGTGATTCACTGTATAGGTTGGCAAACGGCACTTGTTCCAGCCTACATGCGAACAATGTTTACCGATGCATTTAAGAAGACAAAGATCGTCATGACAATTGATGACTTTGCAGAACAAGGTGTGTTTTCGCCAAAGACTCTGGCGAAAACAAATCTTCCCGAACCCGTTCGGGATATCATGAAGTACAAGAACAAGGCAAACTTCCTTCGTGCAGGTATCGCTCACGCAGATGCCGTAACAACACTGTCTCCTGGATATGCCGAAGAACTTCTGGCACTCAAGGAGTTTAAGGATAACTGGCTGCCTCTGTTTAAACGCAAGTCCTTGGACGGTATCGCCCACGGTATTGATCAGTTACAATGGAATCCAAAGAACGACGCTGTCCTGAAGTCAAAGTATGACGCCAAGGACCGATCCGGCAAAGCGTTGTGCCGAGAACATCTTCAGAAGGCTGTTGGTTTGCCCGTTGACGCATCAGCCATCGTTGCTTCCTTTGTGAATCAACTTTCTGAATCCGAAGGTGCAGATGCTCTGCTTGCTGCTGTTCCCGAAATGGTAAAGGAAGGTGTTCAGGTTATTCTTCGAAGTGATGTACCCACAGACTTCACGAAGGATGCCCTTGCACTGCAAAAGAAATTCCCTACCGTTAAGGTCCTCATTGGCAGTGATGAAGAGATGCTGCATAAGATTATGGCTGGTTCAACGGTTCTGCTGAAACCTGCGCGTTCCTGCTCACATGCTCAATACGTTCGTGTTGCCCTTGCCTATGGTACGATTCCTGTCGTACGCCAAACAGGCGGTCTTTCCGAAGGTCTGACGCAAGCCGATGCTCAAGGAACGGGCAATGCCTTCATTATGAAGAAAGCCGATGCCGCCGATATCGTTAGTACTCTAAAATCCGTCAAGGCTCTACAGTCAATACACGCGACGTGGGATCAGCTCGTCACGAATGCGATGACGTCAAACGTGTCGTGGACTCTGTCGTCCAAGCCGTATGACGAACTTTACCGCAATCTGCTGAAGGAAACGAAGTAATCGTGGAAGCCCCCTGGCGTAGCCAGCCCCATTCACAGGTCGTTATCTGCATGGTTTTTTTCCTGGCCATGCTGGTTCTTCCTGCCTGTAACGATAAACCAACGGATGTACTCGGCCCGATTGTTCCAGGCACAGATTCCGTTACGGTGATTACGTCTATCGACGTTGACATTCTGCCTGCAGAAGCAGCTGCCGTTCAACGTCGTCCGATAATTAACAACACGTACTTTCTTTTCGGTGCTGCCACTGACGCAGAAGCACGGTTGTTTGTGGAACCAACGGAGTTCCCTGCAATCGGCACAAGTGAGCAGATTGATGTTGTGTCGAGTGAACTCGAGTTTATCCCGCAAACGTATGCCTACGGCGATACGGCGTCGAAAGACATTGTTGTACGAGGATATGAGCTCACCAAGGCATGGTCAGCCCTTATTACCTGGGACTCCGTCTTTACTGCCGATGGTTCTTCTTCACACTACGACGTCGGTTCCCAACCAATTGTCGACTTCACGGGTACGATCTCCACAACGGACTCAATCGTTCGGGTTCCCGTAAGCCCCTCCGTGGTAGAACGATGGTTGTCGGATGGCCAGGATACAAATCTTCGCAAGAATATTTTCGGTATGGCCTTGCTTGCACCAAACGGACGTACTGTTCGGCAGTATCGGAATCTCTCCGGAACCAATCAGGTCTTCCGGCTTCGTGTTGTATACAAGCATCGTGATAGCACGACAAACGATACGATTGCAGTGCGAAGTGCCGTTTCGTCTCTTGTGAATACGACTGCACCTGCAGAGCAAGACCTCGTGATTCGCGGTGGCCACATGAGATACACGACGTTTGATGTTGACCTCACGTCACTGCCAACCAATGCTGTCATCGTGGGCGCAACACTTTCCGTTACAATTGATGAGTCAAAATCGCAAGCTGGCAACCTCGGCTACGATGAGATTGTTCAGATGCGATATGAGCCGGATTCAACCACGTCTCCGTACTTCACATCAACACGCATTACGTCAGATAAACGGTATGTCTATGCCGGTGCTGCACCATTTATGCAGCAGATCCTTCGCCGTGGTGGGAAGGGTCAACTTCAACTTCGTCCTACCGACGTTAACGAGCTTTGGCGCACCAACCGTATAACACTGTACAATCGCCAAGCGAGTCCAGATGTTCGCCCGAAACTCACGATTGTCTATGCTATCCCTCTGGTGATGCCATGACACGTACACAGCGTGTGGCGAATGTAGCAACGTCTGCTGTTCTCTTGATTCTTCTTGTTACCGTTGCTCACGGTCAGGGAGGTTCATCGTATTCAGCTTTTGGTATCGGCGATATCCGTCGCGGCGTTGGAGCACAGTACGATGCTATGGCCGGCACGTCGATAGCTATGCCGACGGCCTACGGCATCAACACGATTAATCCCGCTCTTTTGGGACTGGCGACGACAACACGACTGCAAGCGAGTTATCGTTTTCATCAGCATGCCGTGTCGTTTAACGGTCAGTCACTTGCACAGAATAACGGCGAGATTGACGGCGTACTTGGCATGTTCAGTGTTGATACAGCCTACGGTTTTGGTATGATGCTTGGCCTTGTGCCAATCTCATCAGTAAACTATGCTTCTACGCGAACGATATCACGCACGGTTGATGGTACAACGATTTCCGGCCGCAGTAATCAAATCGGTGAAGGTGGCCTGTCGGCCCTCACGTTTGGTGCAGGTGTGCGGCCCATACATCGACTTCGGTTTGGACTTTCCGTCCAAGCACTTTTTGGTACATCTCGATATAGTGATCAAGTCCTGATTGATGTCTCGGGATATGGCTCTGTTATCTCAAGTTCAACATTTGACCTGCGTGGTGTACTGTTTCGTGGTGGCGTTACGTACGATGTGACGGATGATTTGCTCGTCGGAGCCATTCTTGCCGGTGGTGCGAATGGTTCAACACGTGAAACGCGTCGCGCACTTGGTATTGCTCCAGGTGAGGTGTTCTATGATACAACGGGTGTTGTAGAGATTTCAACCGGACTACCGGTGACCATCGGTATTGGTGCTTCGTATCGCTCAGGCAAGTTTCTGTTCGGCGTCGATCTCGAAACAACTGACTATTCGGGTGTAACAATGCATCCGCGTCCAGACGCCACTTTTGGCAGATCAATTCATGCGTCGTTTGGCGTATCACGTCCTGGTGCCACACAGTCAAACGCACCATGGTTGGATCGCTGGGGTTATCATGGCGGTATCGGCTTCGATCAGTCCTACATCAGAGTGAATACGGCAACGGTATCCGACATCTATGGTGCCTTTGGTGTGAGTTTTCCGGTTGGCGGTGCTGCTATGCTCGACGCCTCAATTCAAGCAGGTATACGTCAAGCATCAGCATCAAATCTTCCGTCCGAAATACTTGGTCGCCTCTACGTCTCGTTAAGTATTGGTGAGACGTGGTTTAAGCCTTTCGCGCGCGACTGATAATGTTCGTTGTACTTCTGCCCTCGAGCAGATCAATTGTTAACACTCGACCGCCGTGCTCTTCCACGATGTCTGCACCAACAATCGTGTCACGTTGATAATCGCCACCCTTCACGAGCACATCGGGAAGAATTGCCGTTATGAGTCGCAACGGCGTGTCATCATCAAAGTAGATAACGTGGTCTACACTTCGTAGTGCGGCGAGGACAGTAGCTCGATCTTCCCAAGGATTAATTGGGCGATCTGGTCCCTTTAATCGGCGGACACTGGCGTCGGCATTTACACCAACTACGAGCACCGTCCCCAGATCACGAGCTGCTTGCAGATACGTCACATGTCCTGCATGGAGTATATCAAAAACGCCATTCGTAAAGACGATGGAACCTCGGTGCGGCTGAAGTGCAACGAGTACATCCGACAGATCTTTCCCTGAAGGAACAATCATCGTTGTACCTCAACTTCGTCAATCACGGCGTCGAGTAGTGTTTGTGCTGTGATTGATACAATTCCAGGTTCTGCAACAACAACACCTGCAGCAACATTAGCAAGTGCGGCAGCCTCTCGAATGTGGGCTCCTGCCGCAACCATTGCTGCCAAGGTGGCAATCGCAGTGTCACCAGCACCGGAAACATCAGCCACACGTTTCGCGACCGTCGGTACAGAGCTGATTTCACCATCTGCCTCAAACAACATCATTCCCGCCGACCCCAACGTGATCAGAACGTTGTCAGCCTTGAGTCGCTCTCGCAACTCAATACCAGCTCGTTGAACATCATCTGTGGTGGTGAGCACCGAACCGAGCAATTCTTGTGCTTCCTTACGATTCGGTTTAATGAGGTATGCACCAACATAGGCGTCAATGTTGTGCTGCTTCGGATCAACAAAGACGGGAATATTCCGCTCACGGGCCATAGCGATAACGCTGGTTATCATCTCTCGTGTGAGGAATCCCTTGTTATAGTCTTCGAGGATAATACCCTTCAGGGTTGGGCGCGTTGAGAGCACATTGATCACGGCATCAACGATGTCCGATCCTACATCAGAGCGTGTCTCACGGTCGAGTCGCACAATCTGCTGATTGTTGCCTATCACACGCGTTTTGACCGTCGTCGGTCGTACTGCGTCGGTGACAAATCCCTCGTCGCTAAGTCCGGCCTCGCGAGCAATAGCTTTCAGCATTGTGCCAGACGTATCGTTGCCAACAACTCCGCACAGCAGCGCGCGCGCGCCGAGTCCAAGTAGATTTGCAGCAACGTTTGCTGCGCCTCCCAGGTGATAGGACTCATCATCTACATCCACAACGGGAACGGGTGCTTCGGGAGAAACGCGTGATACGCTCCCCCAGAAGTAGCGGTCGAGCATGACGTCACCTACAACGGCAATCTCAACCTCGTGCAATGTTTTGAGCAGTTCGCGGCTGTGTTCTCTCGACAGTTCGTACATGCCCCTTATGCCCCCTCACCTGCAGTTGCGGCTGGCCGCGTAGCAAGTTGTCGGTCAAACAGATAGATACTTGGCCCATCGCTGCCAATGAGTTTTAGTCGATCAATAATCTCCATCACTTGTGATTCCTCTTCAACTTGTTCGTTGATAAACCACTGGAGGACAATCTGCAGGGGAAGATCTTTCTCCGTCAGCGCGCGTTCGTACAGTGCATTAATGCGGTCTGTAATCATCAGCTCATGTTCCCGAACCTTTTCAAAAACACTGAGCGGATTCGCATAGGAGCCTACTGGCGCATCGATACCACCCAAAACAATTGCCCCACCGCGTTGATGAACAAAGTCGTAGAGTTTCATGGCATGAAGGGTTTCCTCCTGCCATTGTGTTCGCATCCAATGGGCAAAACCGGGCAAATTCTGCTCGGTAAACCAGGCCGACATCTGGAGATAGAGGTAGGCTGATTGGAATTCGGCGCGGATCTGGTCGTTGATCGCCTCAGCAAGGGCAGGTTTGATGGCCATAACGGTCCCGTGGCAGGTTCAGAAGTTGTGGTAAGGGGCACAAGGGGCTCGGAGAGCCATCCTTATCTCTGGCCTCGAAACTACTGCTTTATCGCATCTTTGCAGTCCCCTTGCACTACGGAGTATTCTATGGCCGCACTTCATCTCACGCGCCTCAGCATTGAAAACGCAGAATTTTTCGCCTATCACGGCGTCCGCCAGGAAGAACAATCCCTCGGCGGTCGTTATCAGGTTGACATTGATCTTTGGTACGATGCCTCACGTGCCGTTGTGTCGGATACGTTGTCGGACACAGTGAACTACGAGGACGTGCTCTTTGTGGTCAACGAACACATGAGCGGTGAACCCTACGAGCTCATCGAAACACTGGCGTTTGGTATTGCAACCGACGTTATTGATCGTTTCCCGCTTGTCCATCAGACCACCGTGCGCGTCCGCAAACTGAACGTTCCTATTCAGCATATTATGGACTACGTCGAAGCTGAAGTGACGCAGATGCGCGAGGAGTAAGGTGCCACGTGTTTTGCTGTCCATAGGTAGTAACATCGAACCCCGGCGAAGGCGTCTTCATGACGCCTTCGCCATCATCAGCACGTCTGTGCTTGAGAATGCCACGATGTCATCTCTCTATATAACGGCACCTGTTGGATACGTTGATCAGCCAGACTTCTACAATGCAGCCATAGTTGGAACATCAGCTGCCTCCGCGGAAGATCTCCATCATCAACTCAAAAGCGTCGAGTCAACGATTGGCCGTCTCCATCGTGAACGCTGGCGTGAACGAGAAATCGATGTGGACATCATCATCATCGAAGGGCTCGTGGTCAACACCGACACGCTCACAATTCCCCATCCACGAATGCGTGAGCGCAGATTTGTGCTGCAACCGTCAGCAGATGTGGCAGCCGACCTCGTTGATCCCGTGACAGGACGCACCGTTGCCGAGCTCCTGGACGTTTGTCCGGACACGTCGTCCGTACTGCGTCTTGACTAACACATGCGTATCCCTGACCATATCGTTGAACAAGTTCGAACGCAGGCAAACATTGTCGACGTTATCGGCGAACACGTTCGGCTACGAAAAGCAGGACGGAACTGGCTCGGACTATGCCCATTTCATACCGAAAAAACACCGTCGTTTAATGTTAATCTTGAACGTGGTATTTATAAATGTTTTGGCTGTGGTCGTGCTGGTAACGCCATCGGCTTTGTCCAGGAATTTCATCATATGGGCTTTGCCGACGCTGTGCGTCACCTTGCCCAGAAGATGGGGATTGTCATTCCTGATGAGACGGCGGAAGACCCAACAGGCCTTGGTCCACGCCGAGATGCGGCACGGGCAGCCCTCCGTGAGGCAGCAGACTACTATGTAGAGTTGCTTACAACTCCGGAAGGTGCCGTTGCGCGGACGATGTTTGAACGCCGAGGATTTTCACCGGAGACTCTGACTACGTGGAAACTTGGCGCATCTCCATCGGCTTGGGACTCATTGTCACAGCATCTTTCATCGCGTGGATACACAACGGAGCAGTTAAACGACGCAGGGCTTATCGTTGTTCGTGAAGATGGAAGATTTTATGATCGGTTTCGCGGTAGGGCCATGTTCCCCATTCGCGACGATCAAGGGCGAGTAGTCGGTTTTAGTGCGCGTTCGCTAACAACAGATCCAGCTTCGCCGAAGTACGTCAATTCACCACAAGGCCTCGTCTTTGATAAGAGCAGGGTTCTCTATGGGCTGGATCTTGCGAAACGGTCTATAACAGAGGTACGTACGGCTATAGTTGTCGAAGGTCAAGCAGACGTTGTCGCCATGCATCAGGCCGGCTTTCGGACAACGGTAGCTTCGAGCGGTACGGCATTTACAGAAGACCATGTCCGTTTACTCAAAAAGTATGCTGACACCATCATCGTCATCTACGATGCAGATTCAGCTGGACAGACGGCCACGTCACGCGCCATAGAGATTGCCCTTGCTGGTGGTCTTGATGTACGATGTGTAAGTCTTCCTGCTGGAACAGATCCTGACAGCCTGATTCGTTCGCAAGGCCGAGAGGCAATGGAAACCCTCGTACACGATGCCAAGGGATGGTTAACGTGGCGTACGGAAAGGTTTCTTGCCGAAGGTGTGTCAAACGACTCCGTCCGCCAAGCTGCTGCCGTTCGAACAATGCTTGAATGGATCTCGCGTATACCAGACGCGTTACGTCGGCCCTTCTATGTCCGTGAACTCGCTGCAGTGTTTGGACTGCCGGACGGCCTGTTGTTGGATCAGCTCCTATCGATGGGACATTCTGATCGTCCTTCAAGCCCACGACACGGACAACAACAACAGAATATCACGGCGGCTCCGACGTCGGGATCCATCCCCTCTGCAACGTCATCCTCACCTTCACCGGCAACACCGCCGTTATCTCACCATCAACGGACACAACAACAACATCAGTCACCACACAGCCCACTGGCTCCGGAACGCGAGTTGTTACGCGTGGCGTTGTTTGTGACTGACGGACTGGCCATGTTGCTTCATGAGTTTCACGTTGATGATGAGACCTTCGTGTCGGAGGCAGGACAACGCCTATTCCGTCGTATTCTTATTGCCGACGCTGAACATCATGACATTCTGCAACACGTCCTCAACGACGAGCAGCTCCATCCTCAGGAGCGGCAATATGTTGCTGATCTTGCCTTTGCTGCCGTAACGCCAAGCGTATCATGGGAACGATTTAATGTAGACATGCCCGCAGCTAATCATGCCAGGCCTGTTCGTGACGCGCTCATTTCACTTGAGATCATCCGTCTTTCACAGCAAGTTGACGTGCTTTCACGAACACTTGATGATGTAAAGGATGTAGATGCGAAATTGCGACTCGTGAACGACGTTCGGCAACTGCTACAACATCGCGACGAACTTCTCAAAAAACGCTCCGACATGTCGGACGATACACCATGGCAACCCGGCGCAACCCCTTCGCCATCGTTACCATCTGCCTGACACTTGCCTTAGTGTTGTGGGGATACGTAACGCTCACGCGTGAATATGACGATGTGATTTCGGTTCCACTTGTTGTGAAACCGCAGGATCAGCGTGCGCTGCTTAGCACCGTACCGGCAACGGTTTCCGTACGCGTTCGTGGTTCTGGACTGCAGATTCTTAACCTTCGTTACTTTGCACGCACGTTGGCTTGCTCACTCGACCTTGCTCGGTTACGTCCCGTGACGGAAAACACCTACGACGTAACGAGTGAAGATCTTATACGTGCACTTGTCACACCGCAAACAATTCGCGCATTATCTGTTGATCCCGGTGCGATGACGATGACGGTTGGTGATATGGTTTCAAAGCGCGTTGATGTTCGGCCCAGAGTGGAGTGTTCAGCACGTACAGGATTTGAACTTGTCGGCTCTCCGATTGTCCGTCCTTCCGTCGTTGAAGTGCGTGGGAGTGGAACTATTGTTGACGGCGTATCGAGTTGGTCAACGTCACGACTTGTGCTGCAGGACTTGCGATCCACAGTTGATGTCGACGTAGCCGTGAGCGATTCTCTTACAACACTTCTGAACATTGTCCCATCGACAGTTCATATTACGTGGCCTGTTCAGCAGTCAGCTGACATCACTATTGACGATGTTGATGTACAACTTGTCGAAACCGGTGACAATTCATGGACTGTCTCTCCGTCGCGCCTGCGTATTGTCCTTGCCGGAGGTGTTGATGAACTTGCGCGCATTACGTCACGCGATGTTCGCGTAGATGTCACTCCCGACAATGCAACACCTCTCGTACGTCCGCGCGTAACGGTTCCCTCAACCGTACGAGTTGTCACGACCTATCCGCAACATGTCCATGTTGTCAGACGTCAGCCCTGATCAGGTAGGACGAGTCGCCATAACTTAAAAAACGATAGTTATTCTCAAGGGCTTCTTGATAGATACGACGGCAGAGGTCTGTACCGACAAATCCGGCTACGAGTAACAACAACGTGTTACCCGGTTGGTGAAAGTTTGTGACAAGTGCATCTGCTGAGCGTACCGTGCATCCAGGTCCGATGAGAAGTCCAGTTTCACCCCAGATCATTGTTTCACCTCGTTGTTCCCCCCATTGCACGACTGCGCGAAAGGCCTCACTTCTCGACGGCAGGTTATCTTTTGAGTCGTAACAAGCCCATTGTGCAACATCTAGTTGGGAAGGGGGCAGAAGGGGCTCACGAAGCAGCTGAACACCAAATCGATACAGTGACTCGAGCGTACGCAATGATGTTGTTCCAACTGCTGTTATCCAAGATGATGGATTTTGACAGTATTCAGCCAATCGTTGAAGTTCGTGATGATGTATTCCTATTCGTTCACGATGCATCGTGTGATCTCGTGCATCTGCAACATTCACGGGCTTAAACGTTCCGAGTCCAACATGAAGAGTAACATCAAATCGCTGAACATTTTTTGATGCAAGGTCAGCAAACGTTCGTTCGGTAAAGTGTAGACCTGCGGTAGGCGCAGCCACGGATCCGCTGTGTTCGGCATAGACCGTCTGATATCGTACATCGTCAGCTTCATCTGCGTCTCGCCCGAGATATGGTGGCAGTGGCAGGGATCCTAGATCCGAAACAATGTCGCCAAAGGCATCATCGGTATTCCAGTCGAATCGCACCAACGCCTCACTCTCGAATCTCTTCACGACCGTTGCGCGAAGTATCCTGTTCGGGTCAGCATCATTTGTAAGTATCATTTCAGGGACAACATTCCTGCCTCCAACAAGACAGTTCCAGGCGGTCGAACTGCGTACAAGTAGTGCCTGTGCAGGATCGACGGATGGTTCAACAGGATTGGTGAGGAGAATTTCAACAACTCCCCCTGTGGGTTTACGGAACGTGAGGCGTGCTCTGATTACACGTGTCGTATTTACGACGAGTGCCGAGCCTTCGGGGAGTAGAACAGGAAGATTGCGGAATACATCGTGGGAAATCTCTCCCGTTGATCCGTTAGCAACAAGGAGTTTACTGGCATCACGTTCAGGAAGTGGTTCTGCCGCAATCCGTTGTGGTGGCAGGTCATATGCCAGGTCTGCGATATTAAGATTAGGAACGTGTGGCGGACGATCTTCCATATTTTGGGGCTGAGGTATGTAACCTTTGATGTTGGCGGAGCGTACGCCGACTCGAGTTTTTCCCGAGGAGACCATGCAAGATAACCAGACCCCTTCTCCACTGCCGCCACCGCCGTACTATGCGCAACCACGCAGAAGAACACGTTGGTGGATTCCGTTGCTCATCATCGGCGGCGTCATTTTTGTGTTCTTTGCCGCAATCATTGGCTTTGTTGCCTTTATTGGAGCAGGTATCAGCGGAGGTTCCGAGCCGGTACGTGTAAAGAACAACACCGTCCTGCTCGTAGATCTGTCAGGAGGTATTCCAGAATACAAACCGCAGATGCGATTCTCATTTGGAGGCTCTTCGTCAACTGGACCTTCCCTGTTAGACATGTTGACGGCAATTCGTGAGGCCAAAACTGATGACAACATCAAGGGCATCTACTATCGTGCCGGAGGTGGAGCAGGTATGGCCAAACTCACGGAGATTCGCGAAGCACTTCTTGACTTCAAATCTTCTGGAAAGTTTGTCTACGCCTTTATCGAAACGGGCAGTAAGGCTCACTACTATCTAGCCTCCGTTGCCGATAGTATCATCATGCCTGAAGAAGGTATGCTCGACTTTAGTGCCTTTGGTGCCAACGGCCTTTTTATGAAGGGCATGTTTGACAAACTCGGTGTTGAATGGCATGTTGAGCAGTTTGAGGAATACAAGTCTGCTGCCGAAATGATGAGTCGTGATAGTTGGTCAGCACCAGCGAAGGAAGAGATTCGCGCCATCATTGAACAACGTCAATCGATGTTTGTTCAAGCAATTGCTTCATCGCGAAAGCTTGATGCTACTGCAATTTCAGCCGCACTTCAACGAGGCGTTTTCCAACCGGACTCGCTGAAGAATCTCGGATTGATTGACGGGCTCGCTCGCGAAGGTGAACTGCGCGCTCGTATCCAGCGCCGTATCGACCCATCAGATACGACAGACCACCCCAAACTTCGCACCATCAGCGTGGCACAGTATGTGTCGTCGGAAGACTTCGGTAATTCCGAAACCGCAGCTGATGATACGCATGCCATCGGCATCGTATATGCAAGTGGCGCAATTCATCAGGGTAAAAATGATGACCCGTTCAGCGCTGATGACATCTATGCGAAGAACCTCATTAGCGAACTGCGTCGTGCTCGTGATGATGACGAAGTTGACATCATCGTCCTGCGCGTAGATAGTCCTGGAGGTTCCGCCATCGGTTCCGACGAGATCTGGGCTGAGATTCGGGAGATTCGTAAAACGAAGCCGGTCTACGCTTCCATGTCTGATGTGGCCGCCAGTGGCGGTTACTACATCGCCATGGCCTGCGACACGATCATTGCTCACCCAAGTACGATCACAGGTTCGATTGGTGTGATCATGTCGATTCCGAATCTGAGTGGAACGCTTGGTAAAATCGGAGTCACAGTTGACACCATTTCGATGGGGTCGTCGGCGAATTTTATGAATCCAACAATGCCGTTCTCGAATGAGGCAAAGGCAGCGTTACACAACTATGGTGACGGGATCTATCGGCGCTTTGTAGGTAAGGTTGCCGAAAGCCGGAAGATGTCGTTCGACGAAGCTCGTGCCGTTGCAAAGGGCCGTATCTGGTCTGGTGAGGCCGCAAAAAATGCACGTCTCGTCGATGTGAACGGCGGTCTTCTCGAGTCCATCCGTGTCGCCAAGGTCCGAATCGGTGTCGATCCTTCAGAAAAGGTTCGCATTAAAAAATTCCCTGAGGATATCGACAACATTGGTGCCTTGCTGAAAATGTTCGGACTTGCAGACGAAGATGACGATCGTGGAGAGGCAAATGTCACGGCGGCACACGTACTCGCTCGCCTTGTTCCTGATGCCTCCGCTGCTGATGCGCTTTGGAAGTCGCTCCCAGAAGAGGAACGTCGTCAAGTGCGCCACGCCGCAACCATGCTGGATCTCAGTTTGCGCGAACGGACACTCACCGTCCTTCCGTCGATACCATTCTAACGCGATAACGACACGGTCGTAGGAGGCACAAACGGGCATTGTCGCCCCCTGTGCCCCCTTCCAAACCGTCAAAACGCAGTTCATCGAGGCGTCTTCGGCTTTCATGCCGAAGGCGCCTCGTATCTTTGAGGTTATGGAACTCGAAACCTTTCCGAATCCGCGGCCAGGCCGCCGGTTCTCTATTCGCCACGTTAACCCGGAATTCACATCGGTATGTCCGAAAACCGGACTTCCGGACTTCGGAACGATTACCCTTGACTACGTGCCTGGTGACGTCTGTGTGGAGCTGAAGTCGCTCAAGTACTACTACCTGGACTTCCGCAACAAGGGAATTTTTTACGAAGCCGTGACAAATCAGATCCTCGACGATCTCGTCGCAGCGTGTGATCCGTTAGAGATGACGGTCACAGCTGAGTGGTCAACACGTGGTGGTATCCACAGTGTGATCACGGCAACGTATACGAAGGCCTGACGATGCGTACGGCTATCAGTAAACAGTTTCGTTGGGAGATGGGACATCGTCTTCCCTTTCACGACGGACTGTGCAAGAACATTCACGGCCATTCGTACGAAGCGCATGTAATACTCATCGGTGAGCCCGATGCTCACGGAATGGTGATGGATTACTTCGACGTAAAAACGATGATGCAGCCCATCATTGATGAGCTTGATCACTGTTTCCTTCTTGATGATGGTGATGATGTGCTCGCACAATTTTTCCACGACCATCCAATGAAGGTTGTTCGTGTTTCGTTTCCGACCACGGCGGAGAACATCGCACGATATCTTGTTGATCGTGCCGTTGCCGCCTTGCCGGCCAATCACCGAATCGACATTGTCCGCATACGCGTCTATGAGACGGAAAAGACGTATGCCGAAGTAGAGAGAACTCCATGAGCGTCCGCGTTCGTTTTGCCCCGTCGCCTACGGGATATCTTCACATTGGCAGTCTTCGTACAGCACTGTACAACTACCTCTTTGCCAAACACCACGGTGGTGTCTGTATTCTGCGAATCGAGGATACAGACCGTACTCGCTTTGTTGAGGGCGCCATTGAGGAACAGATTGAATCATTACGATGGGCCGGAGTTGTCTTTGATGAAGGTCCACATGTAGGTGGTAACTACGGACCGTATGTTCAGTCCGAACGATTCCCGCTGTATCGCGAATACGGCATGAAGCTCGTCGCGTCCGGTCATGCCTACTATGCCTTCGACACGGCCGAAGAACTTGACGCAATGCGGCAACGTCAACAGAACGCCGGTATTGCGCCGAAGTATGACCGTGCAACAATGCGAAATCAGTACACGGTTGGCGAAGCTGAAACACAACGACTCCTCGCTGAACAAGCACCGCACGTTATTCGACTCAAGGTACCATTGACGGCGGAGATTCGATTTCACGACGAAGTTCGTGGTGATGTTGTCATGCACGGACGTGAAATTGACGATCAGATCTTGCTCAAGAGTGATGGTTTCCCAACGTATCACCTGGCTAATGTTGTTGATGATCACCTCATGGAGATAACACATGTTATCCGTGCTGAAGAGTGGTTACCCTCAACACCAAAACACGTCCTTTTGTACGAAGCCTTCGGCTGGAAACCACCCGTCTTTGCTCATCTTCCGCTGCTGTTAAATCCGGATCGTTCCAAGATGTCGAAACGTCATGGTGACGTAATGGTACACGACTTCCGGGGTAAGGGATACTTCCCCGATGCATTGGTGAACTTTGTTGCTTTCTGCGGATGGAATCCGGGTACTGAGCAGGAGATGTTTACGCTCGAAGAACTGTGTTCGGCGTTTACACTTGAGCGTGTTGCTAAGGCCGGTGCCGTTTTTGACTATAAAAAACTTGACTGGATGAATGGCGAATACCTCCGCAAGAAGGATGTCGCCGAACTAACGTCTGCCCTGTTACCTGCTCTTCAGGAACGTCGATATCCATATATCGAACCAGACTACGTGAGCAGTGTCATTTCACTACTCCGTGAACGTGTAGCATTCCTGCATGACATTACGGAGTTTGGTGACTACCTGTTTGGTGATGTACTCCAGGACGTTGAAGGCAGTGCTCTCGCAGATCTACGTGCCGATGACGCCTTTGTAACGGCCCTGCGCGCTTGGCGCGACACCGTAACGGATGAAGATCTTGCTGATCATGATCGGTTTAAGGGGCTTGCTGAAGGGGCGGCCGCCGCTGGCGGCCTTAAACTTGGCAAGTTTATGAAACCACTCCGGCTCGTTATAACACATCGTGACGTCGGGGCGGACCTGTTTCCAACACTCAAACTCATCGGAAAGCGGAGATGTATCGAGCGTATCGATTCCTTCCTCTCCTGATTCTCCTGTCGGCCTCTTGCGGTACGCCGCGTGCTACGGGCCCTGCGCCGTGCTTGAAGCCATCACAACATGAGCTTGTGATACGCTGGGGTACGGAACACGACAGCGCGGGAACCGTCGAAGGGTACGAACTCGACGCAAAGGGTGAGCTCTATCGGTTCTCAGGACCGAAGAGTCCTGAGCCACAACGTGAGTTTGTAATGATGTTGGAACCCATGACCTACTGCTCAACAGCATCCGACGTACAAGCAGTGCATCTCAAGGTGCTCGCCTTGAATGTACGTGGAATTCGTGGCCGTTTCATTGACTATGTCAATGCACCGAGCAACGTATATTTACGGGCGGTCTGGAATCCCGATCTGCAAACCTTCCAAAGCCGAGACATGCGAGCGCTCTATGATCGTTTGATGTCTCTTGTGCCGTCCGACCGACGCTTTACCACTCCATGAAAATCCTCATCGTAGACGATAATCGCGACTTCTGTTCCACTCTTGCTGACGTTGTTCGCAATCAAGGATGGGATCCCGAAGTGCGGAACAGTCCTGAAGCAGCACTCACGTATCTCGAAGGTCACAATCGTGACGTTGGGATGATGCTGCTTGATATCGAGTTCGGGAGTGAGTCATCTATGACAGGTATCGATACACTCGATGCCTCCGTGCGATTGTATCCGTCGATCCCCGTCATCATGATTTCCGGAAAGGGCACCATTGAAACTGCCGTACAGGCAACAAAACTTGGTGCGTTAAACTTTATCGATAAGAGCTCACTTACGAATGATCGGCTCGTCGGCGTTTTGTCGAGTGCCATGGATCGTGTTCGTGCAGATCGATCGAACGAGGAGCTCTGGCGAGTGATGGAATCACATGGAATCATTGGCCGCTCGGCATCCATGATGGACGTTGCTGACAAGATTCTACGCTATGGTCGAACAGACCTGAACGTCCTGATTACGGGAGAAACGGGCACCGGAAAAAAACTTGTTGCCCAGGCCTTACACGGCGTAAGCCGCCGCTCCAAACATCCGTTTATCACCGTCGACATTCCGAACATTCCGCGTGATCTTTTCCAGAGTGAACTCTTTGGTCACGTAAAGGGTGCGTTTTCGGGTGCAATGGATCATAAACGTGGTCTCTTTCATCAGGCACACAAGGGTACGCTGTTTATGGACGAGATCGGCGACATGCCTCTCGAACTACAAGCGAATCTTCTACTTCCAATGGAGCAGAAAGCAGTCCGACGTGTGGGCTCTGTTGAAACGGAAGCGGTGGATATCCGATTTGTGTCAGCAACTGACCGCGACCTTGTCCACGGAATGTCGGAAGGACGTTTCCGTGAGCAGCTCTATCACCGTCTTCGTGAATGCGAAATCTACATTCCGTCACTACGCGAGCGCGCTGCAGACGTTCCGGCCATTGTTGAGTACTACGTTACAAAACACAACCGTGAGATGGGTGACAACAAGCGTGTTGCTCCTGCGGCAATGGAATATCTCCAGCAGTATGAGTGGCCGGGCAACATTCGCGAGCTGAATAGTGTTCTACGTGTGGCCCTGCAGACGACAGCCGCAGATGAACTTGAAGTAACAGACCTACATCGTATTCTACGTCGAAGTGCTGCTGAACGTGGGGCACCTGTCGTTGTTGCCTCACCAGGTACCCATCAATCGTCCGTATCGTCCACACCTTCAGCTCCGTCGGCCGCACCGACACAAGCTGCTCCTTCGATGGACAATGGTATCGACATTACGAGCGATCGTAGTCTTCGAGACGATTTGGCAATGGTCGACAGAATGAAGATTGAAAAGACACTTGAGCGGACAAATGGAAACGTTTCAAAGTCCGCCGCTATCCTCGGAGTCAGCCGGGAAACTCTGCATAATAAAATTCGCAAGTACGGAATCGACGTTCAGAGTTTTCGGACACGTTAAGGCTGGACTGTTGACGGCAGCATCGTATCGTTGCCGTCACGACGTCAGGAAGCAGAGTGTAATGCGCTTTTGAGTGCAAAAACGTAATGTGCCATACGTACATTATGGACACGAATGATGTCAACCGGCTTGTCCGCAAGTAATGCATGCATCATCATCGTGACAGCATCCCGGTCGGCTGGAGCTTCAACGCCCGTTATGGCCCCAAGAAATCGTTTCCGCGATATTCCTAGCAGGACAGGTACACCAAGTGCAGCAAACTCTTCTACGTGTGCGAGAAGCCGTAGATTATGCTCAACGGATTTACCAAAACCAATCCCTGGATCAATGATGATGTCGGAAATTCCTGCATCGCGAGCAGCCGAGATTCTCTCTGAGAGATAGGCCCGAATCTCCATTACCACATTCGAATACGATGGAGAATCCTGCATCGTTCGTGGTTCACCAAGCATGTGCATCATGATATAGGGACATGATGCCGCTGCAACGACGGAGAACATATCTGCATCAGCCCGACCAGCTGTCACATCATTTACGATGTTTGCTCCTGCTGACAACGCGGCTTCTGCAACACGTGCTTTTGATGTATCGATCGAGATTGAGATTGTCACGCCAGCGTCTCTCAAGCCAGCAATCACCGGTATGACACGATTCAGTTCGGTATCGGAATCTACAGGTGATGCTCCTGGACGTGTACTCTCTCCACCAATGTCAAGAACATCTGCGCCGTCTGCTGCAAGATGAAGTCCATGCGCAATCGCAGCATCGACGGAAACGTAGCGGCCGCCATCACTGAACGAGTCGGGAGTGACGTTCACCACGCCCATGATAAGGGGGCGCTTCATGCGTCGACAAATCCAGCAAGCACGCCGTCAAGTTGCGACTGTGTTGCAGCTGACGGAGCTACGAGAGGGAGTCGATAGACGAGTTCTGTATTGAACAGCCGATGCATGATGTATTTCACCGGACCAGGATTGGACTCCAGGAAGTTGGCTGCAAAGAATGGACCGAGCTCACGCTGAATGGTTCGAGCAGAGGCAAAGTCACCCGCAAGGGCAAAACGGATAAGACGTCCGAATCGCCGTGGCGCGTAGTTTGAAACAACGGCAATCACCCCACGACCGCCAAGTGAGATTGTTGGCAACGCTAAAACGTCGTCTCCTGCAAGCACATCAAAACCCTCTCGTGCTCCACGAAGAATCTCATGTTGTTGCTCAAGATTCGCTGAAGCTTCCTTTGTAGCAACTACCGATGGTATCGCGTCGGCAATTCTGAGCTGTGTTTCCGCCGACATATTCGTACCTGTCCGACCAGGAACATTATACAGAATGATGGCTGTGTCCACAGCACTGGCAACTGCAGCTACATGAGCCAGCTGTCCACTCGGTGTTGGTTTGTTGTAGTATGGAGTAACGACAAGGAGCCCCTTGACGCCGCAGGCGGCAGCCCGTTTTGAGAGATCTACTGTTGCTCGAGTGTCATTACTACCCGTTCCAGCTATCACATCAATTCGGCCATTACAACGCTCGACAGCAAGTTCCCACAGACGAACCTTCTCATCCGCTGTGAGTGTTGCCCCTTCTCCTGTTGAACCGCAAACAACCACGCCATCAACACCTGCGGCTACCTGCTCGTCTACGAGACGTAAGAATGATGGTTCATCTAGTGAACCATCTGCGAGCATAGGTGTAATGATGGCCGTGTGAAGTCCGGAAAATCGTGTGTGCATGTGATTTATCCGCGAATGCGGTTTCGAATCGTGAGATATTCCTTGAGAGCGATGTCAAACGGCTTATCCGTTGTAACACGCGCATAGTCAATGTTCTGCGCAAAACATCCGCGTTTGATTTCGTCGCAGAACTGCTCAACTGCCATACGATAACTTCTCTTAACATGGACAGGCTGCGTTGTCATTTCTTCGCCTGATTCCATGTCTTTAAACACGGCTGCCGAACCGAAGTCAAAGTCGACTTCGCGTGGATCGAGCACGTGAATCACGAGCACATCATGACGGTCATGGCGGAAGTGGCGTAGAGCTTGGATGACAGATTCTGGATCGTCGAACAAATCGCTGATGATTACAACGAGACCACGACGTCCAATCCGTTCCGCTAGTCGATGTAGTGCCTGCGCCGTTCGGGTGCCTTCGGAAGGTATGGCCTCTTCGAGAGTACGGAGAACTTCCTGTACATAGGACATTTTCGATCGTGCTGGCAGGTACGTCCGAACATCTGTGTCATAGAGTGCCAGGCCTGCAGCATCACGCTGTCGTAACACCAGATACGACAAGGCCGCAGCGAGTGACGTTGCATACGTAAACTTTGACACATGTCCGGTTGATGCATACTTCATCGACGCGGACACATCAACGGCAATCGTACACCGCAGATTTGTCTCGTCTTCGTATTGCTTAACGTAGTATCGATTTGACCGGCCATAGATACGCCAGTCAATATGCTTCAGCTCATCACCGGGTCGGTACTGACGGTGTTCCGAGAACTCAGCGCTAAATCCATGAAAGGGTGATCGGTGAAGACCTGTGATAAAGCCTTCTACGACGAGGCGTGCACGGAGCTCCATGCTACCCAGTCGGGCAACGGTTTCAGGATCGAGGTAACGGACAAGTGATTCCATGATCGTCGTCGACGATCAGGACTCGTCGTTCGTGCGTGCGTTAAAGTATGTTGAGTGCAACAGGGCAAAACGAACGAGACCCGCAGCATTATTCACACCGAGTTTGTCCATAATCCTTGCGCGGTGTGTTTCTACCGTTCGTGGACTAATGAACAACTTCTTCGCAATATCCTGGCTCGTAAGACCCTTTGCAACGAGGGCAACAATTTCTTCTTCGCGTTTTGTAAGGCTGATTGGTGGCTCAGAATCCTTTGCCTCTGCTGCCTTGCCTTCGAGAAGTGCGAGAATACTGCGGCTGAAAACGCGTTCGCCAAGTGTAACGTTACGTACGGCTTCTGCCAACTCTTTCGAACCGACTTCCTTCGAGAGATATCCGTCGGCACCGGCATACATTGCACGTTCGATTTGTTTTTCGTCTTCCGACGAGCTCAACATAATTACGCTGACTTGCGGCAGCTCGGCCTTGAGGCGCTGTGCTGCATCAATTCCGGACACGTTCGGCATCAGGACATCAAGCAACACAACGTCCGGTTTGTTCTGTCGAGTCAGATCTATGGCCTCTTGGCCATTTGTAGCTTCGGCGACTATTTCGATATCCGGTGCAACGGACAGCAATCGACGCACGCCGATGCGTGTTATCTCATGGTCATCCGCGATAAGTACGCGGATCGATGTAGAATTCCTCTCGGCTGCCATTGAATCCTCATGTAATTGCCCAGCCTATGGCCAGAACCCTGAGCGCAAGTTACGAAGGGATGGCGAGTTCTTTGCGGAGTTCTTCGAGACGTCGTAACCAGACCGCTGCGGATGCATCACTCGGCATTCGCCAGTCGGCTCGTGGGGATAAAGCTACCGACCCTACCTTGACACCATCTGGCATCGCAGAGCGTTTGAATTGTTGCGAAACGAATCGTCGGATGAAGATTTCCGCCCACCGGAGAATATCCGACGGTGTGTACGTACCGTCAAAGGCAAGAAGTGCGAGTACGACAACTGTACGTAGTGGTTGTTTCAGTCGGATGAGGTGATACAGGAAAAAGTCATGAACGTCGTACGGACCGAGAACTGACTCGGTGTGTTGTGCAATGGTATTGTCGGCAGCTGGCGGCAGCAGCTCTGGCGAAACAGGCGTATCCAGGATATCCAGCAGAACCGACCGCAGTGTACCGTGACCAACGGAGACAGCATACCAGTCAACGAGGTGTCGGACCAGTGTTTTTGGAACGCCGGCATTGACGTTATACATCGACATGTGATCGGCGTTGTATGTGCTCCATCCGAGAGCTATTTCGGACAAGTCGCCTGTTCCTACAACAATTCCAGAGTCTGCATTCGCTACATCCATGAGAATCTGCGTCCGCTCTCGAGCCTGGGCATTTTCGAATACCACACTGTGATTTGACTCATCGTGACCGATATCTGCAAAGTGCTGGCGTACGGCTGCTCGGATATCAATCTCCGTCAAACTCACAGCAAGCGCTGCGGCAAGGGCACGAGCATTCGATAACGTTCGCTCGGTTGTCCCGAATCCTGGCAGCGTGATACATCGGATGTTTGACCGATCAATGCTGAGTATGTCGGCAGCCAACACACTTACAATAACTGCAAGAGTCGAATCGAGTCCGCCACTCAGTCCGAGAACCAGTTTTTTTGCACCCGAGCGTTTCCACCGTATGGCCAATGCTGTTGACTGTATACGTAAGATTTCACGGCAGCGTTCTGCTCGATCATGATCGTCAGCGGGAACAAACGGTAAGGGGCGAAGGGGGCGCAGAACGTCTTCTTTCAGTGATCTACGAAGAGGGACTGAAAGTGTGCGGAGAGGAGCGCCGGAGGACGATTGACGGAAAGATGTAGCATCATTCCGATCAGCAATAATTTTCTGAACATCAATATCGGCGAGGATCATCGACGACGTCAGCGACAACGTTGACGACTCAGCCAATACGTCACCACATTCGGCTATCATACTATGCCCGGAAAACACAACGTCTGTTGTGCTCTCCCATGGCCCTGCACCTGCATAGATATATGCCATGTACGTGCGAGCCGAGTGCGACTTTACCAGAGAACGTCGATAATCTGTTTTACCAACAAGGTCGTCACTAGCCGAAAGATTTGCGCAGATTGTAGCTCCGCGTTGTGCTGTCTGCGTGCTCGGGGGAATAACGGACCAAAGATCCTCGCATAGCTCGCAGGAAAGTATTGCTCCGTGTCCGAGATCAACGACGATATCCGTGCCTAGTGGCACTGTGCGTCCACAAAGCTTGATTTCTGTGACGTTCTCGAGATCATCGGCTGACGTAAACCAGCGAGGTTCGTAGTACTCTTGTGTTGACGGCAGGTACGTCTTGGGAATCACACCAAGAACATGACCGTCGTGCAAAATGATCGCAGCATTAATCGTATGCGAAAACACGGAGAGGGGCGCACCAACCACAAGTAGTGGTAGCCGCCCCGTTGTCCATGTTCGAAGTTTCTCAATGCCGCCAAGTGCGGCATTCAGAACGTCAGGTTGTCGGAACAAATCACCGCAGGAATATCCGGTAATGCACAGTTCCGGAAAGACTACGATGTCTGCGCCATGAGCTGACGCTTTGTCTGCAAGGTCGATGATGTTTAGAACATTCGAATCAACGTCAGCCGGTTGGACTACCGGCGTGCACGCCGCTGAGCGGATGTAGCCGAGCGACGTTACGACGGAAGCCGCAACTGGGGTCAAGGGAAGCCTCAGCCTCCGATGAGCGTGTTGAGCGACTTACGAACCTGGCCGTTCATAACGCCACCACCGAGGATGTCGCCATCAACCTTTGCCAAGGCCTTACGAGCTGCCTTCAGCGTGTTGGCACCATCACGTGTAACCGTGACGTGACGAGCGCGTGAATCCGTCGGGTGAACAGCGCGCTTGATAAGGCCACGCTCTTCGAGACCACGAAGGCTCTTGCTCGTTACCATCACATCATTTGCCGTCATACGGCCAATGATTGTTTGTGTAACAGGCTCGCCCGTTGCTGCGCAACGATCGATGGCATCCAGAAGAAGGAATGCCGTTACCGTGAGCTCTTCATCACGAAGGGCGTCGGCTGCCATGTTTTCCCATCGACGTGCGGCTACGGCCAGCATTGGTCCGTCGGAAATGGGGGATGCGGGGGTAGATTTTTTCTTTGCCATGTGCAAAGTTACTCACACTTGGAGAAATCAGACGAGTTTTTTTGTGATTAATCGCAAAATGTTCGTATGAACTCGCTTAACGTTGAATGGGAAAGGTTTTCAGTTACAGACTGAATTATGAAGTAATGGAACATTTTTCGTTTCACCGTCAACGTATTTGCTCGTCAATATTCATCAATCTTCTTGATGACAAACTGATCAAGAAATGTCGAAGGTTCAACGTGTCCGCATTGATCAAGTCGGTCTCATTTGCGTAGTTTGAATCATGAACACAGAACATCGCACCCCACAACGTTCACGTATCACTACGGCATTCATTGCCGTTAGTCTACTTTTCATGATTTCGGCGTGTTCGGATGATCAACCGACAACCGTACAGGAAAGGGAGACCTACGACATTTTTCAGCTGTATGAAATGACAACAGATGTTGGTGCAGGCTCAACGTCAGTCGCGGCGAGTTTTCGCACAGGCGGAGAATCTGGAGAGTACGTAACGTTAACAGCCGAGGACGCGATTACGTTTAATGGTGCTCCACTCACACTCACAAGTGATAATCAGGCACAATACAGACGGAACCTATCTGTTGCCTTGAGTGAGGGACTGTTTCGGTATACGGATAATAATGGCGCAGTACGCACAACGTCGGTACGCGCTTCTGACGTGCGTGAGATTCGTATGAACCTTGTCGATACAATTGATGCTTCAGTGGACAATACGATTACCTGGCAGGGCGGAGCATCCAATGCCGACGAGGCAATCCGTACGGTTGTCACGTATTCCGTTGGGTCCATGAATTCTACAGCTGTTACCGACATCCAGTCTGCGGGCCTTTCATCAATCTCCATTCCTGCTGGTAGTATCACGGCTCCTTCCGGCACACCTGTTTCCGTCCGCCTTATCCGCCGCCGCATCCTTCCCCTACCCGTACAAACAACAGCCGGCGGCAACGTCATCGTTGGGTACGATGCCGGTGAAAAAGTTGTGATTGTGCGATAACTACGGCACAACGGCCCCACACAGAATTTTTTCATCATACCTCTTGACATGAGATTATCTTTATCTATATTTGTGACCGGTGACTCACATATCACCTATATCAACCTGCCACACGAACAGTCCGTTCTCACAACCTCCAATGCTTCCGAAAACAACGACATATGCCATCCAAGCGCTTGCATACGTGGCGATTAACACAAAGGAAGCAGAATACGTTCCCATCAACCGAATGGCGAAGGAGCTTGGAATTCCGTACCACTTTCTCAAGCGAATCGTTGCCAAACTTGCAACGGAAGGAATGTTACGGTCATTTCGTAGTTCCACAGGTGGTGTAGCATTGGCAAAGGACGCGTCGCACATCACACTCTTTGACGTCATCGCTACGGTCGATGATACCTCACTTTTTACAGACTGTTTACTCGGCCTACCTGGCTGTGGAAACGAGCGCCACTGTCCTATGCACGCTGCCTGGGCTGTAGAACGCACACGCCTTCGACAAATGTTTGAATCGACAACAATTTCCGATCTTGCCGGCCGCGTTTCGCGTGACGGTTTCCGGATTTCTTTTTCCTGATACGTCCCGAGAAGCAGCTTCGTCTTTCGAATGGACGGATATGTGACTTGCGACTCACTCGTAATCGACACTGTCGAATAACCAAGGATCACATCATGCTCTCCCGCCATGACACCATAGCCGACATCATCCGGCGTCGCCCGGAATCTATCGGCATCTTTCGCAAGCTCGGCATCGACTATTGCTGTGGAGCTGGTGCAACACTCGACGAAGCTGCTCACAAGGCTGGTGTAAGTCTTGAAGTTGTGCAGCGCGAGTTTGAACAGTCAACAGCAGCCGACTCCTTTCTGCCGCCGCGTGTGCACTCATGGAAACCAGCATTTCTCGCTGACTTTATCGAAGAGAATCATCATGGTTATGAACGCTCGGCAATACCGACGATCACGGCCTTACTTGACAAGGTGATTACCAAACACGGTGAACGCTTTCCAGAGCTTCAGGCCATTCGTATTGTTTTTGCTGATATGGCTGACTCACTTCTTCAACATTTTGATGATGAAGAACGCACAGTATTCGTCGCCGCCCGCAGCAATGATATGATGTCACCTGCTGCCAAAGAGAATGTCCATGTAATGTGTGATCGTCATGAGGCAGATCACGTCACCATTTCACGGAAAATTGACCGGCTGAGAACACTCACAAATGAGTTTACAGCTCCCGCCTCTGCATGTATGACGCATAAACACGCCTACGCCATGCTCTCGGAGTTTATCGATGACTTGCGTCAGCATGTCTATCTCGAGAATGCCGTGCTCTTTCCGGCACTTCGTAATGACAGTTCCTCAACAACCCTTTCACAACTCGGAGTACTGTGATGACTCTGCATAGAATTCTCGCAATGCTTGCGACGGTAGCCGTTCTCACTTCATGTGGGGCAAATTCAGAAACGAAGACGGATACTGCCGCGGACATGCCGAAGGCAGAAAAGAAGGTCTACGGAAAGATCACAAAGGTTGACGTCGGCCCAACGATTGACGAGTCCATGGTAAAGTCCGGACACGAAGTGTTTGAGACGAAGTGTTCGGCCTGTCACAAGATGGACGAACGATATGTGGGGCCAGCACTCGGTACCGTTGCCACACGCAGAACCCCAGAGTATGTGATGAACATGATTCTCGATACCGAAACCATGATTCAAAATGATGACACCGTAAAGTGTCTCCTCCAGGAATATCTCGTCCAAATGCCGAACCAAAGTGTTGATGAAAAAGACGCACGGAATGTTCTCGAATACCTCCGGAAAGAAGGAGCCGAAAGACAATGAAAAATCGCCTACTCTCGACTATGGCAACTCTGATGTTTGCCACTGTATCCCTGGTTATCATCGGATGTTCATCAGGTGATGACTCGTCTATCGGTGATACTGGTGACGCCGCTTCACGGGCCTACGTAGCACCCGGCAAGTATGATGAGTTCTACAATTTTGTTTCCGGTGGTTTCTCCGGTCAGCTTGCCGTCTATGGATTACCGAGCGGACGTTTGTTCCGGGTTATTCCAGTCTTTTCTGTTGACCCTGAAAAGGCGTGGGGATATTCTGAAGAGACAAAACCCATGCTTATGACTTCACATGGATTTGTTCCCTGGGATGATTTCCACCACCCTGAACTGTCGATGACAGATGGTGTACCTGATGGGAAGTGGATCTTTGGAAATGCGAATAACACGCCACGTGTTGCGCGAATTGATCTCGCGGAGTTTAGAACAAAGGAGATTCTCGAGATTCCGAATTCATCGGGTAATCACTCTTCGCCGTTTACAACAGAGAACTCTGAGTACGTCGTTGCCGGAACACGATTTTCGATTCCGATACCTAACGAAGACGTGCCGATAGCAGATCGTGAAAAGTTCCGAGGTGCTCTGTCGTTTATCAAGGTCGATAAAACAACCGGTCACATGGAGCTGGCCTTCCAACTGCTCGTTCCTGGATTTGACTACGATCTTGCTCATGCCGGTAAGGGACCTTCACACGATTGGATGTTCTTCTCATGTTACAACTCAGAGAAGGCTGCATCCATGCAAGAGATTAATGCAAGCCAAAACGATAAGGACTTTATCGCCGCTGTGAACTGGAAGAAGTGTGAAGAGTACGTTGCACAAGGTAGAGCCAAGGAGATGGCCGCCACGTACGCTCACAACATCTTTGATGATGCCACACAAACGGCTCGTCATACAATGAAGACGTCCGTAAAGGTTCTCGATGCCTCGGAGTTGTCTGACATCATCTACTATATGCCAACACCAAAGTCACCACACGGATGCGACATTGATCCATCAGGTGAGTTCATTGTTGGTGGAGGAAAACTAGCCACGGTGATTCCGGTGATGTCGTACTCCAAGATGATCAAGGCAATTGAAGCAAAGAAGTTCGATAAGATGATCGACAACATTCCTGTCTTGAATTACAAGGAATGTCTCGCAGGAGAAGTTCAGAAACCAGGCCTTGGTCCTCTCCACACAGAGTTTGACGGTAACGGATATGCCTACACGTCCATGTTCGTATCATCCGAAATCGTTAAATGGTCGCTGAAGGACTTCAGTGTTGTAGACCGCGTGCCAACGTACTACAGCATTGGCCACTTGATGATTCCAGGTGGTGATTCGAAGAAGCCATACGGCAAGTATGTGGTGGCCTATAACAAGATCACCAAGGACCGCTATTTGCCGACGGGTCCGGAGCTCACACAGTCAGCACAGCTGTTCGATATCTCCGGCGACAAGATGAAGCTCATCCTTGACTTCCCAACGATTGGTGAGCCACACTACGCACAGGCCGTGCCAGCCACACTCATCAAGGACAAGTCAAAGAAGATCTACCCTCTTGCAGAAAACAAACACCCCTACATGGTGAAGTCCGAAAAGGAAACACGTGTTGAGCGTAAGGGTAACGAAGTGCACGTGTATGGGTCCGCCATACGCTCACACTTTAAGCCCGATAACATCGAAGGAGTGCGTGTTGGTGACAAGGTCTTCTTCCATGTAACCAATCTTGAACAAGATTGGGATGTCCCTCACGGCTTTTCCATCATCGGCAACAACAACTCCGAATTGTTGATTATGCCCGGCGAAACGCTCACGGTAACGTGGGAGCCAAAACGAGCTGGAATTCATCCATTCTACTGCTCGGACTTCTGCTCTGCACTCCACCAGGAGATGACGGGATACGTTCGCGTGTCACCTGCCGGATCGAACGTTCCTCTTTCGTGGAATAAGTAACACGACACCATGAATCGCTTCTCCCGCCTTCTCGCCATTCTTGGCGCATTGTTGCCACTTTCCCTGTTTGTCTTGCCGATGTGGCGCATTGATCTTCTTGCACCACAGTATCCCCCGCCAGGACTGGGAATTCGTATCCACATCGATCGTGTGGAAGGTGCTGCACAAAATGATCTCGAGAACATCAACAACCTGAATCACTACATCGGGATGAAGCGCATTGAACCTGATTCTATACCGGAACTTGACATTATGCCTTGGGTTGTTGGCATACTGTCTGCCCTCGGAGTCGTCGTCGGCCTTCTCGGCCGGCGACGCCTCCTGATGGTATGGATCGGCTTGATGGCCATTGCTGGTGGTATAGGTCTTTATGACTTTTACCAGTGGGAATATGACTACGGTCATAATCTCGACCCACATGCTATCATCAAAATCGAGGGTATGGACTATCAGCCACCTCTGATTGGTACAAAGGTGTTGTTGAACTTCACAGCGACGTCGTTGCCAGACACTGGATTCTATGTGATGTCTCTTGGCGTTGTCCTCGTTGCCGTCTCAGTTGGAATGTCTCGCTCACGCAAGGTGTCATCATGAACACGAATGGTTGCCCCTTGCGCCCCCTACCACATGCCAACTTCAGGACGTCGTTTACAGACGTCGTTATGCGATGTCTTGCCGTTCCTGTTGTTTGTGCTGTCATCATTCTGATGAGTGGATGTGGGTCCCCGGAACCACGCGCAATCACGTATGGACAGGAAGATTGTCACTCGTGTAAGATGCGCATCACGGACCGAAAGTTTGGTGCTGAGCTTGTCACCTCAACAGGTAAAACGTACGTATTTGATGCACCTGAGTGTATGCTCGGCAGTGTTCGTTCTGGTAAGCCAGTAAGCAAGGACAACATTCACTCGCTCTGGGTGACAGATTTTGTACGTCCGGGAACACTCATAAACGCACAGACCGCATTCTACCTCGAAAGTGAGATGATTCGTTCGCCCATGGGAATGAATGTTGCAGCCTTCAGTATTGCCAGCGATCGGGACCGTGCAGCATTGTCATTTCCTGGATCTGCACGGAATTACGATGCCGTGTACGAACTTGCGGCAGATTACGAGGAGTAGGGACATGAAAACGTACGCTTTTTTACCACTGAATGCCATCATGATCATCATGGTCATTCTTGGTAGTACAGGTTGTGGATCGGACAATAATACCGTAACACCAGCACCAACGGATGTACTTGGTGTAACGACGGTAGACGGCACAACGATCCGTCTGACTTCCGGTGCGCCATTGCGAGTAGGATACTCGGCCATAGCCGTTAAGGCTCAACGACCCGATGGCGCAAAACCACAAAAGATTACTGTCCGTACCGTCATGCCATCTCACGGCCATGGCTGTCCTGTTACCAAGCCCATTGACGGGCCGATGTATGGTGACACATACCGATGTGGAATCATTTTCGGTATGCCTGGTTCGTGGCAACTCCATACAACAATTCGGTACTCCGATTCAGACTCGGTTGTAGCTGTGTTTGCGGTAACTGTTGATGCGTCAGATCTCGTCCGCAACATTCGTGTTGACGACGAACGTGGTTACGTTGTAACAATGATTCCGCCACCAACATGGAAGATTGGGGCGAACGACGTACACTTCTACGTCTACCAGACATCGGACGTTCGTGAATATCAACCTGTTGATGATTGCACCATGGAGATTACTCCGTGGATGCCATCAATGGGACATGGATCCGTTGGAAACATTCAACCAACACGCATTGAGGATGGTCTATACAAAGGCAGTGTGAACTTTTCAATGTCTGGTGCCTGGACTATCACGAATCTTATCTCTAAACCGTACGGCATCCTTACAAACTTGACCTTCGACGTTGCCGTTCCCTAATGTCACTCCTCATAACGATGATTACCCTCGGTATCTCCGTGATACCCCAGGCGGATACTGTCCGAACGGACGGGATTCCCGTACGAGAAGTATCAGAAGTCGTTGTTGAGGCATCACCACTTGATGACATGGCTCGTCGCGCCGGCCTCGTTGAAGTGCAGCGTGGCCGAACGGCTGCGACAATTGTCCGTGATGGCGTGACGGATGGACGTATTACCACGACCATCAATGGCATGAAGATTACAGCTGCCTGCGTAGATCATATGGATCCTACGTCGTCATACGTAGAACCAGAGAACGTCGACCGACTTGCCTACGACGTCTCTTCTAGCGACCTTACCTACGGTTCCGGTGCTGGTGGGACAATGAACTTCTCGTTACTTCAGCCCCGCCACGCACGCACCATGGCCGACGTTGGTTTTTGGTACGATCCTAACGGGTCAGCTGTTCGAAGCAGACTTGATATCAATACGTCGGTTGACGCTTCAGCCATTCGTGTCGCATGGGTTCGACGTCGTGCCAGTGATTACACAGCTGGTGGTGGAGTTGATGTTGCGCATTCAGGTTATGCACACGACAATGTTGTTGCTGCAGTTACGACGGATCTTGACAAGGATCAGCGGATAACCATACGATTCTTGGGAAATCTTGCCACCGACGTTGGATTTCCGAGTATGCTTATGGACACGCGACGTGCACAGGCAGGAGTGATAGGAGTAGAATGGCAGGGGGCGATAAAGGGGCTACCAGTTCACACACGACTGTATTCTTCGTGGGTACAGCATATCATGGATGATCTGTCGAGATCACATGAAGAGATCCGCAATCGTCTGTTTATGCCGAACATGACCATGCCAATGTCAGCAAGTACACGAACCGTTGGTCTCTATAGCAGTGTGGAATTCAGCGATGAAACAAGCATCCTACTTCTTGCAGTTGACGCTACGTCTCTGTTTGCACGAGCATCTATGAACATGACCACTCTCGACGGAGAATCAACGGCATCAATGACAAATGTTGGTGATGTTTTGTTATCGTCTGCGGCCTTCATTCCATCGTACGACGTGATGTTGACCGACGACGTTCTGTGGCGTACAACAGCGCGAATAGATGTAATGGACCGACGTTTGCTGGATGACTCCTTTGCAAGTATGCTCTCTGCTGCTGCAGGCTCATCACATACTCAGGCTTTACGTATGGCCATTTCGGCAGACAGTAGGTTACGCTTTACGACATCAACCACGTCGTCCGTTTCAGTTGGGCTATCACGTGCTGAGAGATTCCCAACTCATCTTGAAGCGTTTGGATTCTGGATGTACGAGCCAAATTCGAACATCATCCTTGTAGGTAATCCATCACTCCAGAATGAAGTGTCATATGCGTGTGATATGTTTTTATCCCTTCACGTCAGTACAATCACAATGTCAGCTCGGCTGTTGTATGGCGAGATTCACTTTGCGATCGCTCCGTGGAAAACACTTGGGATAGAGAATACAGCAGCGGTACGTAACTATGTTAACGGGCCAACATTACAGAGGTTTGTCACTGACGTGCAGGTAAACGCGAAACTCAATGAACGGATTTCTATCGGTACAACAATTTCCTACGTCAGGGCATGGTACGGACAAACAGACAATGCCGCTCTGATTCCTCCACGTACATCAACAGTATATACCAACGTACAGTTCACAGCATTCACTGCACGTTGTGCTGTTCGATACGTTGAAGCTCAGAATCATATCTCCACAGTCCTACAGCCAGAAAACCGGACGGCATCCTACGTTACATTTGATGTTAACCTTCTGTGGCATCCTGTCGATGGGATCGACATTCTGTTCGACGGACGAAATCTCGCTGATCGCCGATATGTTGATCATCTCTCAATTCGGGACGTTGTTGCTCCAGGAAGATCACTCACACTAGGACTACGGTGGAGTCCAACGTTATGAGTTCAATTCATCGAGCAGTAGCGATGGTGTTTGTGTTCTGTGGTGTTATTGTCGCTGTTACGTCACTTACAACACATACAGCACAGGCCGAACAGCACACTGCCAAGGCACCAAACCTTGTTGGAGTAATCTCGGCGGCCAACGCCCACGATACGGTCTACATCGATGGATATCACCGAGTGAGTGACGTTGTCATCAACAAACCTCTGGTACTTATTGGACGTCAGGCTGTTATCGACGCTGAGGAACGTGGTGGATCAGTACTTACCGTTCGATCCGACAGTGTTGAGATACGTGACATCACCGTGAAAAACGTTCGTGTGGACTACACGGAAGACAATGCCGCGATTAAACTTGATGCCGTACGACACGTTGTTGTTGCGTCGTGTCATATTGACAATGGATTCTTCGGAATCTATTTGTCGCGTTCGCGAGACTGCACCATCTCGGACAACATTCTAACATCGAAGCAGCGCGACGAGTCATCATCAGGCAACGGGATACACCTCTGGACGTCCGTCAATGTGCGTATCACAGGGAATCACTGTGAAGGGTGGCGTGACGGCATCTACTTTGAATTTGTCCATCAAGGCACGGTACAGAACAACGTAAGCACGAGGAATGTGCGATACGGACTCCATTTTATGTTCAGCGACTCGTGCACATATTCTGACAATGCCTTCCTGCGGAATGGAGCTGGTGTTGCGGTAATGTTTACGCGATGGATCCTTATGGAACGAAACCGTTTTGCCGACAATTGGGGTGCAGCGTCGTACGGCCTTCTTCTCAAAGAAATTACGGACTGTCATGTTCGCGACTGTGTCTTTGAGGGTAACAGCATTGGCATACATGCTGAAGGATCCATGCGAATGCTCGTAGAGTCAACACACTTTCGGCGCAATGGATATGCCTTTCGCATTCTCGGAAATTGTACAGACAATACCGTCACACGATGTGATTTTGATGGCAACACCTTCGATGTGACAACAAATACATCATCGTCACTCAACAACTTTGATGGTAATTGCTGGACGGCGTATAAGGGATACGATCTCGACAAGGATGGCTATGGTGACGTACCGCATATGCCCGTGCGTCTTTACGCCTACCTTGTGGAATCAATGCCATCGTCGATACTCCTCATGCATTCGACGTTTATCGACGTACTGGACATTATTGAGCGACTTCTACCAACCGTTACGCCGGAAAACCTTGTTGATCGGAAGCCCCTTATGGCCCCTTACCATGGAGAACAATCATGAGGCCAGGTGCAGACAACCTCGTAAAACGATTTGGTGCCTTAACGGTCCTCAACGGCATTACAACAGAGTTTTTTCCGGCAAGTGTAACTGCCATCGTTGGACCGAACGGCAGTGGAAAGTCTACCTTCATGAAATGTGCCTTGTCACTCGTCACACCAACATCTGGACGAGTGTACGGGTTTGACAGATCTCGTGCAGGCTCAATGGCACAAACGGGGCGATATCCAGATAATCTCACACCAAGGGACATTTTTGCCCTTGTCCAATCCATCCGTCGAACACCGGCTCCGTATAAGGACACCCTCATTGAGACCTTTGACCTAGGTTCACATCTTACAAAGAGTATGCGGACGTTATCGGGTGGTACGCGGCAAAAGGTTGGAGCTGTCCTAGCACTTATGGATGACGTTGACATACTGCTCCTGGATGAACCGACGGCAGGACTTGATCCAGTTGCTGCTTCGCGTCTAAAGGACATCGTTGCTGAGCGACGATTACAGGGTGCAACCGTGCTCGTTACATCGCACATCCTCTCCGATCTTCAGGAACTCGCAGACCGATTACTCTTTCTTCTTGATGGTAAAATTGTTCACGATGGATCGATCGATGCAGTACTATCAACCACTGGACAGTCAACGTTGGAGCGCGCTGTTGCAACGATAATGACGCGGAGCACTTCGTGACTGGAACCTTGTTACGATCTGTCCTGAAAGACTCATTGCGTAGTCGATGGGTTGTAATCTATGCCGTCTTCTTCGCTCTCATTACTGAGGGTCTCCTCTTCTTTACTTCGGGTGAGGCTCGAGCAGTTCTAGGACTGATGAACATCGTCCTCTTACTCCTGCCACTTGGATCGATGATGTTTGGGACAATTCACATTCACGACAGTCGAGACTTCATTGAATTGGTACTTGTGCAGCCCGTCAAAAGATCGTCGGTGTTTCACGCCTTGTGGTTAGGTATTGTCCTGCCATTTCTTGTTGCCTTCACTCTTGGCACATCCATACCCCTTGCTCTCCACGGCAAACTACTCTCGCCACTATCTGCTGTGTTACTCCTTGCAGGAAACTTGTTAACGATGGTCTTTTTTGCCTTGGCATTTGTTGTAGGGCTAACGTTTCGTGAAAAGGCCACGGCGATGGGTGTGGGCTTTCTTGTGTGGTTATTGTTAGGCGTCTTGTATGACGGCATAATCCTTGCCGTAACGGTACTCTTTGTTGACTATCCCATGGAAGTGCCGACGGTAACGATGATAACGGCAAATCCGATTGACCTTGCGCGAATCTTTATCATGCTCACGTTTGACCAAGCAGCCTTACTGGGGCAAACGGGGGCGGTGTTTCGGCAGTTTTATGGCAGCGCGCTTGGCTCGATCGTTGCCGTAACCTGTTTACTTTGCTGGATTGGACTGCCATATACGGTTGCATTACGGACCTTTTCCCGCCGTGATTGGTAGGATGGACGTGGTGGCCGGTACATCCGACTGATGTTACCAACAACCACGTCTTCTGTAACCCACGCAGACTCGCTATTCTGCCCATGGCACGTGGTTTGCTAGAACATCAGCCCCCCATCACCGCGCAGCATCGATGATGATTACACGACCATATCTGTTTTTCCTTGTGGTGACAACTGTCGCCATTCTTCTCACGGCTTGTTCTGACGACCCGGTAGGCCCACCGGTTGTGAATGACCTGTTGGGTGTTGACACTCTTGTTGTGAACGGCACAACGCTGGAGCTCTATACCGATGCTCCGTTGGCCACGGGTGGCTCAGTCGTCAAATTCCGTTTCCTTGAAAACAACGGCATCGTACGTCCAGCCGATTTACGCATTCGTGCTGAGTATCGTAGTGGGAATACACTCCAGTCTGCTCCGGTCATTCTCCCGAAAGGGGCTGATGACAGGGGGCTGTATACGTCGGAGTTCTTCTTTACGCGTCCGGGAGAGAATAACTGGACCATCATCATCGAACGTCGCGAAGCCGATAGCATTGTTGCAACGTTTAGCATTCCGGTCGTTGTAGAAAACGACCCATTAACCATCGTACGATATCTGAAGGATGCCGACGGAACAATCTGGACCGTCCTGGCACATGGCACGAAGAGCCGTCAAGCAACCGGCCTTTCCTTCCTCGTTCAAGGACGTCGTGACCTCGACCACGTTGTCGATGCCGACCTTAGTGTCCGCATCCTTGCTACAAATCCATCCACACCACAGTTCGACCTCGGTGAATGTTTCCCCGACGTTGATGGTCGGTACCGCACAACCACTCCCCTTCCCTCAGGCACCTGGACGGTCACGGCTGTCCTCCGCAAAAACAATGCAGATGTTGGAAGTGTTGTGTTGGGGATGTGAGGGAGGTGGGGAGGACAGGTGGGGAGGCAGGTGGGGTTAATGGTGGGGAGGCATCTCATTATCTCGTGACTACAAATCTCCCACGCAAACCATTGCTAGACGTTATCCAGTACACTCCGGTTGAGAGATCACCGATATAGATACGGCCCGATACATCCTGTGGTACCGTTCGTACAACTCCGTGAACATCACAAAGTTGAAGACGACCAGAAGCCATGGGTGACCCAACGACGATATAATCGGATCCGCAGGTTGGATTAGGATAGATCTGAGTTGTCGTAGGTGACGACTCGGTGGAGACTGACGTTACCTGCCCCTTGATGTAATCAACAAGATCCAAGAGTCGTGCGTCATTTTCGGGCGAGTCTACTTCAGATAAGAGCAGTACAACGTTGACGATGATTGAATCGCCCGGTATCACATCTCGTGAAGGGCCTGCGAGTGCAAAGAATACATCACCGCGTTCTGTAGACTCCTGAAGTTGACCCGTCGTAATCGCTTCATATCGCGCAGCATTCTCTGACGGCATGGTCTGGGCATCAAACAACGTTATCGTCGGTGTGCCACCTCCCTCATGAATTGTGGCTACTGAGATAAACGGACCCGTTGGATTAGCTGTCGACAACACCTTGGCAACGGCCGTCGTACCACGAATCAGAATCTTCACAGAGTCATCCATCGCTGCAACCTGAGGGTTACTGGCAAGTCCGACATCTGGATCAACCACAAAGGCAACAACGGCATCCTGAAGTGTGCGTTCGGGGTGAACATTCTTGACGACATACCGTGACAGGATTGTGTTCTGTAGAGGTGCTGTTAACTGTTGTAACCATACAATCTGTTGTATCGACAAACCCAACGGAAAACCCTGGGCTGCTCGTTGCGACGCAGACCCGTCATATTGTTCGAGATCTGCATCGTTAAAGTGTGCCACTCCGGTCGCATTATTCGAAACAAGAGTCGTCGTGACGTTTGTCGACGGCTGGGCCCAGCTTGAAGCGCTGAGTGGATCGTACGTCATAAACACGCGTCGACGCAGTTCGCCCCCATTCATTATCCCTGCACCAACCCATATACCCGATCCTAACAAAAACGAGTAATCCGGTGCAGTGTCCCATAGTACACCATGCGATATTTTCTGAACATTCTGTCCCAACACTCCATAGTTCGTCATAACACAACGCAGGTTGTTTACTTCCAGCCACACACCCTCTCGCGCTGCTTGGGCTGAGACACGATAGCCTGCGTGGAACATTCCAAGGAACGTCCCCAATCCTACGAGGACCGAAACTACTCTTGAATTTTTCATCCCCATCTCCTTCACAAACATTCATGAATCGCCGTGTGTTGTCCATTATCTGGCAAGAATCACAACAGCCGTTGCTGTTCCAACGAGTAACCAGAGTATCAAGCCAAGGACAAACGGTTTTGTGCCAACCGATGTGAGGCCTTTGCGTGTACTACCGGCACCGATAACAAACAATGCAACAATCATACCCTTCCGGGCAAGACCTTCAACAACGTGGGCAAACGGTATGTAGTCGTTAAGACCCACAACTAGAACAAACATCACAATGAACCAGGGAATGGTGGTCTTTCCCGTTGACTTCCGAAAGACCCATGCCGAGACGAGAGCAACGGGCATAATCCACAACGCCCTGGCAAGTTTTGCCGTTGTTGCTACCTTCAGTGCTTCGCCCCCAAACTCCGTCGCCGCCCCCACAACGGAACTCGTATCGTGAATAGCCAGGGCGGCCCACATACCAAAGTTGTGTTCAGACATACCCAGCCAAGCACCGATGGCGGGAAAAATGAGCAGGGCGAGAGCATTCAGCAGGAAAACCGTCATAAACGACACAGACGACTCCTCTTCCGAGGCGTCGATAGTTGGTGCAACGGCGGCAATGGCACTCCCACCACAAATGGCAGTCCCACAGGCAATCAAATGCGACGTCTTGGTATCCAGTCCAAACCACCGGCCAACCAACCAGCCCGTACACAACGTCCCCACAATCGCACACACCGTCACCACCATCCCTGACGACGTCACCAACCACACCATGGGTAACGACAGTGTTGCGCCCATTCCAACAACACTAACCTGCAACACATACGTTGCAACAGTTTTGTTATGGCGCAAAAGGGGCGTCCCTACCGTCAGACCCAGAGCCAATCCCATCAACAGCGCTACAACAGCCGGAACATTGGTAATGGCAATAACGATCAAGCCCGCAACAAACAATGTTGTTGACAGATAACGGCGATATGGCAAGGGCGAAGGAATGACGGTTATGAAAGCTAGTGATTTTTTCTTGAGCCTATACGAATGCCATCCTCGCTCGCACTTAGCCCTCAGAGAACTCGTGGCTGAGAACTCATGACTGAGAGCTCGTGGCTGAGAACTCATGACTGAGAACTCGTGGCTGAGAATTCGTGGCTGATCTCCATCTCAGAAGTTAAACCCAAAGTGCAGGCCAGGTTCCCACGCAAAGTAGCCGGGCCACAGTTTCTCCTTCTCCAAAAATACCTGTGGCGTATTCGTTTTGATCGGCCAATGCGTAAAGCCGATTGATGGTTCAAAAAAGAACAGATTGTCGAACAACTGAAGTTGGTAACCGAGCCGATACGTCATAAACAGCGTATATGCATGGTTCATCGCCTTTGCATTCTCATCGCGATACGTTTGGAATGCATTCATGGCATGAATCCCCGTAAAGAGTCCTTTCCACCAGAAACGATTATAGGCCACACCAAGAATGTACTGTCGTACATATCCAGGAAAATTGTACTGTGCTCGATCTTCATCAACAATCTCACTCCACGGCATTCCCAAAGGCCAGTTAAACTTTGATGTTTTCAGCTCGAGGAACACAGCATCCTTCGGTGTAATTCGGTATCCAACATTCAGCTGAATAAAGTCGGGTCGATTAGGATCATCGGGAATAAAGTTCCCCAACATCAGAAACGTACTACCGATGAACCACTGCTTATGGGTACTATCGTTTTCGGCGCACGGTGCTGTAACTCCTGGTGCAAACAACAACACGATGGCAAAGGCAATCCGGCAACACGTAATCTGCATGGTTCTGTCGTCCTTAAAAATTGGGACGGCAAATTGTACCGACATCAGGCTCGAATTCGTTCACTAAGGTGAAGAACGTTAAGGCGTGGAGGAAAGAATTTTACCGCTCGCGACAACCCGTACGGTTGAGTCACGTTTATCTATGAAGTGAGCGACATTGTAACATCACGAATCAATTGATGTATGTAGCCGTGCTGTTTGTCTCGTTCGCGCACTACATAACGGCTTCACGATCCTGTACAGAAGGTATTCCTGCAACACACACGTACACTACGTGGCCGCTACTTGTAGCACCGTCTTGATGGAGAAGCATACGATTACCGATGCGCATGAGTCCGGAAGCCTAATACCGTTGCAACGCATTACAAATCACAGATCCATTCTCTGCGGCTGGACAATGAATGAACCGAAGGTTCTTCGGATCGAGGGCAGAAATGTGGGAGACATATCTACCATCAAAGTCAAATCGCAAATCGAGCCAAAGTTGTGATGTACTGTCCTCGGCATTAAACTTCCAGACGAGTTGTGGACGTGATGTACCCATAGAACCTCCAAAGAAAGCTGATTCCCCATCTTCTGAGATGCTGAATGCTCTGCTACTTGGTCCCAAATGCAGAAGTTCTCGTTGTTCGCCCATAAAAGATCTGAATTGTCGACGCTGACCTGTCTCAATGTTAATCGCTGTTATGTAGTTTGCACCTCGCTCATCTAAACTCATAAAAGTTGTGCTCGAATACAACCACGGACCTTCCTTGGGCCTGATGTTGACGTTTTGTGCAGTTACGCCCCAAAACTGTACTTCGCGTCCGTCGAGTAAATCGTATGATGCAAGTCGGCCGTAACGATCCGTAATGTACACCCTTCCGGCAGCGTAATCGACATAGGCAGGACCCCAGGCGGAGATTGCTGCAATCTCCGTAAAGTCGGAAAGTCTGTGTAGCCACATTGTTTGTTGTTCGCCAGGTCGTGTGAGAATGATCCGGTCATGCTCCACTGATATACCTCTTGCGGCTATATATACTGAATCGGAGAGGAGTCGTTGACCGGTTTGCCCATCGTACAGGGTCCAGCTGTCACCATTCACGGGATCATATTGG
>ERZ761609.556-NODE-556-length-42046-cov-132.971756_pt1 | contig 42046 bp, 47 predicted proteins | sample MGYA00511163_ERZ761609 | MGnify/ENA primary metagenome ERZ761609 (study PRJEB28899, sample SAMN02445070) | bioreactor sludge metagenome | biome: EBPR sludge | place: Australia: Brisbane, Thorneside Wastewater Treatment Plant | collected 2011-12-16 ...
GCCCGCAGTTGGCGGCGCTTGGTCTGCTTCATACTGTTGCTCCTTTCGCCTGCTCCAGGGCGTGGTACGCTGCCAGTCCCTGCGAGGACAGCGCCACCGTCCGGTTCAGCAAACTCTCGGCGTCGGAAATCGATTCATCAGCCAGATCAACCACCAGGCCACGTGCTTCGTACTCGGCGATGGTGGCCGCCGGGTAGGGCAGCGGGCGCCCGGTGATGACGGCCCAGTCCAGCAGTTCGGCGATGATTGCCTGCTTTTCTGTCTCTGACATACTTTTCTCCCTTTCTTGATAGCTCTTGAGAGTTGTTCGGCGCGACGCTAGTTGTCTGAGAAGTGAATCTTGCGCCGCTTGGCTTCCTGGCGGATCAGGCGGCGGATCGTGGCGCTCTGGTTGCCCACGGTGCCCGTCTCCTGCCCGTCCTGCCGCGTGATTTCCGCCAGCACCGCCTTGTCGATGTCCGTGATGCTGGCGGAAATCCAGTTGGTGGTTGGCGTTCCCGGTTCGTTCATTGCCATTGTCCTTGTCCTTTCACTCCTGTTTTGCCCGTCCCCGCCGCCGGGGTGGGGCGAGAATTCCGAAATTTCGGAACTGCAAGGACATTATGACGGATAATCGGAATCTTGTCAAGTACTTTCCGAAAAATCGTCAAAAATTGCTAAAAAGTTGTGGTAGTCTTAGGGTGTGGATGCAATGGCTGTACGACTTAAAGAGTTACGGGATCGACTCGGATACAACCAAGAAGGGGCGGCTGCGCTTGTCCAAATGAAGCGTTCTACCTGGTCAGACTGGGAGAAGCAGCCACCAGCGCAATTTGAATTGCTCGCCCGCATCGCCCGCCACTACGGGGTCAGCGCCGACTACCTGCTGGGCATCGTGGACGACCCGCAGCCCGTGCACGGCGAGGACTTGCCGCCCACCGTTCGGGAAATCGTGCACCTCGCCGTAGAGTGGCCGCCGGCGCGCCAGCAGGAACTGCTTGACCATGCCTATGTGCTGCATAAGGCGCAGCAGCGCGCCAACCTGGGAGAGTATGACCGTCTCATGGCCATGTTCGCCGCCGCTGAGGATGGGCCGGAACTCGCGGCCATGCTGGAAGACCTACTCCGGGCGGTCGACGCCGGAGACGCGGCCACTGCGCAACGGCTTTGGGCGCGCATCCTCGCTGGGCGCGGCGTCACCGCCAAACAGCGCCCGCAACAGGCGCCGCAACAGGGCTAGGCTGTGTTCTTGCTGCGATGGCGGCATCGATGCGAACTCACTGCGGTAGATCGTGCGCTTGCGCTTCTTAGCCATGACCGTGCTCGGTAGGTGACATACAGAACAATTGTTCTATAGTACACCACCCGCGGTCAGGTGGGAAGAGGAGATAGAAAAGGAAAGCGCTTTGCGGGAAAATTGATGCAGCCGCATGGTTGTCATTCAGGGAAAATGAACCATGCGGCAACGCCAATTCGGGTCAGTTCCGGCAAGGCGGATCACTACAGTGGGTAGTAGTTTGGCGAAACAGCGACACAACATATAGTGACGAGCAGTCCTCGGTAGCTCAATCGGCAGAGCATGCGGCTGTTAACCGCAGGGTTGTTGGTTCGAGTCCAACCCGGGGAGCACAAATTCAATATGTTGTGTGGAGAACCTCGTCAGACTGCTAGGAATAGTGGAATGACGAGGTTTTCTCTTTGGCACAAATCGAATTAAACCATGTGGCAACACTCCAGCCGATTGACCGGGATTTGCGCGACTTTCTGATTGATCGTCGGGCGCGTAACCTCACGCCGGCCAGCCTCAGTTGGTACACGCGCAGTCTCAACATCTGGCGCACCTTTTTAGCGGAACAAGCCATTACCTACACGGAAAGCATAGATGCGGGCAGCGTGCGCCGGTTCTTGGTCTGGCTGACAGTTCGAGGGCATTCTGCCGGTGGTGTTGCCAACATTTATGGAGCCGTCAAGGCTTTTCTAAAATGGTATGGTAGCGAGTATGCACCGGCTGACTGGTCAGATCCATTGGCCCATGTCAAGTCGCCAAAGCGTCCCGACGTAGTGCCAGAACCGCTCAATCTTGCACATTTCACGGACATGCTAAAAACATGTACGCGCAAAACGCCGTTAGGTGATCGTGATCGTGCGTTGCTTTTGGTGCTGCTCGATACCGGCCTGCGTCACCAAGAACTCACGGACCTTACAATTGGTGACATTGACCTTAACACAGGGGCGATTTTGGTGCGCAGTGGTAAGGGGCGTAAATGGCGCACTGTTTTCATGGGAGCCACCACACGACGCGCATTGACTGTTTATCTGCACTATCGAAGTGAACTGGCGCCCGGCGCACCGTTGTGGATAACGCGCAGTGGAACGCCGTTGACACGCGCAGGCATACTGCAGGTGGTGTTGCGCCGGGCGCGGCAGGCAGGTGTTCCGAGACCAGGTATGCACGATTTTCGGCGTGCTTTTGCCGTGAATTACCTGCGCAATGGCGGCGATGTAGCCACCCTGCAGCGGTTACTGGGTCACACAGATTTGCGCGTTATCAATCGGTATCTGAAACTTCTGAACGAAGATTTGCAACATGCCCACGAGCAGTATGGACCCGTAGACATGTTGCGTCGCCGTAATTCTTCCAAGTAAGACTCAATCAAAAGGCTTATCCATGCGCATCATCCACCTGTGCCTTACCCTGCTTCTGCTGACTGGCTGCGCTCCGGTGCCACCGCTCGGCGTGGTCAAACCATCAACGCCAGCTACACGTGCTATCGCCTTTCTGCACGCCCAATACAACCCCAGCCTGCGCCTGCTGAGCGAATCGCCCATCGTTGCGCCTGGCCGCCACTGGCTTGCCACCGACAATCAACTGGCAAGCTACGCACTCGGCGCAGCAGACGACCCACTTGCCGCCGAAATTAGTCAGTCACTTGCCGAGTACGGCGGGCGCTTCGACGCAACACGCCACGGCGTGATAGAAGCCCTGACCGGCGAACCTATCGCCTGGCCGCCGCGCACGCACACGCACAGCGAACTGCTGCCCGGCGTCTGGCACGAGGAACGCATCACCGGCGCGCCGATGCTCGACTGGGCCGACTACGCAGACTTGGCGCTGTACGGGGCGCTGGAGGCATGGAACCGTGGCGACGCTGACGAAGCGCACAGCCGCTACGCTGAGGCGATGACGCTCTTCGATGGCATTGGCTTCGATGACGCTGCGACTGACACCCATTACGCCACCTACAAACTGGCGCTTGCGCTGTTCGTGGGCAAGCGCCTGAACGAAGACGCCCGTCCCGACTTGCTGGCAGCGCTGCTGGCCAAACAAGACGAAACGGGCGGCTTTGTGACGCTCTACAACCGGCAAGGCGCGCCCGAGGGCGACGCCAACACGGAAACTACATCATATGCGCTGCTGGCGCTTACCCAGTAGCTACGGTAGAAGCAGGCTGTTGGGGTGGTTGACGCCGAACTTATAGCGAAGATAGACGCGCAATGCCTGCGCATACGCTCCTGTCGTCTCCGTGTTGGTAGGCAACACCCCTTGTACTTCGGCTGGCATGTTGAACATGTCGATCAGTTCTTGCAGGAAGGTGCGCGGTGGCATTTCGTAGAACATCGAAATGTCTGACGCGCGCGACCCCTGCGGCGTAGTCGTCCAAGAAACCAAAGCGCCTCCCTGGAATTGAGGACGCAAGATCATCCCCTCCTCGCTGGTCGCTCCGTAGTATTGGCCGTAAGGTTCGCTTCCCCATTGCACCTGTAGCAGGACACGAGCGAGCGCATCGGCGTAGGTGCGACTGGTCGCATCATTGTACTTGTACCCCAACAATGCCTCAAGCACCATAAACGCAGTGCTGCGCATACCGCTGCTGTATTCTAGCGGTTTACCAAGCGCAGCAATGCCATGCCCATTCCAGGCGCTGGCCTCTACCCACCGGGCCACCTGGCGTGGCGTCGTGTAGGTCGCGCCGTCACGCCCGATATACTGACGGTCTGGATTGCCGTACTTGTTCAGGATGTGTACAGCCTGCAAGATGGGCACCAGGTTATCGGCGCGCGTCAGCAGTATGTAGTTGTCAATGCCGAGCGTACATTCTTTCGGTTCGTATGGATAATAGGTCATCTGAGGCGTGCCCGGGTAGGGCTGTCCGCCCCAAGGCAAAGTTGATGCAACACCATTGAACACGAAATCGCAATCTCGATATGCCTGACGTTGGAATACGAAGTTGTCTGGCGCTGCCGTGTCCAAGCCAAACAGAGGATTGTAGATATCCCAGGTGAAACCCCAGTTGTTATGAACCCGGTCCAGCTTGGTTGTCTTCGTCGTGTCTCCCCAAACATGGGCAAGGTTCCGCATGTAGCGCGAGGCGTGCTTGATGGTGTAGCGATGCGCCGCTTGATAGTCGGTCGTAATCAGGTTGTAGTTGACCGGATAGCTGCGCGTATGTAAATTGTCCGCTACCAGATAGTTGCCCAGGTAAAGATCAATATCGGCAGACGAACCGAAACTCCGAATCGAGAGCTGATATCCCACCTCGCCAGTGGCGCTATAGTAGCGATCTGCAAAAATCGTAGGCTCTCCATAGTCCCAGTCGTTATTTTCCTCGAATGTTACGGTTGACAGATCGAACGCTGGCGCAACCGAATACCACGTCACCTTGCCAAATGGGTTGGCGCGCGTCTGATAGTGTCCCATCATGCGTGGATAGGTCGAATCGAAGCGCCCATCCAGCTTGAGCCAGAGCGGAAGACCTTGATATTCCTTCTGGTAGGCGTAATAACTGCCAGACGTATCATCGTAGAGCGTCAACAGGTGACTGTATGCCCGATTGATCCTCGTTTGAATATCAGCGGGCAACATCGAGGGATGGGCGATCATCGGAAGAAAAGAGCGCGGGGCGAAATTGTCAGTACTGCGCTGACGATCGCTAGATTCGCGCTGTCTAGCAGCGGCCTCCTGCTCTCTTTGCGCCAGGCGCCCACCAGCGACTAACACCATTTCGTCGTCCACCAGACGATACACGTTGGCGCCTAGTTGTACGGCATTCGACTCTATCAGATGCTCGATCTGGCCGATTGACATACTTTGCACGTCTGTCAAAGACAAATTCAGTTGTTCGCTCAGCCAGACGTGACGCCGCAGTACGTCAACTTCTTCAAATGCCACAGGCGGCGGCGTTGGCTTTGCGCCAGGCGGCTCAATTGGAGTATCAGCCGGAGGCGGCAGCGGCGAATGGAATCCCAACACCATAGCATTGATATCAGAGCCAATGCCAAGCACCAACAAGGGCAGCATCACGCACAACAACATGAGCAAATAGCGCTTCATTCTCACCGAACACCTCCTGTGTCAGAGAATCTCACGAACAAAGAAATCGTCGCCGTAGATATCGGCGGTGGTTGACGACGGGCAGCGAAAGACGACATCTGCGGCCTGGGCCGATGCCGGCGCGGTCAGCGTATCGGAGATCAATTCCCAGCCCGTGTACGTGTTGTTCAGGCTGATGTTATCCTCTCCGAGGAATGTCCCTCCGTCCCACCAGCGAATGGTGAGAAATGTTTGGCTACTGCCCTCTCCGTGGATGAAAGCGCCGACGTAGTAGCTGCGACCGGCGATTACGCTGACCTGAGCCGAAATGAACTCGCCCGTGCTACTGGCTACGGTAATGCGCAGCGAACGCATCCCGCTGTGAACAACGATAGCCGGGCCATTTTCCGGCAGAGCAGACACCCATTCTGTGTTCGCGCCTTGATTCCAGTAGGCGGGCACCCCAGAGCCATCCTCAACGCTCGGATTGAGCAGTAGATTATCCCCGTAAGGGCCGCGGCTGTGCGCCTGCCAGGATATTGCTCGATTGGCAGTTGTCGCCGTTGCCACAGTGATGGTGAACGTAGACGATCCAATTGCCGTGACATACGCCGCGCTCACCTCTGCGTGATACGGAGTCAAATGCACGTAAAGGGGCGCGCCTTCCAGCCCGTGCGAGACAACAACCGCTGTCGCACCTGACAGCATGACCGCCCTGCCGAAATTGTTGAACTTGCCAATGCCAGTGCGTGCGCCCGAAACTTCAGTCAAATTTTCGGGATTCACAATTGGATGCTCAATCAGCGCGTTGCGGATGAAGATGTTGTCAGTGGCGCCTGACGCGTCCAGGTCGAAGTCATCATTGTCGCGCGCGTAAAAAGAATTGATGACCCAGTTGTGATTGTCCAGACCCTCGAAAGCCAGTGCGACGCGTGCTCGCTCCACGGTTAGGTTGCCGATGATTACCTGTTCGGTGTACCCAATTACGCGCAGCGCATAGTCAGCCACCAACCAACTGTACATTTGGCCGATGTGAATCTTGTCAGTGCGCGTTACCGGCAGGTCAAAATCGATCCCACCCATTTGGACGCCTGTGCCTACGGACGAAATCCAGAGCGTGTTGAATGCCAGAAATTCAACGATCCCGCTCATGTAGATGCCGATGCCAAAGATGTTGTCCAGGATGACATTGCCAAACCAAACCTCATACGCGCCAGGCAGGTCTAGACCGGTCTGCATGTGCAGCACCTCAACCTGGTTGAAGACGTTGCCGCCCTGCGTGCCGCCCGTCGCGATGCGAATGCCCGCCTCTGCGCCCCAACTGGCAGGGTTGGGACCACTGACCCAGGTATGCAAAAAGTGGTTATCGTGGCAACTTCCCTCCAAATTCAGCCCCCGGCTGCGCGCTTCGATGTACAGGTCAACGAACGTGTTCTCGTTCGTGCCCGCGCCGCTTGTGTTGCCAGCCAGGTCGATGCCACGGTAGCAATTCTTAATGAATAGGTGATCGAAGTGAGCGTAGCGCATGGAGTAGGCGTATATCGCCGTTTGACTGGTGAGTACGCTGCCCACGTCGATAATGCTCAGCGCCCCCAGCAGCTTGAAATGGTCAATCTCGTAGATGCGCAATACCGTCGTGTTGGCGATCGGCTGAAACGTAGCACCCATGCAGTGCCACGTCTGCGCGCCAAGCGGCTGCACGTAAGAGTTGAGCAGGAATACGTCTGAGCGAAACGCCAAGCTGCCGCCCACGCCAGCCAAGTTGATCGCCGCTTGGATGATTGCGGCATGGTTTGCGCCCGATGCCACGACCACCCCGGTTCTACCGTGTATTGCAATGCAATTGCCGCCGTCCACAGACAAGATGTAATCTGCCTGGCTAGGCGGCGTAAAGCTCTGGGCGCCGCTCACCCGCCCGGTTGCCGCCCGTGCATCCAGCAGCGGGCGCAATCGCGCCGCCAAGTCTGGCAGTGCAGCCGGTTGCGCCAGCCGCGCCAGTGTCTGGACAGGCTGCTCGCCGCGAAACGAAGGTCGCACCGTGCCGCGCCCTACATCGAATTCGGCGGCCTCAAGGAGCGCGGGGCCGAACGCATCTACCGCACCGAGCGCGTCGAATGCCACCCACTCACCCACCGGCAAAACACCAGGCGTCAATGGCAAACCAAGCCGATCCCGCAATCCCTCAGCCGTCCAGCGATAGCGAGTCTTGCTTGTGGGTGGCTGCACATCCACTACCAGAATGCGTTCCGCTGACACCTGCGCCAGCAGCCGCTCCCCGCCGGCTGTGCCAAACTCCAGCAGAGCCTTGACCTCGCTCAGCGCCGTCTGCGCATCTTCCGCCGCCCGAAACAGGCGCGTGCGCAGCCCGCTGGCCGTGCGGATGCTTACACCCGCCAACCAATCCCCCAGCGCCAACGCAATATCGCTGACCTGACTGGTTGTCTCGCGCTGCCCAAAAACTCGCAGACTCAGACGCGCGTCCAACTCGCTCACCACTGACCGCGCCGCCCATGTGCTGCCATCCCACAACAGCATGTTGTTGGATGATAGATCTTCTGCTGCCCCTAGCAGTCCAACCCGATAGGCGTCGTCATCCGGGCTGCCCGTGCGACTCACTACCACCCAGTATGTTGTCGCCGGGTTCAACATCAGTGCATGGTCGAACGTCCACTGCACCCAATCCATGTTTTCCGTCAGCGGCAAGTCCGCGCCGGTGATCGTCGCCTGCTTCACTACGGTGCCCGGTGCGCCGCTGGCGTCCGTGCACAGCGCCACTTCCAGACTATCAGATGGCGCGCCCACGCGCGCCGCCTGAATCCAAATCTCTGAGAGTTCCCATGCCGCCGCTGCAGACACGGTGAACGCTTGCGCCAGCGCCAGCGCCTGAGCGCGCAGCGTAATCGTCCAACCGGGAATCTCCCATGCAGCGGGACGTGGCGAAACTTCCACTGAGTTGCCCGCCACAATCGTGACGGTCGCACCGGCAGTTTCATCGACAATTGTCCCAGGCTTGACGCGCATGTGGTCATAACCACCGTCGCCATTCTGGAACATATCTTTCAGCCAGAACGCACCGTTGTTGCCCGACTCGACGGCGCCGGAGATTTGGAGCAGATCACCTGCCCTGAACTGGTTGAACAATCCATCATCATCATGCACGTCGTCTGACGTGTCGAAGGAAATTTCATCACTCGTGTACGTGGTGACGCCGGTGCGCTCATCCGGCGCTGTCACCTCGTACACGCCGCTGTTGCTTCCTGACCCGGAGGCGACAATCCTATCTGTCTTGACCAGAGGATGCAGCACCGCACCGAGCGTCCCTATTCGCAAGAGTGGGCGATTGAATCCAACCTCATCACTCGTAATCGACCAGCCCAATAACTCTGTCGTGTTGGCGCTTTCATCCTGCAATATCTGCCCGCCATCCCGCGACCAGTACCGCCAATCCAGCGTGCGCCAGTATCCGACACAGCGCAACACTGCGCCGTTCGGCCCCGCCGAAGCCTTCACGCTGCACATTGGCGCGGAGCGTTCGTTGACCATGCGCACCGCTTGCGCTTGAGCCGTTGCGTCCGTCGTTGCCTGCGCCGTCACGCGCCGCTCCCGGCGTCCATACAACGCAATGCTGTGCGCGTCTTCGATCCAAGCTGAAGACGCCTGACCACCTGCTTCATCGGTGTAAACAACCGCCATGCAGTTGACAATCTCGCTGGCGTCCAGTTCGTATTCGACACCGTCCAGACGCAGCGACACCGCCTGCACAACGCCCCACCAGACCGGCTGGCCGCCATCATTCAGAATCAACACTCGATGCGCCAGCCAGGTCAGAGCATCTGCCAGCGAACCTGAATCCCCGCTCACTGCAATTTCCGCCGTGTCTGGGCCGCCCATTGCGGCATGGCTGTAGCGCGTCGGAACGAGCGTGCAGGGAGTCCAAACCCGCTCGCCGGTCAGTCGGTCTAATTGCACTTGCATCGTGTTACACCGTCGCTCTCAACGCATTCATTTTCGCAGTCAGCGTCAATGCCAGCGTGTTATCGACTCCGTTAGCCCCTTCAACCAGCGTCATGATCCGATTCGCCCGTTGCGGTTGCAGCATGAGCCGGCCCGTCGCCCGCACCTCGCCGTGCCAGGCGTTCAACTCCGCATATCTATCGGCGCCCCACCATTCGATCGTGCTATCGTCTGCCCACGGGTCAATGTCCGTGATTTCGAGCAACAGCAAATCTGGGCCGGGACACAACTGCACGAATTCAAGTTCTGCGGTATCGGCAACGGACGCATAGACGCTGAATGCCAGATACCAGCCACTGAAGGTGCGCACGTTCGGCGGCGCTGGGCAGAACCCCAAATCGATCACCTTGCGCCCATCGGTCAACACTTCCGGCCCTGTCCATGCCGTCGAATAGATCACCGCGCTGCCCTGTTTTTGAAGCAGCCAGGCGCGCAAGTAAATCCCTGAAGGCAAATCAGAGAATACCGCCAACAGGCGCACTCCGCCCGCTGCCACGATTCCCGCCACCTGGTCAGCCGTCAACGTTCGGTACTGATAGATCGGTAGGCCATGTGTGCTGTTATTGCCCCAACTGAGTGTTGCCCCGCTCACCAGATGCTCGCCGCCCTCGAAGCGGCCAAAGACATCGTTTGCAAAGTACACCCGCTCCAGGCTTGCAGCCGCGCCATCGTTGTTCTTCAAAATCAGGTGCGCCGGCGCAGCGTGTGTCCCTTCAATGTTGACCGCGGCAAACTCCACAGCGTTGTACGCATCCCCCCCTACCGTGGCGACTACATATCCATCAGGGTCAGTGCCAGCGCCATCGCCGTTGAAAAGCGGTTTGGTGCCAAGAGACTGCGCCGTTGCGCACTCCCACAGCCCGTCTCTCTCCCAGGCGACAACCACTGAAACCGACGTCGCCGTTGTGTTCAACCGGCGCAGCACGGAATTATCGCTCCAGATCAGACGGCCGTCGCGCACGCGCGCCCGCCAAACTCGCGCGTCACCCGTGCGCTGAAACTGCACATAGACTTTTACATTGGCGGGTGCAGACCGTGCCAGCGCCAGCAGCCGCTCTACTTTCTGTGTATCAAGCAGGACGTTGGCCGCCGTCCCTTCTAATGTGACCGTTGCTTCCTCTACAACAATGGATGTTCCATCCGATGGTCGCGGCGCATACGTTGCACCAAGAAATGTCCCCGTCCCACCGCTCAACACAGCGGTCTCCGTGCCGTCAGTCAGTTGCAACGACGCCAGCATTACGCCCCCTCGATCTGCATGATCACACCGGCTACCCGATGGGCCAATTCCACCAGGTCTAAACCGCCATTTGCGGTTTGCACCGGTACATTGATTGTGATCGGAGCGCCCGCCATGCGACGGGAATCTCCCGCGTCGTACACTCGCGCACCGCGCGGCAAGTCCACTAGCTCAGGGCCGCGCTCGCCCACCCAGGTCAACCCGCCGCGCCAGTAGTTCGTGCCGCGTGCATTCTCCCCTGGTGGCTTCTCTGGCTCGGAGCTTCCACCCAACCACGAGGGCAGCGCCGGGAAACTCGGCCATTTCCAGTTCAACAGGTCATCCAACCAGCCCGGCATTTCCAGCGACGGCCATTTCCAGTTCACCAATGTATCCAGGATGGATGGCAGCGCCGGGAATCCCGGCCACTTCCACGCCAGCAGGCTCGCCAGCAGCGCCGGCGGCTCAAACTTCGGCCACTCCCAGCCGGTCAGCGACTCAAACCAGCCCGGCGGCACAATCCCCGCAAACAGGTCGCCCAGTTCCCCAAACATCGTCGTGAAGTTTGTCCAGGAGTCCGTCACATAGGCGATTACCCCGTCGACAATCCCCTTCAACGCCTCCCACGCCGCCGACCAATCCCCTGCGGCGATGGCCGTCACCGCCGCCGTCACACCCGTCAGCGTGCTGGAAATCAAATTGATCGTCGCCGTTGCCTGGTCGATGATGGGCGCCAGCAGTTGCGGCAGCCGCTCGAACGCCGCCGCCAACAAGTTCACGCCCAGGTTCGCTGCCACCACCAGCCCCGCGCCCAGTGCAGCCGCCAACATGCCCAGTGCTTGCAGCACCGGCTGCAACGCTGTCGCCAGCCCGCCAAACGCCTCCCCCAGCCCGGCGAACTGCGGCCCCAACTCGCCGAACTTTTCCGGCAGCGCACCCACCGCCGCCTGCAAGCGCTCGAACGCCGGCGCCATCACCTCGCCGATCTTGGCTACAACCCCCTGCACCGACTCCCACGCCGTGGCCACCGTCCCCATCGCCGTTGATACCCCGTCGAAGGCCGTCGTCACCGCTGTCAGATCCAACGCCGGCACATACTCCGCCCAGGGCAGCGCCGTCAACACCTGGTTCCACGCAAAGCCGCCGGCGTAGGCTGCCCAGTCCAGGACCGCCACGAATGAAGACCACGCCAACTGGGTGATGTACTGCGACCACTCGCCCAACGCCGTGACAAAACTGCCCCAGTCCAACGAAGTGACGAACCCGCTCGCCCAGTCCAGCGCGAAAATGAGAGAGTCCCATGTCAGGGATGCAACGTAGGTAGACCAGTCGCCAAGCGCCGTGACGAAACCGCCCCAGTCAAGAGGCGCAATGAAATTGTCCCAAACGAAAGTCAGGACAAAGGCGTCCCACTTGAGAATCCCCACAACTGCATCCCACGCCAACTGAGTGACATACTGCGACCATGCGCCAAGCTGCCCGACGAAGTTGCCCCAATCCAGCGAGTCTACAAAGTCACTCGCCCATTTCAATGCCGTTACGAAGCCGCCCCAAGCCAAGCCCACAATGAACGCATCCCACTTCAACAGGGCAACCAGTCCATCCCACGCCAGTTGCTTGACGTAGGCGGCCCAGTCTGCCAACTGTGTCACAAAAGCACCCCAGTCCAACGAGGTGACGAACCCGCTCGCCCAATTCAATGCACCGATAAATGAAGACCACGCCAGTTGAGCGACGTACATAGCCCAATCCGCCAACTGGGTCACAAAGACATTCCAGTCGAGGTCTGGGATCAGCGTGTGCCAATCAAATGAGCCTGATTGAATGGACTGCACAATCCCATTGATGTAGTCTGGCAATCCACCCAACACCCACTGAATTGTCGTCCACGCGACAGATAGCGCCGCAGTCGCTGCGTTCCAAATGATGCTCCAAGTTTTGCCGAGATAGGTCAGGGCGATAGGCAGGTTGATTTGCAGCCACGCCCATGCCGTAGCGAATACCGGCTGGATAGCAGACCACGCCGCCGCCGTCGCCTCCTGAATCCCTCCCAGATTCATTGTCCATGCCGCTGCCAGCGCCGCCACGCCTGCCACCACCAGCCCGATGGGACTGACCAAGAATCCCAACGCCGCCCCAATCGCCGGAATCGCCAGCATCACCGGCCCCGCCGCTGCCAACACAGCAGCGAAGGCCAGAGCCGCATTCTTGACCGGCCCGCGGATGGCGCTAAAGCTCGAAATCAAATCCGCGCCATACCGGATAAACCCGCTCAGGGAGTCCAGAAACGGCAGCGCGGTTTCAATCAGAAATGAGTCAATCGACCCCTTCAGATATTCGATTGCGCCGGAAAATCCCTTCATGCGCGCAGCCGCCACATCCGCCGCCGCTGATTCGTTCCCCAGTGCAGCCGACATGTCCGTCCAACCGGCTTCACCTTCCTTCAACAGGATATTCACCGCGCGGATAGCATCCGCGCCAAAAATGGCCGTCAGCGCCTGTGTCCGCTGCTCCTCTGTCAGCGTCCGCATCACCGTCGAGGTAGACCCTCCGACGCTCGCCAATCCCGTGTACTCTGCTTGCAGCGCAGCTAACTCCCGATTGAGCCTGTCGATCGAGACAATCTTGTCTTCTTCGCTCTGCGCGACACCGGCAATGCCGCTTTGGTAGTCCGCTAGTTTGCTTTGCGTTTTGGCGATGCGGTTCCCCAAATCCTCCATGCGCGCAGCTTGCTCTGCTGTCAGATTAGAACTGTGCATCGTGACGGCGTTCGTGCCATACAGCGCCTGCTGCATATCAGCCAGCACGTCTGGCAGTGCTCGCATCTTCCCTTCGGCGTCGTACACGCTGATACCCAGGCTGGCCATCAACTCGGCTGCCTCATCAGTCGGTGCGGTCAGCCGCATCAGCATGGTTTTGAGCGACGTGCCGGCGTCGCTGCCCTTCATGCCGTTGTTCCCTAACAGGGCTAGCGCGGTATTCAGTGACTCGATACTCTGCCCGCTGGACGCGAACACAGCGCTGGCCATTTGCATCCCTTGCGCCAGGTCTGTCACCTCTACCGACGAAGCATTCGCCGCCGCTGCGAGAAGATTCGCCACTTCGCTTGCAGCCGATGCCTCAAGCCCAAACGAGTTGACTGCGTTCGCCGTGATTTCGGCGGCCATCGCCAGGTCAAGGCCGCCCGCGGCCGCCAAATCCATCGTACCGCCGATGGCCGCCGTCACCTCATCTACACTCAACCCAGCTTTCGCCAGCTCGAGCATTGCGCTCGCTGCCTCACCCGCGCTAAACGATGTTTCAGCGCCGAGTGACAGCGCCTGCGCCTGTAACGCCTGCATCTGCAACGCCGTCGCACCGCTTACCTGCTGCATGACATTCAGGCTCTGCTCAAAGTCTCCTGCACTTTTCAGCGCCATCGCAGCTACGCCGGCCAGCGGCGTCGTGATCGCCAGGCTCATCGCCCCGCCGATGTTGCGCAGCTTATCCGCCAGCGACTGGATATTCTGTTCAGCGCCACCCGTGCCGATCTGGATTTCGCCGTAAGCACTGCCGAGGTTTATCACGATAACCGCCTGTCAGTTTTCATCCCAGGTGCCGTCAGCCTTGACGCGCACCCTGCGCAACTGCGTCGCGTCAACTGGCGTGAACTGCCGCGCCTGCACAGTTTCATCCCCCAACAACTTTGCCAGGTTGTGCAGTGGATTGCCCTTTTTGTCCCGTTCGGACAGCTTGCTCTCAATCCATCGCCCGACAGTCCACGCCGCCAGATCCAACTGATAGGCTTCCCAGGAATCAGAAGGCAGCCCCAGGAAGCTCGACGGTCGTTGCCCATACCGTTGCGCCAGTCCATCAAGCTCCCACAGGTTCTGCCTGTTGTTCGCGAAAGGGCTGCAACTTACCACCCGCTTCGTTGGCCCAGTTGAAGATAGCGATCCGATCCTGATAGGGCAGTTCCGCCACCTTCAGATCATCCGGCCCAACGATGCACGCTCCGCACACCAAATCCACCACCTCGACAAACTGTCCCAGTCGATCGATGGTCATTTTGACGCCGTTGCCGCCAATCAGCGCGTCAAGTTGAGGTTTCAGCACGGCGGGAATCTTCCCTCCTGCCGCCAAATCCAACATGGAGACTTGCCGTACCTGCACAACCAGGCCGCTGGGTAGCTTGGCGTCTTCCCCACGGCTCTGCCTCTCTCGCCACTCTTGCAGATTCATCATCACCCCGATTACGAGCCAGGGACGGTGGTGGCCGTCTCGTTGTGAACCAGTTCATAGAGCTTCGAGCCGTCGTCAACCGCGATGCCGCTGGCGCCCTGGATGAAGAACTCACCGTCCTTCCATTCCCCTTCCAGCCCATCCAGCAGTTTCGCCTTGTAGATCAAGCAGTGCACGTCGCTGCCATCCTCATTCATGATCTTGCCGTAGATCTTGAAGTACGGATACGTATCGCCGGCCCGCGCCAAGATGGTGTTCTTCTGGTTTGGCGTAGTGCCGGATGCCGTAATCGTGCGACCCGTCATCACCTTGATCGCATCGAAGGAAAAGCCGCCGCTCTCCATCGACCATTCCAACTTGTCCAGATAGGCGGCGATGGCCACCGTCGCATCGTTGCCGCGCAGTTCTCCGCTGGTCAGGACCTCCTTGAAGGTCATAGTTTGCGCGGCAGGCAGAGCGACCGTCGTGCCAGCCGGAATCGACACCAACGTGATCTGTCGCAGACCAAATGTCTTGGGATTGCTTGTCAAAGGCATGATTCATTCCTCCACTGAAATTTCAAATTCGCCGAATCGTCGCTACATATCTGCTTACTGTCATCGCCGCGCCCAACGTCGAATCCTCTTGGTCAAGCACGTCATTCACATGGCTCACATCCCAACACCCTCCCCCGCCTACGGGCGAAATCTGCTGCCGATGCAGCAGTGTGTATATCCTCTGGCGCGCCTGTTCAATGGCGTCATAGCCAAAGCGCTGGTAAAGCCACACAACAATGTACAACCGTCCTGAATGTTCGTATGGCCCCCACGGAGTCGCACTCTCCTGCTTGACCAATGCGCACGGTCGCAATTCTCTGTTGGCGTCATACGCCGCCGCCGTCGCCTGTCGGCTGATTTCCTGTGATCGATGCACCCCGCCTGGCAGGATTGCTGCCAGTGTTGCATCACTCTGGAGGATGCTCACGATCGACGTAATCATGAAAACAAAGCATCCAGTTCCGCCCGCAACTCTGGCAGATATGCTTCGATGGTGGGCATGATGACAGCGTACTTTCCAGCGTTCGCCAGTTCCAACCACTTGCCGTAATCGATGTCGGCGCCGTGTGACAGGTAGATGGTCACGAGGCGCTGCGCAACGTCGCGCTCTGCCGTACCAAACAGACCGGTGCGCGCGTTGCCAGTGCGATCCGTCCACGGTGCATTGCCCCGCGCACTGTTCTGCATGATGGTGGCAATGCGCCCGGCTACCGCCGTCACTGCCACGAGCACCCGATCACCGTACATTTCAACCGCCCTGGCCAACCCGTCAGGTGGGCGCACCCATCGAATGGAGCCGCTCATCGGTACATCCACATGATAGAAATCAAACTCGCCAACGCCCCGCAGCCCAGAATCGCCAGCAGCAACCAATCCGTGCGGCTGAATCCTCTGGATTCCAATATCGCCAACTGACGTTCAATCTGTGCGACCGCTGTCGTCAAAGCGGCTACTTGCGTCGCCAACTGAACCTGCTGTTGCACGGACATCGATAATTGCTGCGTCACGGACTGCCCATTCTGCGACAAGCGCCCCTGCTCGGACAGCGCCAAATCCAACTTGTTGCCCAGGCTCATCACGTTCGTCTCGATGCGTTGCACCGCACGCCATAGATCGTTGGTGTCATCATGGGGGCGCTTGTCCATTGTCGTCACAACCTGCACGTTGTCTTTTCCAGTGATGATGTTGCCTGCGTCCGTGGCAGTACTGCCAATGCCATCCCCGCCGAAGCCGTTCATAGTCGATCAACCCAGTCCATGACCATATCGCGGAGCGTAGCGCCAACACGTCTCGCCACGAACACGAGCGCGCCGGCAATCAGCGCCATGCCGAAAACACACCCGAAAACCCATAGCGCAACATCACTGGCCATCACTGAATCATCCTTGCCCGTGCGCGCACGCCAACGCGCCGGTTCGGCGCAACCGCTGTGACCTCATAGAGAATGCTCGCAACGGTGAATCTGTCGCCGGGTGCAATGTCCAGGGTAGTGCCGCCAAGCACCGTCGCCTCAATCAATGCCGCCTCCAATTCACCCGTCGCCAGTTGCGCCGCCTGGCGTCCCGCCTGCGCAATCCGTACATTCTGCGCCGCCAACGTAGTCGCTCCACGACGGAGCGCAACGCTCACCTCGTTATCGGCACGGATCTCCGCCAAGTCAGCCGCCATCGCCGTCCAGTCGGTGTTCACAATCCGAATCCCTTGAATGGCGCAATGGCACGCCGATAGCCTGCAAGTGCGACTTCCGCCGCAGTTTTGTAGCCGCTCGCCTGTTGCGACTTGTCTACCGATTCATCGCCGATGCTGTACTTCCATGCGCTGCCAGCGACCGATACAACCTGCTGTGACAGCGCCAGATACTGCGCATACAGCAGCGCCACACGTGCAGCATTCTCATTCAGCGCAGCGTAGGTTTCGCTGCCGGTAGAGCCGGTCAACACGTGCCGCGCCGCATAGCGGTAGGAGCGCTCAAGCGTGTACGTTGGCGTTGGCGTAATGGTCAACGTGTCGCCGCTAATCGTGATCTCCTCTGCCCACCAAGACGAGGGCAACGGGATGATGCCGCTTGCGTTGACCATCACGCCGTCTTCCGTGCCCAACACTGGAAAGTCAATCAGGAATAGGAAATCAGCCGGCAGAGCATAGTCAGCCGTGCCGCTGACAATGGGCAACGTGGCAATCTTGCGCATGGGCGCATCCTGACTCAGTTGCAGCACGCCGTCTTGCACGTGCTGGCTGTAGTCAGCCGTTGCTGGAATGCTGTTCTTTGCCGGAACCTGCGCCTGGAGCCGTGCCACCAGCGCCGCCAACGTGACTGCCATCATTCCACCCCTACAAATGCCAGCAGCGCGCCCAGTCGCTTGTCATGCATTCCAGGCACCGCCAACAGCGCCTCGGCGCCATGCTCTGCAACGTAGGTGCGCACGTCCTCTATCGTGCGCAGACCGATGTAGCGCAGCGCCTCGGACAACTGCGGCCCAATGCCCTTGATCTGCGTCCAATCAACCTCTACGGGCATGTTCGCATCTTCCACAATCACCAACGCGCCGGGGTTGCCAGCGACCGCTGACCGTGCGACATGGTTATGATACCGGTTGGATTGCCCCGGAAACAGATACTTGTCGCCTACGATGGCAGGCTCATTGCCGCGATTGCGCACGGTCAGCATGTCGTCACCTCAGTTACGGTAGGTCACGTAGATGGTCGGCGTGATCGATGCACTGTTCTCGATCTTCACGCGCATGAACTCACCCGCCGCTACTGCCTGAATCAGTTCCGTACCATCCGCCGTCATGTAGCGCACGTGCGTCTTCGTGGCCACCGTGCCGGTCGTGTTGCCGGTCGCATATTCGTAGTCAGCATCTGCCCAGTTCGCACCGTCGGCGCTGTACTGCAAGGTCAACGTCACATAGGCGCTCGTGGCAATGTCAACCGTGGCAAACACGTCCACATTCGCCCAGCCGTTCACCTTCGATGCGTCAAGCCCGGTCGCCACGTTGCGCGGACTGGCAGTGTAGGTCGTGGCAGAGCCGGAAATGGCCGTCGTTGGATACAGCAGGTATGTAGACTGTTTGGTGACAGCCGGCGCCCGCTCTTGCGCCTGAGCCTGGCTGCCCATGCCCGTACCCAGCGCCACAACCAACAGCAGCGCCGCCGTGACACCGATATAGAACTTCGCTTTCATGTTGCCCTTCCTTTCTCAGAAATGGGATAGGGCAACCCTGTCACCCTATCCCCCGTTGCTTGTCACACCAGTTACACGACGGTGACGAACGCGCCCTTGTCGGCAATCAGCGCCACGGTCGCGTTGTACTCCTCGACGTAGTACTGATCGGCGGCGATGAGCTTGCCATCGGTGTGGTAGCTCGGATACGGCCCCTTCATCGTCATGGGCTTCGACGCCAACACGCGATACTGCACAAGCTCCCGATGTGCAACGAGAATCTTGGTGTCCGGCATTTCGGTCGACGCGAAGACCGGCAAGCCCTTCACCCGCAGACCGGTGTCACCCGGACCCAGCGCGCCCGGAGCCTGGCTTGCATCCGCACGATTCAGCGACACGGCGAACGCACTCCAGTTCGAGAGGCGGTCAGCGTTCGTCATGGACAGCAGGATGGCAGACGGCGTGTAGAACTTGTTCTGCATTGCGACCTTCGCAACGCCGATCTTCTGCACAAGCGCATCAACGGTGTCAGTGGCCGCCGTCCAAGCGCCGCCGCTGTTGCCAGAGATGTGCGCCTGAGCAATCGCCAAACGCATGATGCCCGTGTCAATCATCTGGCGAATCTCGCGGATGATCATGTTCATCGTGCGCGTGGTCGCATCCCATCCGAGTTGCGTCCGCGCATAGGTGACGGCTTCGTCGCTGATTTGCTGTGCGAGGCGGTCAGCAGCAAGCTCAATCGTCTGGAAGGAAAGCTGCCCCTTGCCCCGCTGGATTGCGCTCAGTTCACCGCCGCGCGTGGCGTCGTAGGTGTAGTCAACCTTCAGCGCCTGGCCATCGGTGATCGTGGCGACGGTGTAGAGCCGCCCGTTGGCGTAGTCGATCAAGTAGTCGGTGTACTCGCTGTAGGTCGTCCCACCGCCGCTGTTGGTCACAACCACCGTGCCCGGCTGAATGCGCGCGTGCGCCAGGGCAACCCACTCGCCGAGGTCAGCAGTGACGGCTTCATCAGTCACAGTCGGCTGCGCGCCAGTCTCCGCGGCATAGTTCTCGTAGTAGATGCGCGTCGGCGAACTGTCGGCGAAACCGCTGTCGAAGACCGACAGGGCAACCAACTCAGGCGCAACCTCTGCCACAATGGAGCGCATCACGCTGTAGGGCAGATTCAGGTCAGAGACCTGTTCCGCTTCGGTCAGCAGGCGCTGCGACTCGGACAGCAACTGCGCCTTGTGCGCAGCGTCATACTGTTCCAGGTAGCGCCGGGCAAACAGCGCCGCCGGCGTCTTCGCTTCGCGCAGGTCACGGATGCGGCCATAGCCGCGTTCTGCCAGGCGCTCCGTGAAGTGATAGGCAGCGCGGGTGTACTCAGGCTGCCCCGTCTGCGCCTCGAAGACCGGCCCCTTGACCTCGACGCCCTTGCCCATGCTGGCCATCTTGCCCGCCGCGGCGATGGCGTCATACTCCGTGCACTTCGCTTCCACGATGCCGGCCACGTCTGCCGCTTGCGCCGGTTTCGCCGCGCGCACGGCTTCCACAAAGAGCTTGTTCAGCGCGTCGCCGTACTTGAGTTCCTTCGTCGCTTCGGCGATGGCAACTTCGACGGCTTCGATGCGCTTGCGCTCTGCCAGTTCGGTCTGGGCAGCCTGCGCCTTGCCCAGAGCCTCATGCAACTGGTCAGGTTTGACGCCAAGGCTTTCGGCCAGTGCCGCCTTCTCTGCCAAGCCGAGCTTGTTCAGCAGCGCCTCGCGCAGTTCTGGCTTTTCCTGCAACAGCTTCAACAGTTCTTCCAAATTCATAGCCTTCTCTCCCTGCTGGCTTTCCACCAGCCGTCCGTTGGGGTCTGACGGTTGGGAAACCAGGTCAAACCCCGTAATTGTCAGTTCCGTTACCTGTTGGATCGTGGCGCCGTTTTCTTGCACCGATTCCCACGCTCCATATCCCCTCATGCTCACGCCGACAGGGACGCCATTCTCGACAAGAGCCTGGATGTCTCTCCCTCTGGATGTCGGAAGGATTGCGCCCTCTAACAGTACATGCCCTGCGCTGTTGAGAGATGCTGCCTCCCACTTCACCACTGTTTCCAGTAGGTTTGGACGCCCGCCCTTATCATTCGGATGTTCCACTTCGCCAGTGGCTATCAGTCGCCCCTGGCCGGCGCTCTCATGCAGATGCTCATTCAATCCAACAATGGCATTTGCCAACACAGCCCGCGGATAGCGCCTGCGGTTGCCGTTCACCACGTCGGCGGTGATGCCCACCGCCTTGACCCTGCGCGCTCCGCTGCCCTGCGCTTCAGTTACCGTCAATGCCGCTTCGATTGTCTCAGTCAGCCGCTGACCTTTGCTAGATGGCTTGACCGATTCCGCTACCGGCTCGAACAGCGCAACCTCTTTGACCGACACCGGATGGCCAAAGACAATCGCGCCATCTTCGCCACGGTTCCACGGGATCTCCCAGACCTTGCGACCCGCATCATCCGTCCAGGCGTAGGCGATACAACGGTCGGCAAAGGTGTAGGCAACGTGCATCTCCGGCATTGGCCGCCCTGCCCAGGCGCTGATAGCTATCTGCAACTCAGCGCGCAATCCTTCGTGACTCTGGTCAGAGCGCAGCGCTTCCGTCAAGCCAAAGTAGCGCAGAATCAGCAATTCAAATTGTTGCCTTGTCATCTCAGTTCACCCGCCTTACCGAAAAATCATCACCGTAGATATCAGCCGTTGTTGGTGATGGACAGCGAAAGACGACATCGGCGCTCACCGCATTGGCAGGGGCAATGAATGTCTGTACTATCCGTGTCCAATCTGCGTATGTGCCATTCAGCATAATGTTGTCTTCGCTGATAAAGGCTGTAGCCCCAACGTCACTCCACCAACGAATGGTAAGAAACGTTTGGCCGCTGCCCGTGCCTTTGATGTATGCGCTCAAGTCGTATGAATCGTTGCCAGTAACCGGAAACGCATATGCAATCCATTGCGCTGTAGCCTCTGCCACGTTCAACCGCAGAGAACGAACGCCGGTTCTTGCCTGCGCACTCGACCACAACGCGCCCGATGCAGATACATTCCATCTATCCGGTACGCCACTGTTGTCAGCATCCTGCTCTACGCTCGGATTAGCCAGTAGCTCAGGCCGGGGCGATGCGCGTCCCATCAAGCTCGTAGGCTGGTTGTTGCGCCGCATCATTCCACCCGATACCAACAGAACTTATCCCCGTTGTTTTCAGCATCGAAATACAGTGCACTCAGCTTGGTTGTGTACACCTCGATTGCCTCTCCAGGGTCAAGCGGAAAGCCGTTGCCGCTGGTCACATCGTTGGCGCCGTCATTGCCAAACCAGACCGTGCCAACGTTGTCAGGATGCGCCTTGACGACGAAATAGCTGCCCAATGGCGTAGCAGGTCCTGCTACCGCCGTGCCCGCCGCCGCAACCGTGATCTGCCCACTTAGTACGCTCATTCAGTTCCCCTCTACTCCCAGTGCAGCCCCGTGCACATCAAGATTACTTTCAAGCCACTCTTGCAACGTGTTCGCCAGCAGGAGCGGCAACGGCAGCGTTGGCGTCTGGTTCAACCATGCGCCATATTCGTCAAGGAAATTATTCTCACCACGCATCCACCCCTTGACCTGGTTGCGGAAATCATCCGCCCGCATGACAACGGCTTGTTTTGAGCAAAGGCACTGCACATGCGCGGGCAACGTCACCTCACCCGGCTGATATGGCCCACCGCTGGCGTATTCGTCGCAGATGTCAACCTCAGAATGCCCAGGCGACAGGCGGATTTTTTCACCAGTCACCCACGGTGCTATGCGAAATAGTTCATCATTGACCGCATGATGCGCAATCTGAATTTCATTGCGTGCCATGCGCAAGGCGTTGTACGCCAAGCCCGTGCTATTGCAATCGTCGCCACGTAGCAGGCCGGCCCCATCTGCCGCCCGTTCGCCTGGTGTCATGCGGTAGAGCCGACTGTACGCCCACCGTGGGCAGCCTTGCCCAGCGCCTAGCAACGGTTCCAACAGCCGTGCCAGGCGTGTCGCGCTGGTGCGTTCCGACATGGCCAGCGCCAACGTACTGCGAATGTCATTCAAGCCGTCTTGCTGCAAGCGCCAAATGCGTTGTGACAGGTTGAAGCCGTCCGAGTAGATGCGCTGTGCGGCTGTTTCCAGCGCCCTGCGCCGGCGTTGTTCCCACATCTGCACGAATGCCGCCTCTGCTGGCGTCAACGCCTCCTGCACGGCTGGCATGAGGCTGTTGTGCATGACAACCATTGCGCCGATGGGCAAATCAGCCGCTTGCACCCGCGCCCGCTCAAACATGCGCACCCAAGAGCCGGTCATCTGCAACCAACGCTGCTCGATCGTGGCCATTGACCCCGACAGCATGTTGCCGCTGACCATGCCATCGCCGTCGACGGCCGCATTGACGATGCGCACCAGATCATCATAGAAGGCGCGGTAGAAGCGGTGCGTCTCTGCCGTGAAGCGCAGTTGCAGGCGCATCAAAGCGACCTGCTGCTGACGATGGATGGAACGCGGCTTCAATTCAATCGCCATCGCCGCCATCCTCATCATCGCCATCATCGGCGCTCATCTGCGCCATGCGGTTGACCTCATCCGGCCTCTGCGCGGCCAGCGCCTTCAGTTCCGCCGTCACGTCGAAATCCGGCAACACATTCGACAGCAGGCGCAGCATCGTTTCGTCGGTCAGCAGGCTGGTAGCTCGCAGACTCACGAGCGCCTTTGCCGCCAAATCCATGCCAGCAGCCGTCAACGGTTGCTTACTTGCCCATTCTGCCGTCCAGGTCAGGCTATCCGGCCAAATGCCCTTGAGCAACCATTGCCGCTCAATCAACGGCTTGACGAACTGGCCGAACACCCATTCACTGATACTCTCCAGGCTGCGCCGGTATTGTTCCTCTTGTTCGTCAAGCACATCGCGGTTCAAGTCTTGCCCGTAGCCCAGCAGCGACATGGGCACCGGCGACGCCAGCCAAAACGTGCGAATGTGATGCAACACGTCGTCAATCTCGCTCAGATGCGCATCGCCCTGGATCGCCGTGATGGACGTGCGCTTATTGCTGAAATAGTCGGCGATGGCGACCGATGGATCTCCCAACACCGCCCGGTTGCGCGCCTTGTACGCGTCAATCTCAGGCTCAGATGCATCTTCCAGGCTGTGCACATAGCGCATCCCCGCCCGTGTCTTGCGCCGGATGGCAATGTCAAGCTCGCCTTCGGTCATGCGCTTATAGGCAGACCGGGCACTGGTCAGCAGCGGGCGCCCGTAGCGGCTGCCTTCGTCACTGTCCCAACTCGCCTGAATCATCTGCCACTCTGCGAAGAACGTAGCGGTAGCCGGAGGCGTGTCGCTTGTCCACAGCTGATCCGTCCAGTAGAACGCCCGTGCAGGGTCAATGAATTCATTGCGCTCATTCGACCAACGGAACATTTCGAGCGTCGGCTTGCGTGACACGTGCACGATGTCACCCGCCGCCGTTGCGCCCACTTCCAAGAAGCTGTCACCGTCGCGCAGCGTCAATCTCACCCAGTCATCAAGCCGTGTCCACACGTCGAGCCGGTCAAGCATCTCGTTGGCTATGGCCAGCGTTTCCGCCGAACGTGGCCCCTCGACGTTCAACTCAAAGCCGTTCTTCGTGGCGTCTCTGGCCAGCGTCTGAATGATGGTGCGCACTCTGGGATCGTCGTCGTACATGCGCCGGCTGTCGTTGACGATCGAGCGCCGGTCACGCTCTGCGCCAAAACGAGATAGCAGCGTAGTCGGGCGCGCAGGTTCTGTAACCAGAGTTACAGGCGTTTCCTGCTTATCACGAGGGCGAAACAGGGACTGAAACCTATCTATCAGTCCCATATCAGCCAAACATCTCTTTCATCTGTTGCCGTGTCACCACAACGCTACTGCCCTTTGCATCTGCGCTTCGCAGCGCCAGTTTGTTGAATGCCCCTGAACTGCCGTCCACCTGGTCTTTGAATTTCCCATTCGGAAATGCTGCCAGTTCGGTCAAGTACCTTTCATTCCAGATTGCAGCCAGCAGATACACATTCCCGACTGCGGCTTGTGCGGAGAATGGGTCAGCGCGCAAGGCTTTGTCACCGCTGACCGTCTCTTTGTGCACTCGGAACCCTGCCAGGTTCCTGACCGTGTTCTCTGCGCTTTCCTTGCCGCCGCTCCCCGGCTCTTGCTCAAGCCACACTTGCACATCACGGTATCGAGCTTGGTCAACGTGTGCCGTCTGTAGAATCACCGCCTCACGTTCCGCCGCTGACCATTGCCCTCGCACCACATCCACCACGAAATAGCGCCCGTCCGTGCTTGCCGCCATCAACACGCCCGCGGTGTATGCGCCCGTGTCCTGGCTGCCCGCCTTATCCCAGTACCGCACGAACCTACACCCGGCTGGCAGCGCCTGCACGATGGCGAACCATTGCCGCTTGAAGAATTCCCCGTCCCGTGGCCCCGGTCTTTGCTGAAAGAGCGATTCAAAAAAATACGATCCGAGTCGAGTGCGAATTCGGAACATCGTTTCTTCGTTGTATCGCTCTGGACACAATGCACGTCCCTTTTGATGAATAGGAATTTTGACTGTTACTCGCCTGTGCTGTATAATGTTGGCGTCTATTGATACTGTCCGCATATAGAGTAACCGCTATGGAATATCCAACCGTTAACCAAGAACTCGAAACAGGAACCGTGTTGTGGGAAGATGGCATCATCCGCAGGGAAGGCAAGAATTACTATTTTGTCAATGTGCGCTGTGGCGTATGCAGCGCCGTGCGCCCGGTTGCTATCGTCGATACTCGTCGTCAATCTGGCATATGCGCCAAGTGTCGCCGCCATAAGCACTACAGCACGCTTAATAACAAGCGGGGCGAGCAAAGCAGCCGATATAAAAGCCGCAGGCGGATCAATCAAGATGGTTACGCTGAAGTTAGCCTCTACCCAGGCGATGAGTACTATGACAAAATTCCCTGTCGCCAGAGGTTGGGCAAAGGATACGTTCAGTATGTGGCAGAGCACCGCCTTGTTATGGCCCAAAAACTTGGACGAGTACTCGAACAATGGGAACACGTTCACCATATCGACGGAAACAAAACCAACAACCATCCCGACAATCTAGAAATTGTAAGTAGCCAAATTCATGCTACGATCACTGCGCTAATGAAAGAAAACACTTCTCTAAAAAAGGAACTGTCTGACCTTCGCTCAAGGATAGCGATGCTGCAACAGCAGACGGGATAGTCAGTTCCATCATCGCGTTGTCGTCATCCGACAAACCGCGCATTGTCACCGTCCACCATCCTTCCGGTTCGTCTTCGTTGCTTGCCTCATGTGCGAGTAGCCAGCCGGCCAGGTCGTCTTCATGCCACCGGGTCATGATCACCACGATGGCGCCGTTCGGTTCCTCACGAGTCGAGAAGGTTGACCTGTACCAATCCTTCTGTTTCTCTCGAATCGTCTCGCTGGCAGCTTCTTCTGCGTTCTTCAGTGGGTCGTCGATTATTCCGCAGTTGTGAACGAGTACGCCGTCTGCAAAGAAATTGCTATTTCCTTCCACTTGGAGGTCATAGACAAACTCCGTTGCACTGCCAAGTCTTGTAACTGCGGAAACGGTGACGGCTTTCCATCCCCTGTTTTGTGAAATACCGTGTGGCACTTTTGGCACAGCGTAATCAGGTTGGAATCTACGTTGTTCGTCTTGTCCTGGTCGATATGATGAATAACCAGTGTGGATCGAACTTGTACACCGTCCAGTCGATTCATCGTTTGCCGCACATTCTCCGCTTCGCAAACCGCGCACTTGTGTCCGTCTCGTTCCAAGATAAGCGGGCGCATTTTGCGAAACCAGTCTGCGTAACTTTGCCCATCCTTGTAATTGCTGTTGCCCTTGCCACGCATCCGAATTGAATGACCGAAGTCCGCACACTCGTTCGAGCAATACTTCGTCATATGGTTTTTCGGGCGAAACTCTTTCCCGCAAAACGGACATTCCCGATTCCCCAACACTCTCGTGTTTTCCCTGCGCCGCCTGTGACATTCCGCACAGTACCGGCTTGTCTTGGTTGCGGTTAAAGCGCCACAATCGCGACATAGCCGGTGATTCTTCACGGCGTGATGGTTCTGGCTGCACTCGTTCGAGCAATAAAGTTCCGTGCTCCCCATGCCCAAAGACTTTTCGACTACATACCGGCTTCGGGTGAATTCCTTTCCGCAAAAAGCGCAGACTACCAGATACCGAATATCCCTTATCTTGCGAACACAATCGCCGCACAGAACATTGCGCCCCGTTTCCATTCCGCAAATCAAGCATGTCTTGAAGTGGCGAGACTTCGATAACGGTTTCCCCTGGTACAAGATCACCGGCCTGCCTGTAGCCCCGTTCAACGCTATAGACAAGGTGATCGGCAGTGCAACGCATTCGACCCCCACCAGAGAGCGAGACTTCGACAAGAGGCTTTCCGGGTTGAATGGCAGTAGCGATGATTCGCCGCCATTCCGTTTCTTGCTTGTTGTGGTCATATGACAATACCTTTGGTTTATGACCCCTTGACCGGCAAAGGGTTTCAATTGTCATTGTACCACATTCTGTAATGATGAGCGAATCACCTGGTAAGCAGTGGAAGCCTTTCCCCGTCGCCGGCCCGCCTACGCCCGTTGCCCACAGTCCACCGCCTTTGCCAGTCTCCCAGTGCTTGACCGCCGCTGCGTCATCTTTCAGCGACCCACCAGCGCCGAGGTAGTTGTCACGCGCCGCCCTCGACAGCGTAAACGCCAGTTCCGCCGCATACGACGTAATGGCAACCCACCGCTCAGGGTGTCTGTGCAAGTAGTAGGCAGAAAAGAGCCGTGACACCGTTTCGCTCTTACCGTGTCTGGGTGGCATGAAAACCATGAGCCTGCTGATTTCACCATCTGCCACCCGCTGCAGTACCGCTATGAGCTTGTCAATGTGCCCGTAAAATTGAAACTTCGGATTGACGCGCCGGATGTACTCGGCGAAGGTCAAATCGTCATGCGCCTGGTTCTGGTTCGTCTCCGAACGCTTCGAGAAGTCGAATCGCTTTGTCCGAAAGGACGCCGTGCAAAACGGCAAGCTGACTCGCTTCTTGCTGCTTAAGCCACGTTTCTTCTCTGAAGAATTCCGCTTGCGCACGTAACGTTCTCAGATTCTCTTTCACGTATCCCGATAGCAAGTCATCAATCGGCGTTCCTTTTTGTGTCGCATTCGCTGCGACACTCTGTAAATTTCGTTCACGCCAAGAACTAACAGTGGCCTTCGGTATTTTGTACTCTCTCGCCACAGCGTTGATCGACTGCCCTGTAAGCAAGGCTGCCATAACCGCCGCTTTGGTTTCGTCGTCATACTCACGGCGTGCCATGCTGCTACTGCTGTCCTTCTCGACCTGTCACCATTGCAGCTAACGCACCGACCGCCACGCCGCCCAATGCCACCAGTTCGCCGGGCACCGCACGACCAGCGAAAGCCAACACCATTCCTCCCAACATTGCGAGACCCGCGATCACTGCCAGGGCAATGACAGCGATGCTATAAAGGGTGATGGCTTTCTCCTGTTTAAGGATTTCCTGCGGTAACGCGGTTGGCTGCAAATCATTCATACTTACATCTCTTCCTGCGGAATTTGCACACCTTCGAGCTGCTCAATCTGCATCTGCATCTGTCCGATAACGCGGTACAAGTCGGCGCGTTCCCGACTGTACTGCAAACCCATCAGCCAAACCAGCAGACCGCCCACAGCCACACCTATCCCAAACAACACAGCCCCAGTGATTACGCCGTCCATCATGCATCAAACTGTAGCAGAGACGCGTCAGGCTGTACCTGACAGTCGCACCACTTCCCATCCACAATTGTGAGCGGATTAACCCGACTCAATTTCGTAAGCATCTCCCACGCCGACTGACGCGAAATACCAACCCACTCGGCGATCTCCGCTGTTGTCCCTCGCTCGCCGAGTGCAAGACGGCGCGTCACAATACCCACCCGCTCTGTCGTAATCAGATCATCCATGCATAGCCCTCATTGCCAGCCGGTTGCAACCTGGTTCGTCGTGGTCGTCTTCATCGGTTCACCTCGCCGATCCCCACCAGGTGGGCCAGGTAGCTGGGCGATTCGTCAATCTGTGCTTCGGGCATCTGGACAATGTACGTCACCGGCGCGTCATGCTCGCGGCGCGTCAACAGAATCAGCGCCGGCGTTGTCATGCCAGCCAACACGCCAAGCAGCATCCCAATAGCCATCGGCAACCGCATCGCTTGAGACACGAGTCAGCGACCATGCAAACAGGGCAACGGCGGTAATTGCAGCAATGATTACCCATCTCATAACAAACCCCTTTCCCGGCTGTACCGGTGCCACAGTTCGTGCGCATACCCACGCGCAATCTCTACGCCAATATCATCGAAGTAGCGACGCAGATCCGCCTGGCTGCCCGCCGGATTCGCGTCGCGCCACGCCCACACCATCGCCTGCAAATCCGTCGGGCCGTCGTCGCCAACCGCACCCTCCACCGCGTTCGGTCGTTCGGTCGTTCGGTCGTTCGGTGGGGAGGGGTCTACCTCTGGACCGAACGCACCGAACGGTCGACCGAACGCCCCGACCGAACGGTCGACCGAACGGCTTTCGTCAATCTCCAGCACCGGCTCCTTTGTCTGCACTGTGGCCAAAAATGCCGGCAGCACACCGCGCACGTCCAACGACTTGAACACAGCGCCGCCAAAGTGAAACGTGTACGGCGCCAGCTTGTGCGCCTCGTAGTAGCCGCCCGCACCGCCGTAGTTCTGCGGCAGATAACCCGTCACCGGCTCCGCATTGGCCACAATCGCCCGCGGCCACTTCTCCGGCGCCTGATCCTCGAAAATCATGTGCACACCCGTCGCGCCCGCTTCCCGCATCACCAGCTTCAACGGCTGCAGCAGCGCGCCATACACCCCGTCGGCGTCGGCCTGCACACACAGCGCCCCAAACTCCGCCATCACGACAAGAATGCGCCGCGGCGCGTTGTCCAACTGGGCAATGTTCGGCGCGCCCGCCTGCCCCAACAGCGCGTCACGCTCTTGATAGATCTGCGCCAGACGCTGCACGACTGCCACCGCCCGGCCTGGGTCGCGCACGTCGACCAATTCGGCCTTACCGGCGAACTCGCTCCAGTCCTTGAAGCGCCGCCGATCCAACACCAACACGTGGTGTCCAACGCGCAGCGCGCTGGCCGCCAACGCCCGAATCAAGTTCGTCTTGCCCGCGCCCTGCGAACGCCCATGCACCCGCAAATGCGGCGCCGCCAACAAATCCCAATGCACCAGGCTCCCGTTGTCCTCGCGGCCCATCGGCAGCTTGCGCCGCGTACACGTGTTAAGCGTGTCCGCAACTGGCACAATGCGCACCGCCGACGCCGGCAACGCCGGCAACATCGATGGCGCTGGCGGAATCTCCACCGGGCGCCGCGGCCCGTCAATGAGTTTCGCCGCCGATGCCGTAATCCGGTCTCCCCGATGCTCCGAACCCCACTTGCTGCTGCGGCTGTCATCGCCCTGGAACATGGCCTGGGCGGTGCGGGTGCGCTCCACCATGCCGCGGATCGTCGCCTGAATCTGCCAGCCCGCCGCCGGCTCATGCTCGGACACCGCGCCCGTCTTGCGGTCGATGGTCAACACAGACCCGACCAGCGCGTTGGGGTCGACGATGACCACGCGCCCGCCGGCCACCTTCACGCGCTGCAACGGGTAGTGGCCATCCTTCTGGCGCAAGCTCGCCACCCGGTTGCGCTGCACCGCCGACCAGGCCGCGATGCCGCCGCCGATGGCCAGCGCCGTAACCAACAGCGCCAATAGCGTCCACGCCGCCACCGTCACGAAGCGCCCCGTGAACGCCAACGTCGCATCTACCGTGTCCGGGCGCATGATGGCCGCCGACACCACCAGCGCCGTCAGGAACACCCAGAAGCCCAGCCAAAACCACTTCATGAGGATTTCTCCACGCTCACAACACGACAATCTCAACGCGTGGGTTGACCGGGTCCACCTTCACCCGCGGGACAACCGTTTCCACCCATTCGCCGTTGTCATCCGGGATCACCCACCCCTTCAGCGCGTCCACATAGAGCTTGGTGCACACGTTGTCCGCATCCATCGGCCTGTCCTTGACAAACGCCGTCACCTCGATGCGCACCCGCCGCTGCACCGGCCAGCCGTCGCTGTCGATCACCGCCCGCGGGAACGCCGCGCGCACCACCAGCCGCACCCGATCCTTTTCCGCCTTGCGCCGCGACCAGTGCCCGCCGGCGTAGAACGTATTCCACGAGATGGGGCGCTCACCAGGCAGCACGAGCGTCAACCCCATAGCTCTTGCTTCCAGTTGGGCGCGGCGCCCAGATCACGGCAAACGTTGGCGTACTCCTGCATCGAATTCGCAATCTTGACCAGGTGCGTCCACAGCGCGCCCCGCGCCTGTTCATCCGCCGCCTTGCGCACCAATGGCAGCAGCGGCGGCTCCCCGTCGCCGTCATCGCCGAGCAGCGCCCACACCGCCGCACGCATCGCGCCGACGGCCGCACCAACACAGTGCAGCTTGCCGGTTTCCTGACAACCCACGCAGCGACACATCGGCGGGTACAGGTCTTCCGGCTCTTTGCCTTCCACAATGCACGCCGCGCAATAATCGCTGACCGCCTTGTTTGCCGCTGCCATTGCCGTTTCCGCCACCTGGTTCAATTTGTCGATAGCCGCCTGCAGCGCCGTCGCCCGTTCCGTCGCGCCCGTCGCCTTTGCTTCGGCCAGCAACCGATACGCCCGTGTGATGCGCCCCATCAGGCAGAGATCCAAAAACGACCCATCAGGTTGCTTCACCGGCTGCGCCAGATACGCCTGGCTGACCAGGGGCAGCGCCACCTGCTTGAATTCATTCGCCTTCACCGTCTGCTCCTTTCGCTACAGTTGATTCCCACAGCGCCTGCGCATTGGGCAGGCTTTCCACACGCTGCACGGCGAAACAGCCGCCCCAGCGCAGCCCCAGCCAGCGCAGCACGTCCCAGTGCGCAGCATCGCCCAGATCGACCTCCACAAAGGCGCCGTTCCCACGCACACCGATCCACACCCGCTGGCGCTCCCCACCCACCGGCGCCGGAAAGGGTTTCGTCAATGCCTTGACCATGCCCGCGTCGTTGCTCAGCACCACCACATGCGCCGCGCCGATGATCTCCGCCTCTGCCAGCGCCTGCGCGAGGGCTGCCCAGGGGGCGCCCGTCTGCTCGACGATGCCGGGTCGCAGCGCGCCCTCTGCGTCGCGCAGACTGCCCACGATGGCAGCGTGCTGGCCATCCACGTAGCAGCCGAGGATCAAGGTCGATGGCGTGTGAATCGTTGGCTTCATGATCGTTTTTCCTGCGCGTTACAGGTGTTACAGCTTTTTTCCGCGTAATAGTAGGTACGGGAATAACTGACCAGTAGACTGGGCAAAATAGCGTTGTTCGCAGTCACACGCGCATGTACGCGCACGCGCATGTAATTGCTATCGGAAAATGCTGTAACTGCTGTAACACCTGTAACGGTATCCATAATTTGTTGTGTTCACTCGTGTACAGACGGTCTAAAATTGCTTGATTTTGTTACAGGTTCGGATTTTCAAACCTGTAACAACCTGTAACAAATTGGCAAACCTGTAACAGAATTGGCATCGGTCAAGATTCTGTTACAGGTTTGAAAAGACAGAACCTGTAACAGAATCTCAGATTCCAAGCTCTTGCAGCAGCGAAAGCGCCTCGCCATCATCCTCACCGAAGGCGCTCAGGCGCAGGTGCATCACGCGCACGGTGCGCGCACCGATGCGGATTGTTTTCTGTTTGTAGTCATTCCCCGGCAGCAGCAGCCCCAGGCGCTCGAGCTGGTCATTCAGTGCGCGGGCGCTGACGGGGCTGCTGCCCGCCCCTTGCACCTTGCGCACGGCGGCAATGGCCAGCATAGGCAGCAGGTAGACGCCGCCGGCGTCGTACCAGCCGAGCACCTTGCCGGCCTCGAAATCGGGCGGCTCACCGACCTGCCGCGGGATGAGCGAATACTGCTTGGCGGTCAGCAGTTCGCGCACGGTGCTGAGGAACTGGTGCGCCTCCAGCGCCTCGGCGGTGCTTTCCGCCATGCGTGCGGCGATGATGCGCAGGCCGGCGTTGTGTGCGGCGCTGTGCGGCTGCAGCACGGGTTCGATCTGCGGATGGCGGCAGGCAATGCGCCAGGTCAATTCATTCGTTGCCAGGTTTTCGGCGATGCGCAGCGGGTTGCCGGTGTCCATGCGGATGGATTGCAGGAAGGCGGCCCAGCGGCTGCGCGTGGCCTCGAAGTGAGTGGACGCCTCCTCGATGACGGCGGCGCCTTCGTCGCTGGCGATCCAGTGCAGCCACAGGCGGCCCACTGCGGCCAGGTGGCTGCCCGCGTTCTGGGCGCGGGTCAGTGCGTAGTTGGGTTGCCCGGCCTGCCAGGGGAAGACCACGACGAAGAGGCGGGCGAGGCTGGCGCTGTCGTGTTCGGGCACATCTTCGCCGGTGCAAAGCGGCCAGGCATGGATGGCCGTCGAAGGCAGCAGCGTGCCGTCCCTGCGCACGCGCTCCTTGTCGCCGCCTTCGATGATGTTGTGGATCAGCGCGGTGAAGCCGTCCTTGCCGTCGCCGGTGTTGGGTTTGTAGTTGTCGATCAGGAAGGGCAGATCGTGCGCTGCGGTGGCGAGCTTCATTACTGCATTGCGGGTGGCGCCCTCGCCCCACTTGAGCAGGTGAGCGTCGTCGAGGAAGCCTTCACCGTAGATGGCCATCGCCGCCTGCGCCCACGACGTTTTGAGGCTGCCCGTGCGCCCCTGGATGAACGCGCCGTAACGTTTGCGCCAGCGTGCGCGGCGCTGCAGCGGCGCCTGCAACAGCATGGCCAGCACGGGTGTGGTGCAGGCGGGGTCGATGGCCTGCACCAGGTCGTCCAAAGCGGTCAGGCCGGCGGCGGCGTCGGCGCCCTGTGCTACGCCATAGGGCAGTTTGGGCGGCAGGTCAATCGTGATGCTGGCGTCGTTGGTGAGGCCGGGCAGCAGGAACTGCCCACCGTGCCAGCCGGTGCGGTGGAACCGGCGGATGACGGTAAGCTCGCTGTCTTTGGTCAACCGCTTGATCGCCGGGCCGAGATGTCCGGTCATGCGGTGGTGGACCGGGTCGCGTGCGCCGGCGGCCTGCTCCAGTGCGGCGCGCAGGACGCGTTCTTCGCCGAAGGTGGCGCCGCTGACGCAGACGTGGAAGGCGCCGCCGCGCCGTGCATAGCCGGCGATGGTGACGGTTTTGCTGCCGTCCTCGTCGATGATCTCCTCGACATTTTTGGCGACGAAGTCGGCGATGGGATAACGCGCTACTTCATCGTTCTTTTCGACGCAGTAGACCATGCGTCCGTCGTACTCGGCATAGGGCCAGGGGTTGTGCTCCACCGGCTCGCCGCCGTCGTCGAGAAATGCCTGGGCGTCGTCGCCGGTTACATCTGGATCGCCCCGGTAGGCGGCGGTACGAGGCCGCAGAGCGCTTTCAGGCAGCGTTCTGGGGTGTTGCACCCCTGTATTCAATCCGGAGGCAATGGTGGCCTGCGTTTCGCCTTCGCCGAGGCCGGCGGCCATCGCCGCGTCGAAGAGAGCGTTCTCGGCGTCGAGGCGGTCGAGCACGCCGGCGCCGATCAGCGTGCCCAGGGCGAAGGCCGCTTTGTTCAGGCGTTCGTTGCGCCCGCCCTCGGCGGCGCTTGTCACGGCGTCGCACTCGTCTTTGACGGCTTTGGCCACATAGGCCACCAGGTCGCCGGCGGTGGGTGTGGCTGTGTCGTCGGCGGGCGGGCGGCGCGGCGGTTGCGCGTGGGTCTTCGTCTCTTTGGGCGGGTCAGTGGTCAGGCTGTAATAGACTTCGAGCAGCTTCATCATAGGGTGGCCGGCGCCTCATCGGGTTGGGCGAAGGCCCAGCGGTAGACGCCGCCGGCTGGGTGGTGTGAGCCTGGCAGGGCGGCATAGTGGCCGGTCCAGCGCACTTCGATGAAAGCGTGCGGCAGATCGATGACGGGGCGGCGCACCTTGCCTTTGGGGATCTCCAGCGGGGCGGCGCTGCGCAGCCAGACATGAAAGCCGCCGCCGGGCGTCGTCACCGTCCAGGCGTAGGCGGGCGGCAGCCCCACCTGGCGCAAGAACTCTTCGACGACGCCCTGGTGACAGTCGTCGAAGTCGATGCACGCCAGATTGCCCGACACCGGCCCGCAGACGGCGGCAACGCCGCGCGCCTCCGTCCACCAGGCCGGCGCCAGCAGCGCGTCGAAAAAACGTTCCTCCTGGCGCTGCATGTGCCAGTCTTCCCATTTGAAGCGCACGGCGGCGCCGTTCTTGGCCACGCCGACGATGACCGGGCGCTTGTCGGCGCCCAGGGGCACTACATTGAACCCGAAGGTGTGGTAGAGTCTGGCCAGTGCGCGCCAGTGACTGGCGACTTCTTTTGCGCTCATAATTTTCCCCTGACAAACAATGAATGAAGGCGGCTCACCAGTCAGTGCGCAACACCTGGAGAGCATTGACCCGGCCCCATTGACGACGACAAAGGAGTCAAAATCGCCGTGCGCAGCTAACTACCGGGCGCCGGGAAGTATCAACGTTTCCGGGTTATGACCATAGCGGGTCACTCTCTGTCTGGCGCACCGGCAGGGCGTCGACGTGAAACACCGGCTTGCCGTTGCCGCCGGCCAGCAGCGTTGCCGTCGCCGTGTGCTGGCCGGCTTGGGTTGACGGCGCAGTGCTGGTGCTCTTGGCGGTCTGTGGGCGCAGGTTGCGCAGGAAGTCAACGACTACTGCGCTGTTGGAGAGCACCGGCGCCGGCGGCAGTGCTGGGATCACCTGATTGCGCCCATACTGGCTGGACCGCACGCGGCTGTCGAGCACGGCAATCACGCCGGTGTCGGTGGCGGTGCGGATCAGGCGCCCGCTGGCCTGCTTGAGTTCGATGATCATCTTGGGCACGCGCAGATTGTTGAAGGGGTACATTTCCAGCGTTTTGCCGGTGTAGCCGTGGGCACGGGCGAAAGCGAGCGCGTCAGCCTCCATCGCTTGCGCTAGTGGGTTGGGCGCCTCGAAGGGCATCTTATCCACCACCACCAGGCGCAGCGCGTCTCCATCGATGGAGACGCCCTCGAAGAAACTCTTGGTGGCAAAGAGCACGGCATTGCCATCGTCGCGAAAGCGGCGGGCAATCTCCAGTTTGGGCAGTTCGTTTTGCACCATTGTGTGGAAGCGGTTGAGCCACACGTTGCGCAGCCGGTCCGCCGCGTACTGCATCATGCTGATCGACGTGAAGAGCAGGAAGGCGCCGCCGCCGCTGGCGACCACGAGGCGGTCGATTTCCTCGATGACCCACTCGCGCCAGGCCGGAGCGGAAGGCTGCGGGCTGGCGCCGTTGGGCAGATAGAGCAGTGCGTTGTTCTGGTAGTCGAAGGGGCTGGCGGCCACCATCTGCAGCGCGTCGGGCAGGCCGGCCTCGCGCAGGAAGCCGGACAAGTCCGGCGCGGCCAATGTCGCCGAGCAAAAGATTACGGCTTTGGATGCTGTTGCAGCCGGGGTTGCGGGCTGTTCGTGATCGAGCGCCAGCCAGTCGGCCAGCAGCATCGTCTCTGCATCGCCCAGCACATCGATCTGCTTGATGCACTCCGGCCCGTAGGGGTGGCCGTCGAGGATGGCGACCTTCTCGGCGGTCAGGGTGCGGTGGCAGCGGGTGCAGTGGGTGTAGGGCGGCCCTTCGGCAAGCTCAGGGGCCATAGTGGTGACGCCGGCCAGTTCGCCGATGAAGCCGGAGACATCGCTTGGCGCCGCTTTGCAGTTCACCGGGTCGCCCGTTTCCAACCAGCGCACCAGGCGGGCGGGCTGTGTCATCACAGTGACCTTGTCGGCCAGTGCGCGGATGCGCTGCGCCCGGCGTGCGCGTTTGCGTTCGTCACCGTCGGCGGGCAGGTCTGCCTCCGCCCACACCTCTTCGGCCAGGTCGAGCAGCGCCTGCGCCAGCGGTGCGCCGGCGGGGAACGTGGCATCGTTCAGCCCGATTTGCGGCGGCAGGGCGCCGTTTGGGTCTCTGGTTGTCTCCAGGAAGGTGGTGATCTGGCGCTCGAATTGTGCGGCCAGGCGCTGCGCCTCGTTGAACGTGTCCAGGTCGTCGAGGAAGGGTTGCGCCATTTCGATGGTGCGTTCCAGGCTGGTCAGCTTGAATTCGGCGCCGATGGTGTTGCGCGCGTAGTCGGCCAGCTTGTGGGCTTCGTCCACCACCGTCACATCAGTGTTGGGCAGGATCCCCGCGCCCGGATAGAGTTGGTGGAGGCAAAGCAGCGCATGGTTGGTGATCACCACGTGGGCGGCCTGGCGCTGCGCTTTGGCGTCGAAGTAGAAGCAATCGGCGTAGAGTGAGCAATGGCGCCCGCCGCAGTCGTCGTCTACTGTCATGGCGGCCAGTTGTTTCCAGTCGACGGGGAAGTCAATTTCTTCGACGTTGCCGGTGTCAGTGCGTTCGTACCATGCCGCCAGGTCTTGGGTGGGCAGGCCGGCGTCACACTTCAGCCGGCAGGCGTAGTTGCCCTTGCCCACGGCCAACGCCACCGACCTGCCGGGGAAGATGCTGCACAGGAAGGGGATGTCCTTCTTGTAAAGCTGCATCTGCAGCGCCTTGTTGGAAGTGCTGATCAGGAGCCGCTTGTTCATGGCCATGCCGATGGCGGCATAGGCGTAGCTCTTGCCGACGCCGGTGCCGGCTTCCACGGCCAGCGGCTCATTCATCTCGATGCTGCGCTGCACCAGGCGTGCCATGTGCAGCTGGGGCAGACGCACCTCATAGTTGGGCAGCCGTTGGGCGATTAGCCCGTCGGGGCCGAAGATGGCGTCGGCGTGAGATGGCCAGCGCACAGTCAACACGGCGCCGTCGACGGTGCGTTCGGCGTTGTCCGGTGCGCCGGCGGCTTTGGTCAGCGTCTCCCACTGCGCTTCGTTGCCGGTGATGGTGAGCACAAAATAGCCGTTGTGCACCCGCACGGAAGGACGCAGCGGAGCGTCCATGCAGGCCGCTTCCCATAGGCGCCGGAACGTTTGCTTGATGTCGGTGTTCATGGTTTGGTCACTTTCGGGCATAAGCGGCGCCGACAGTTGGGCGCCGCTTATGCCCCTTGCTGTGTGTTGGTCAGGGTGTTTTAGATGCCCAGGTTGGCCAGGTCTTCCTCGGCGGCCACCGGCTGCTGCGGGGCGGCTTCCTGCGCGGCCGTCGCTGTTTCCGGCTCCGGTTGAATTTCGTCCCAGGCGTGCGTCCAATTGTTCTCCGCTTCGCCCCAGATGCGCTTGCACTCTTCGAGCAGGTCATTGCCCACATAGAAAGTGTTCAGGTTCACGTCGGCGGGCTTGGCGGGCAGTCCCAGCGCCACCGGCAGGCAGATCTGCGACGTGTTGTTGCCCTGTCCCACTTTGGTGAAGATCGGCGTTCCGTCCTTTTCGCGGTCGGCGCCAACGGGCAGCCAGAAGGCGAAGAGCGGCCAGCGTTTGCGTTGTCCCTTGCCCTGGCTGGCCAGGTTTGCCGCGGTGATCACTGTCGCCTGAAACTTGCCCACGGCGGCGGCGGTGTCGCCGCCGCGTCCCTCGAAGGAAAGCGCCGACATGCCGCGCAAGCTGAGCACGACCGGGCCGGCGCTCTCCAGCCCCTTGACCAGGCAGAGCACCTGGAGGCGGCCGGTGGGGCGCCCTTGCGCCTTTGCCTTCTCGTAGTTCTTCCAGGCGAAGGTCAACGGGCGGTTGCTGTTTTCCTGGAAGACTTCCCAGCGGCGGCGGGTGGCGATGATCGCCAGCCCAGCCTGGCGGCGGTGCCAGCCGGCGTCTTCGGCGCCGTTGTCGTGGGTCCAGGTCGTCTTTTCCCAACCGCCGGCGAGCATCGTCGCGTCGTCGATGGCGTCGGCCTTGATGAAGAACCCGCCGGTGTAATCGAGACCGCCGGCCTTCTTCATCTTCTGGTCGCCGGTGTGCCACTGAAGCAGCGGGAACATTGGGCCGACATCGTTGACCATCTGCTCTTCGATGCCTTCGACAGCGTCGGCATTGAAGACCACGCCGTTGTTGTTGAGAATGTCGTTGTCAGTTGTCATGGTTGTGCCATCCTTTTGGGTGCTCATGGTGATTACAGTCCGATCTGTGCGGCGTCGTCGGCCGTCACAAGGTGATTGTTGTTGTGGCGTGTGGCGGTCGCCGGTGGGAAGACCACATCGCCCAGGCTGTTCAGGTTGACCGGTGCGCCGGCGCTGCCCAGGAAGGAGCACAGCGCCGCGTGCAGACGGGCCTGGAAGCAGACGGCGGCATACTGGCGGGTCAGGGCGTCCACGCTGTTGGCCAGCATGTCGGCCTCCTCAGTTTCTTTGCGCAGCGTCGCCTTGAGGCGCTGATAGTTCTGGTGGGTGGCCAGCGCCTGCACCAGTTTCGCCTTGCGCTCCTCGGCGTTCTTGCCCTCGATGGTCAGGCTTAGCGACGCCTCGATGTTGTCGAGCAGTGTCTTGGAGTCGTTGACCTGGCGCTTGACGGCGGTCAGGTCATTCTGCGCCGCGGCAATCTCGTGCGGCAGATTGTCCAGTTCGGTCATCAACTGCGTGTAGGTGTTGATCAGTTGTTCCTGCATGTTGTGTTGCTCCTTGTGCTATACTGGAGGGGCTTAGAAGCAAACCCCTGTCCTGAAGGTGGCGCTTGCCGGTCTTGTCCACTGGCAAGCGCCGATTTCATACCGCGTAGACCGTTTCGCTGATTTCTGCCAGGCAGGTGAGGGGAACCAGCAACCCCGTCGCCATGTAGCCCCGATTTGTGATGGTTCGCTGCTCGAATCTCCTTTCCCACTCAGTAAGTTGCGTGCGCAGCTTGGCGACGTTCACGACGTAGACATGCTGGTCAGGCACCAGGTAGGCGATGTACTGCGCCTGGCTGGTGAGCGCCCACCCCGGTGAACCAGCGCAGTGCAGTTCGATAAAGGCGTTGCCCGATGTGACGGCGGTGTAGTCGGTCTTGTATTCGACATGGAGCGTCTGCTTGTGCGCTTTGCCCATCATCACCCGGTCAATGCCCTGGCGCTGCTGGGCGGCGCTGGCCCGTCGAATCTCGAAGAACTTGCCAAACAACGCGTCCAAAATGCGCTCGCCTTTGTGGCCCCGGCTACGCTGCTTGCGGAAGCTGTACATTGACCAGCCTTTCTGCATCTAGCATGGCCAGCAGGCGGCGCAACTCGCGCCCGGCCAGCAGGGTCTCGGTGTGCTTGCCTGTCAAGTCGCCGAAGCGGGTCAGCGCTTCCAATGCCGTGTTCAGGTCATCGCGCACGCCCTCGATCTGCATCTGTCGCAGTTTGGCCGCTGCTGCTTCTTCTGCCGCGGCCAGGTTTGCGGTCGGATCGGGGAAGGTAATGCCGAAGTCAGCCGGGTTTTGCTGTTCGAGCGCATCCGTTTGCACCGGCTCCAGTTGATCGGCCACAGCATTCATGGCGGCTGCCACGTCTTGATAGAGCACGTTACCCGCCTGATTCAAGATGCTGCGCCAGGCGGCGCCGCGCATGGCTTTGGCTTCTGCGCGCAGGTCGGCTGCTGTGGCAAAGCCGGCCGCTGAGCGTACAAGCGCTTCGATTTCCGGCGGGGTCATCCTGGCGGACGCAGGTCGTGGCGCCGTTTGATGTAGCTCTGCGTCCGGCAGCCGTTGCCCCAAGCCCGGCGGCGTCCAGGGCTGCGCCTGCCGCACCGTGCGCTCTTTCTCGCCGCACACGTTTTCGATTGCCTGTTGCAGATCGGCGTGACGGTATGCGCGGATGTCGTCGCCCATCGCCGCCTTGCACTGGTTCCAGAACTGCCCGGCCTTGTTGATGGCGTCCATGCGCGCGGTCTGGGCAAGTTTCTTGTCGGTTGCCGCGTCGATGGTTGGATTCAGCGCGTCCCACACGCGGCGGACAATGCCCTCCAGCACCAGCACCGATGCAAAGTCGTTGGCGGGCGGCGCGGGTTGGTTGGCTGCCGGCGTCTTCCATTGCTGCACGTGAGCATAGTGCAACCGCTTGATTGCCGCTTTCAGGTCGCTTTCTTGCCACGGTTGCGGGACGTTCTCGCGCATCCACGCCGTGAGCTCCTGCCACATTGTGCCGTTCGTGTGGCTTGGGTTCTCCGGCCACGGGCGCCGCCAGAATCCCGCCATCCATGTTTGCACGATAATCGTCAGGTCGCCGTCGCTCAGGCGGGCGGGGCGATTCGCGCCGATGTTGGCGGTGTTGATCGTCCGACCGTCCGCACCGGTGCGCATGGTTGACTCTGGAATTTCCAGAGTCGGCGGGTACATTTCACGGCGGATCGTGCCAACCGTTTTCGGATCGACAGCGCAACGTCGGGCGATTTCCTGATCGCTCCACTGCCGCCATTCCTCATCGCGCAGCAGCACCTCCACCGCGCGCCGCTTGTCGGCGTTGGTGCGGCGCAGCCCGTGCACCGCGTTGGCGCTCGCCGCATAGAGGATGGCATCACGTTGGCCGCCCGTCTTCACAATGGCGGGCACTTTCGAGTCGCTAACACTTACGCCGACGGATTGCCAGGCGGCCAGACGATGGAAGCCATCGGCCAACCAGTGGATCGAACCGTCGTAAAAGGTCACAATCGGCGGGAAATCGCCCCACCCGCTTTCTTGCATCGCTTCCCGGTACTCGGCCACCGTGTCGGCATTCAGCCCGGCGCGCATCTGCGTGCTGCCGTTGGTCTTGATGCTGTTCAGGTGCACCAATTCCGGTTCTGCCTTGCCGGTCAACATGTTGCCGAGAATGTCCGGCGTCGTTACTCTGCTGGTCATAGTGCGTGTTCCCTCCGCAGTGCTGCGTTGGCCTTCGCCCCTGCGCAGTACAGGTCATAGTAGGTGTCTGCCCGCTGGCGCTGGTGTTCTGCGGCTTCCTGGCAGACTGCCAGTTGGTGGCGCAGGGCGGTCAGTTCCGGGTCTTCGTCAACGTCGGGGGCGATGTGCACAAAGCCGTCTTCGTTGCCCGATGCACACATCACCGCCATGATGATGGCCCCGGCCAGCACGCCGACGATGCAGCCGCCGAGAAAGGCGAGAATGGTCACGGCTGCACCAGCGGTATGCAGCGCGGTGTGCGCCCGAATTGCGGCTGCCAACCCCAGTCGCACGTGATCCGGGTGGTCTTCTGCGCCTTCGCCACGCACACCGTGCCATGCGGGATAGCCTTGCAGTAGTCCCAGCGCGTCTGAGCATTGACCACCAGCGGATAACACAGCAGGAACAGCGCAATGGCGATGCTGGCCGCCACCTGGAACGCCACGTGGCCGTCAATGGCGTGCTTGCCGTCGATGTACGCTTGCGCCGCTTCCCGTGTGGCGAAGGTGAGGCGGAAGCGCCCGGCGGCGTCGAAGACCTTGAAGCGCCCGGCCTGCTCCACGATGTGATAGTCGCCCTTGCGGGTCTGGTTGTTGCCCGTGCGGACTGTGTTGTTGAGGGTCTTCATAGTTTCACCTGTTCCCATTTCAGGGTGGGCAGATCTTCCCACTTGCAG